>Ga0222423_1000530_pt1 | contig 25139 bp, 11 predicted proteins | sample 3A0metagenome_FD_182472 | JGI IMG/M metagenome (GOLD analysis project Ga0222423, IMG submission 182472) | Enriched microbial communities from leaf-cutter ant dump, University of Wisconsin, Madison, United States - 3A0 (version 2) | ecosystem: Environmental > Terrestrial > Nest > Insects nest >...
ACAATTGCGACCCGCCATACAGGTCCGCATCACCCCACACCCCGATCTGTGGGATTGCTGGCACCTCAGGAATGTCCACACACACCGACACCCGAGCACATGCGTTGTTGCCCCAGTTCACCGCCGCCGTGAGCCCGTTAGCCAGTGACGACGCACCATTGACCACGCCGCTACCGAAGTTCACCACCCCATGCCAGGCCACATCGAGCTGCTCAAGCGGATCAAACTGGTTGTACTGATACTGCTCCCACTGACAGCTCACCCCACCCGAATAAGCGAAGTACGCCGCCCCAGCCAGTGAACTGCACTTCGAATCCCCCACCTGGGCGGTCACCACCGAGGTCAACACCCCCACAGCCCGATCCCACACACTCCGATCAGCCTCACGCGCAGCAGCCTGGGACGCCGCAATCTGCGCATTCGCCTGCCGAATAGCGGTATCACGTGCGTTCTCAGCCGCCACCGACGCCCGATACGCCGCAACCCGTTTCGCTTCCCGGATCAACTCCCGCTCACCCTGATACCGGGCAGCACTCACCCCATAAAACGCATCCTGCGCCACCTTCGACAGTGCCGCCCGCACCACCGGATCACTCGACGCATACAACCGGTTGTACTGCGCCATCATCTGCGACGCACTAAGCCCCTGCCCCATAAACGCCGCATCACCCAACAACGCATTCAACTTCGAAAGCGCCTCATCAAACGACACCTGCAACGAAGCCAACCGCTGCGCCTGCAACGCCGCAGCCGCCCGGAAAAACCCCCACCTGTCAACAAACGACTCCGGAGACCCCTCCACACACGCATACCGATTCAAAGACGACGCCCGCGTCACCGAACCAACAAACGCATCCCTCTCCAACCACACCCGGCTCACCGGATCAAACGTGCGCGACGCAAACTCCACCAACCCCGCCGTCGACACCCCACCCGTGAAGGACGTGACGGTGGACCACTGCGGAGCATTGACTACGTCACCAAAATCACTGAACGCCTGCACGTCAGCCGAGATCACCCCGTCCACGGCAACGGACACCGGCGACCCCAGCACGTCGGTAAGTACGTCGTGCTCACTGGTCTCGGCATTGGCGCCGCGGCCCCCGCCACGCCATGTGGTTGTCACCTCGGACTGGACCGCACCAAATGGGTCCCGCACCACCTGCGTGGCCCCCTCAGCAACCACCTCTAGCCCAGTAAACAACCGAGCCGAAATCTCACCGCCCTCAACAACTGTGAGCGCACGTCCCAAGCCATCACGCATAAAGCTCGTGCTCGCCGCTTGGCCCTTGCCCTGCCCAGGCGACAGCGCCCCAGACACGAGCACCACGTCGTCACGTCCGTCGTACCCATACACCGTTTGGTCAAGCACCCGGCCCTTTGGATGAAGTGCGTCCCAGGTCACTTCCTTGATCCGGTTGCCGCGCAGGTCATACGCGTAATCCGTGACCTCAACGGCCCCACGCCCAGGCCCTGTTTCCGTCCTCACCAGTGACACCAACTGGTTCGCATCATTCACGTCACGGACGATCTCGTAGCCATCGCGCGGCTTAGGAGTAGTCGGATTATTCGTGTGTGATTCAGATACGAGATTCAATGCGGCGTCCCACTCATAAGAGACGACATCGACGGGTGAAGCGGAACCCGTCAGACGGCCCAGAGCATCATGAGTGTAGGTGGTGACGTAATTGCCACCAGCTGAGCGGAAGTCACGCTCCACCACCAGGCCACGCGCATCGTACGTGTACGCGATGCTCAACTCCGATGAACTTGCCGGGCGGTGCCACCACTGGCTCCACCAACTCGACGGTGGCTCCTTCACGTGGGGCGAAGGCCACGTAGGGTGATCGTCCTTCCCTGAATGCCTGATTGACGTCACCCGACCTGCAGCGTCACGTTCGAGGCCAGTGATGACCCCTGACGGCCTCTGGATACCCACCACCAGGCCGGTAGCGTCGTACGTATACCGACTTGTTCCCGTGAGATCGGTTTGCGACGAAACCAACCCGCGCCCGTCAAACTCGCGCGTCACGGTCCGCCCGTCCGAGTACCCGGTGCTCACCTCATTACCCACGGCGTCATACCCATGCGTGTGAGTGTGGCCTCGAGCGTCAGTCTCCGAGGTGACGCGGCCGGCCCAGTCGTACGCCCATGTGGAGGTGCCGAGTCTGTCCGTCATCGACGTACGGCGTCCGAGCGCGTCATAGGTAGACGTCACCGTCTCGCCTGGGTAGGCAATCTCAGAAGTCCAGCCATCGGGCGTGTAGGACGTGGACGTGACCGAACCATCGGCCGCCGTGACCGCGGTTGGCCGGCCCAATGCGTCGTATGCGGTGACGATCGTATGGCCAAGAGGATTCGTCTGGCCCACCAGCTGGCCTGCAGCGTCTCGCGTGTAAGTGGTCACCATGCCGCGTGGATCGGTGATGGCCGTCACGAGCCCGCGTGCGTCGTACGTAACTGATGTGGTGACGTCGGCCGTCCCAGACGGCGCCACCCCCGCCACCGCGTTCTCGGTGGTGGTCACAAGTAGCCCGCGAGGGTCGTAGTCGTACCGAGTGACCACGCCCAGAGGGTTCGTCACGCCGACGACGCGTCCCGCTGCGTCGTATTCGGTCGAAGTGGTCGCGCCCGTCGCGTCCGTGACGGTCAAGGGACGGCCTGCCTCGTCGTAGGTCGACTGCGTCACACCACCCTTGGGGTCGGTCTCGGACAGCAGGTTGCCCACCGCGTCGTACTCCCGCGCCGTGGTGAAGCCAGCCGCATCCGTCGATGTAATCAGCCTGCCAAGGGCGTCGTACTCAGAGGCTGTGGCGTTGCCACGTGGATCAGTCACGCTTAGAACTCGACCCACGGCGTCATAACGAGTTTCAGTACGCCCGCCCATCGGGTCAACCTGCGCCACCGCGCGACCCAGAGGGTCGTACTCGGTGTAGAACGTGTTACCGATGGCATCGGTGGCCGAGGTCGCATTCCCAGCAGCGTCGTATGCAAACGACGTCACAGCCCCCTCAGGCGAGGTGACGCTCAGCATGCGGTCGCGCACGTCGTAGGTATAGGTGGTGACGTTCCCCACTGCGTCCGTGACGCCCACGATGTTGCCTACTGCGTCAAAGGTCCGCGTGGTGACGGCACCCAACGCATTGATGGACGATGTGGGGCGCCCCAGCAGGTCGTACGTGACCGCCTCCCGCGCCCCCAAGGGGTCAATCGTTGCAGTGGGGTTGCCTGCGGCATCGTACTCCGTCACCCATCGACCTCCAACGGGGTCGACCGTGGCCACCTCGAGGCCACGCGAGTCCCACTCGTGGGTGGTGACGTTGCCCAGCGGATCCGTCTGCCGGACCAACTGACCCAAGTGGTCATACGCAAAGGCGGTGACACCGCCATCGGCAGCCGTCATTCGCACCGGCCGGCTCATTGCATCGAACTCGGCAACGGTCTCATGACCGGCCACATCGATGGTCGCGACGACATTGCCAGCAGCGTCGTACGAGACGGTGCTCACGCCGCCCAACGCGTCGGTAGTCGTCACCAAGCGTGAGAGCACGTCATATGCATGCGTGGTGCGTGCCCCAGACTCGTCGACTGCGGCGATCACATTGCCTACAGCGTCGTACTCCCGAATAGACCGCAGGCCTAGCGCATCAGTGATCGTCACCTCGCGCCCCAACGCGTCGTACTCAATTCGGGTCACGAATCCGCGCTCGTCAGTGCGCGCTATCACGTTGCCCGCTTGGTCGTACTCCACTCCCACCACCGACCCATCGGGATAGGTGGTCGCTGTCATCCGGCCCATCGCGTCGTATGCAAAGGTCGAGACTCTCCCAAGCGCATCTTCAATCGCGACCACCTGCCCCGCAGCGTCATACCTGGCCGAGGCGGTATGCCCTAACGCATCCGTCACAGTGACGGCCCGGTCAGCGGCGTCGTAAGCGGTCGTTGTACGTGCACCGCGTGGATCGACACTCGCAACAACATTGCCGACCGCGTCATACGCGCTCTCCCACCGCTGTCCCGCCTCATCCACGAGCGCAGTTCGCCGTCGCGTAGCGTCATACTCAAAAGCCACCGTGGCACCAAGAGCGTTCGTGACTGATTCGAGGTCACCCACAGAGTTGTAGTCGTACGCAGTGGTAGCGCCATCGGGCGACGTGGACGCGACCAGCCGATCCATCGCGTCGTAGGCGTACGTCGTGACGCCACCAAGGACGTCCGTGACGCCAACGATGTTACCCACCTCGTCATACGTGGTGGTCACCGTGTCACCCATGGCATTGGTGGTGGTGATCAAGCGACCGACGCGGTCGTAACTGTAATCAGTCCGGTGATCCAGAGCATCGGTGCGGGTGACGAGATTTCCGACAGCATCGTACTCGGACTCGGTCCGCCCACCGAGAGGATCAACCACCGCAGCGAGGTGACCTGCAGCGTCGTATTCGTACATCGTGGTGTATCCGCGTGGGTCCGTGGTCGCCACTTGCTGTCCGTTCGCGTTCCACTCGGTCGCGGTCGCGCTGGCGTCGGGGTTGGTGACCCGGATCTCCCGCCCCGCAGCGTCGTACTCAAACGACGTCGCACGCCCCAGAGGGTCCGTGGTGGCGGTGAGGAGTCCCGCAGGGTTGTAGGTCAATGAAGTTGTGTTTCCTAGCGGGTCGGTTATTGACGTCACATGACCCAACGAGTCGTACGTGCGCGTGGTCCGGTGACCGTTGGGATCGACGGTCGCCACCGCATTGCCGATGGCGTCATATTCGGTGACCCACCGCTGCCCCGCCTCGTCGACCATTACCGTGGCCCGTCCCAGGCCGTCGTACTCCCACATGCGTGAGGTGCCGTCTGGGTTCGTTTGCTTGGTGAGGTGGTGCTCTGCGTCGTACTCAAAGCTCACGCGCGAACCGTCCGGGTTAATCACTGCGGTCCGTTGCATGTTGACGTTGTACTCATAGGCGCTCACGCGGCCCAACGCGTCCGTCTGCGACAACAGCGACCCGTTGACGTCGTAGGTGTAGGCCGTCACGTTGCCCTCGGCATCGGTGGTGCTCATGATGTTGTCGGCCTCGTCCCACACAGTGGTGGTGACGTTGCCCAGGGCGTCTGTAGTCGACGTGAGCCGGTTAGCGAGGTCGTACGTGTGGTGTGTGGCGTTGCCAAGCGGGTTGGTGACAGTGGTGGTATTGCCTCGAGAGTCATAGTCGAAGGAGGTGACGTGACCGAGCGCGTCCGTGATTGAGGTGACGTCCCCATGCGCGTCATATGTCGCGTAGGTCACCGAGCCGTCCGGCAAATGCGTCTCGATGGCGCGTCCGTCTGAGTTGAGAGCAAACGATGTGGTGGCGGTTTCACCATTCGCGCCCGGAGTAGAGATCGAAGTCAAATCTCCGAGGCTGTTGTAGGTATAGGACGTGACACCACCAAGCGGGCTGGTCGTCGTCAACACGCGGCCATACTCGTCGAAGGTTGACTCAAAAAGGTGTCCATTTGCATCGATTGACGCCGTCGGGTTGCCGTTCGCGTCATACTCAGTACGCGTGACGCCGCCCTCGGCATCGTGCGTCGCCACGCTTTGGCCCAGGGCATTGTGGTCAATGACGCTCTCATAGCCGAGAGCATCGGTCAGGATCGTCGAGCGATCGGCTGAGTAAGCGATGGTCCGGACGTTGCCAGCACCGTCCGTTTGAGTGACGACTCGGTTCTGGTCGTCGTACGCGTTTGTCACCTCCTTGACGCCATCAGCACCCGTGACCACAGACAACAAACCTTCGGCGTTATATGTGAAGCTACGTACGCGACCCGCACCGTCCGTGACGGACGTGAGGTTGCCCTCGGCGTCGTGCGTGAGGAGCCATTGCCTGCCGTCCGGATGTGTGAAGCCGGTTATCAAGCCGCTGCCCGTAGACGTCACGACAACAACTTGACCCGCTTGGTCCGTAATTGACTGAAGCGGCGGGAACGAAACGTGCCCCTCGGTAGCTTCAGCCATGGATCCGTACGTAAGCGTGAATGCATTGCCTTGGCGGTCAACGGTGCGCACGAGGGTTCCGTATCCTGAGTCTTCGTCAACCGCGAAGTCCAGACTCGTGCCATCTCCAAACGTCATACGAACGCCGCTGTCAATCTCGCTGAGCGACGCCTGGCCTCCGGACGTCACCGTGAACCCGCCTCCACCGTCGGGAACAAAGCCAACACGACGCCCATCCGCGAGCGTCACCAAATACGAACCGTCGGCAAACAACTGAGCGCGGGATGCAAAAGCGAAGTTCCAACCCTTGCCCACCGGCCCCTCACGGCCATCAAGCGCGTTGTATGCCAGTGACAGGACCATCTCTTGGTCACCCACACCGGTCAGCGTGAACACCTTCTCGGAACTCACAAAGTTGCCGGTCGACAGATTCACCGGGTCGGTCCCGTACGTCTGGTAATTGTTGCGGCCCAACTGCCTGAGTTGGTCAATGACTGCCTGGCTCGGGGGCTCGGGCAATGTCACCGGCTCCGCGCACGAGATCCCGGACGTGGCAGCAATTTGGTCGACGATGCTCGCGAACACGGCATCGACCACGAGGTCGCGGCGGGTGCTGATCACTGGCCAGTCGTAGTTGTGATCAAGGAAGAGCAACTCTGCGTGCGCATACGCTGGGGCCGACGCTACCAATTGCGAGTACGGAAGATTAGTCCCGCTCGGGTTCAGCGGGCGGCGGTCCGAGCGTCCCGTATACGCAGCGATATCAGCCTTGATCGAGTTCCCCAACATGGTGCTCGCCGAGTTGTTGGCGGCCCACGCAATCACGCCACCGTCTTGTTCAATGCCCCACGGCCGGGCGATCCCATCGGTTGGACTCGAGTTGTACGTATTGAAGGCCAACGTCATCGCGATGTCCGCATCAAAGTTCTTGATGAGGTTTGCACGAGTCGTCCTGCTCACCACAGCGTCATCTGCGGTCCGGGTGATTAGAACCTCCGCCGAGCACTCGGCCTGGAGACGCGCCTGAACCTCGGTCGCCACGGCGTAACTGAACTGGAGTTCGTTGTAGACCTGCCCATTCCACAGCGCGCGGCCCACCAGGTCATCCGGATCAAGTGCAATCCTGGGCGCACGGCCATTCGACGTCGAATCCTGTGCGACCGGAGCTCCCATAACCGTAAATTCGGACAGGTGGTCCGACTGCGCGACGACTGCGCCCTTTTCTGCGTCATATGCAGACGGCACCCACACCCATGGCTCATCGGCTGTTTCGCGCGAGTACACACCTAGCGTTGCGCGGTCAATGCCTGCGATGTCCGCTTCAGCAACCGGGAATGTCAGTTCGATCGCCGGAGTGAGGTCGGCAATCGCCGGACCATCCGCCGATCCGGGTGTGATCGTCACCGCGTGTTCGATGCTTGTCACGCTGTCGCCAGCGGGACTTGTCACCGTAACCTCCACGCCATCACCGATTGCGACCACGTCGCCGCCTGGCGTCTGCGCCGTAGCCCCCGCGACGTTCAGCGGCGCAACGTCAACGCTCGCACCAACAACGTCGGGATCAGTGGGATTGAATACCACCGTGCCGCCGCCGGGAATCTCGAAGGTCGACGGCTCACCAGCCACAATGACGTCATTGCCATCATCAATGTCGGCTAAAGCCGGTAGTCCCAAACCAACCAGTAACACCGGAACCAGCATCAGTGACGTCACACTACGCAACTGAAACGACATAATCCCCCCATAGACAATACAAACTCACCAACGAGGCCACCGCCATGCTAGGGCCACATCCACAGCACCCTCAAGACCCCGACTAAACCTGTGTGGTTGTACGCCTGTGGCGCGCGGAGGACGCACAGCCGCACCGGCGATGTTGCGAGCTCGCTCCCAGCAAGAAACGCACAGGGCCCCGGCTATCCAGCCGGGGCCCTGTGCGTGGGGTCTTAGTTGCCCGTGAGCTTTTCACGCAGTGCGGCGAGGCGCTCGTCCGAGGCAAGCGTGCCCACCTCGGCGCTGTCCTCGTCGTGCGAGGAGTAGGACGTCGCGGCACCCTCGTCGCCACGGCCACGCTTGCGTGCACCGGCGGCGGGAGCGGCAGCCTCGGCCTCGGCGGCCTGAGCGTCCTGCTTGACAACGAATGCCTTGTGCGCTTCCCAGCGCTCGTGCGCCTTGGCGTACTCCGCTTCCCAAGCCTCGCGCTGAGCATCGAAGCCGTCGCGCCATTCCTGGGTCTCGGGGTCGAAGCCCTCGGGGTACTTGTAGTTGCCTGCCTCGTCGTACTCGGCCGTCATGCCGTACAGCGCCGGGTCAAAGTCTTCGCTGTCGGGGTCGACACCTTCGTTGGCCTGCTTGATCGACAGCGAGATGCGACGACGCTCCAGGTCGATGTCGATGATCTTGACGAACACGTCTTCCTCAGCGGCGACAACCTGCTCGGGCAGTTCAACGTGACGCACAGCCAGCTCGGAAATGTGCACCAGGCCCTCGATACCGTCGTACACCCGCACAAACGCGCCGAACGGCACCAACTTGGTGACCTTTCCGGGCACAATCTGGCCGATTGCGTGAGTGCGCGCGTACACCGCCCACGGGTCTTCCTGGGTGGCCTTCAGCGACAAGGACACACGCTCGCGGTCCATGTCGATGTCGAGAACCTCGACCTCGACCTCCTGGCCTACCGAGACAACCTCGTTGGGGTGGTCGATGTGCTTCCAGGACAGCTCCGACACGTGCACCAGGCCGTCCACGCCGCCCAGGTCCACGAAGGCACCAAAGTTGACGATCGAGGAGACGACACCCTTGCGCACCTGGCCGGGGGCCAGCGCGGTCAGGAACGACGAACGGACCTCGGACTGGGTCTGCTCCAGGAACGCACGGCGCGACAGGACCACGTTGTTGCGGTTCTTGTCGAGTTCGATGATCTTGGCTTCGATCTGCTGGCCGATGTAGGGGCCCAGGTCGCGCACGCGGCGCATCTCCACCAGCGAGGCGGGCAAGAAGCCACGCAGGCCGATGTCGACGATCAGACCACCCTTGACTACCTCGATGACGGTGCCGGAGACAACGCCGTCCTCGTCCTTGACCTTCTCGATCGAGCCCCAGGCGCGCTCGTACTGTGCGCGCTTCTTGGACAGGATGAGGCGGCCTTCCTTGTCCTCCTTGGTCAGGACGAGGGCTTCCACCGTGTCACCCACGTTGACGACGTCGTCGGGGTCGGCATCGTGACGGATCGACAGTTCGCGGGCGGGAATGACGCCCTCGGTCTTGTAGCCGATGTCGAGCAGGACCTCGTCACGGTCGACCTTAACGATGGTGCCTTCTACAAGGTCACCGTCGTCGAAGTTCTTGATGGTGGCGTCAACAGCGGCGAGGAAGTCTTCGCTCGAGCCGATGTCGTTGACGGCGATAGGGGTGGACTCGGGGGTGGATACGGACATAGAGGGAGTAACTCCGGTGAATTGGTACGTGGATGTCATGCAGGTAGGTGTGATAGGCACACCAGACCACCGAAAAGACTACCCGCACAGCGCAACGGGCACAAACGCACTGACGTGCCCGTCATCACATCGTTATGAAGCGAAATCCCCTGTCACAAGCCCCATGCGGCTTCAAGCATTGCGTTGGGTACCCACTTGGTCTTGCCGGACATCACCGAGAAGTCCTGCAAAACGATGTCCTCACCGTTGATTGCGGTGAACTTGTGGGACTCGCCGGCCACCACGGCGTCAATTGCCGCCACGCCAAATCGGGTGGCCAGCAGCCGGTCTGCCGCGGTGGGGATCCCTCCACGCTGGACATAGCCCAGCACCGTCAAGCGCGTAGAAAAGCCCGTCAGTTCCTCAATGTGGCGGGTGACCTCGTGGCCGATGCTGCCGGCAATGGGGTTGCCGCGCTCGTCGATGGTTGCGCCACCCTTCCACAGCGTGCCTTCGGCGGGGACGGCACCTTCCGCTACTGCCACGATTGAGAAGTTCTTGTAACGGTGACGGTGCTTGATCTTCTTGGCGATCGCTTCGATGTCAAAGGGCGCTTCGGGAGCCAGGATGATGTCCGCGCCACCGGCCATACCCGCCGTCACCGCGATCCACCCCGAGTGGCGCCCCATCAGCTCAACCACCATCACACGGTTGTGGGACTCTGCCGTGGAGTGAAGTCGGTCGATGGCGTCTGTTGCCACCGTGACCGCCGTGTCAAAGCCAATCGACACGTCCGTGCCCACCACATCGTTGTCAATGGTCTTGGGGATACCGATCACCGGCACGCCCGTGGCGGTGGAGACCTTTCCGGCTGCCTTAAGCGTGCCGTCACCACCAATGCAAATCACCGCGTCGAGGTTCTCGTTGGCAAGCGTGTCCTTGACGGCCTCCATGCCGCCCTCAACCTTGTGCGGGTGGCAGCGCGAGGTTCCCAGCATGGTGCCACCGTCAACCAAGATGCCGGAGACGTCGTCACGCGTCAGCGAGCGGGCGTCACCGTCGATGACGCCTTGCCATCCGTTGCGGAAGCCCACAATCGAGCATCCGTGCTCTGAAGTGCCTCGCTTGACCACGGCACGGATGGCGGCATTGAGACCGGGGCAGTCGCCCCCACCGGTGAGAATTCCAACTCGCATGGGCATCACCCTAACGGGTGTCAGTGACCGGCAACGCGCCAATTGGTCCCGCGTCCCACATTCACGTCCAGTGGGACGGACAAGTCCCCGGCGGCAGCCATTTCCTCACGCAGGATCGCCTCGACGGCGTCCTCCTCACCGGCTGCGGCCTCAACCACGAGTTCGTCGTGGACTTGCAAAATCTGCCGCGACTTCAAGCCATCGTGCGCCAAACGAGCGTCGACGGCGAGCATGGCACGTTTGATGAGGTCAGCCGCGCTGCCTTGGATGGGTGCGTTTAGCGCCACCCGTTCGGCAATGTCGCGGCGTTGGCGGTTGGTGGAGGTGAGGTCGGGCACGTAACGGCGCCGCCCAAAGATGGTTTCCGTGTAGCCGTCGATGGTGGCTTGCCGCACCACGGAGGCCAGATAGTCACGGACACCACCAAAGCGCTCAAAGTAGTCATCCATCAACGCCTGGGCTTCACCAACGGGGATGCTCAACTGGCGGGACAACCCAAAAGCGGAAAGCCCATAGGCCAGGCCATAGGACATGGCCTTCACATGGGAGCGCATATGAGGTGTTACATCCTCGGGCTCCACGCCGTAGACACGCGAACCCACAAACCGGTGCAGGTCCTCACCGGCGCGGAAGGCCGCAATGAGTTCCTTATCTCCACTTAAGTGCGCCATGATGCGCATCTCAATCTGGGAGTAATCCGCGGTCACCAAGGTCGCATAGTCAGCACCCACCACGAACGCCTCGCGAATGCGATGGCCTTCCTCGGTACGGATGGGGATGTTCTGCAAGTTCGGATCCTTTGAGCTGAGCCGCCCGGTGGCAGCCACCACTTGCGAGAACGTCGTATGGATACGCCCGTCGCTGGCTACCGCGTCACGCAGGGTCTGAATGATTTGCGCCAATTTGGTGGCGTCACGATGCGCCAGTAGCGCCTCCAAGAACGGGTGCGGGCGCTGCTCGTACAGCTCGGCTAGGGAGGCTGCATCGGTGGAGTACCCGGTCTTGATGCGTTTGGTCTTGGGCATCTGCAGCCGCTCAAACAGCACCTCTTGGAGTTGTTTGGGCGAGCCCAGGTTCACGTCCGTGTCGTCAATGGCTGCGTACGCGGCCTGTTCGGCCGCACGGGCCCGTCCCAGCGCCACCTGATGCAACTGCTCCAGGCGCTCCTGATCAACAGCAACGCCTGCCTGCTCCATGTGCAGCAGGGTGGTCAGCAACGGGATCTCCAGCTGGTGATACAGCGTGTCCATGCCGCGTGCGGCCAGATCACCACCCAGTTGCCGCACCAACTGCATCACACAGTGCGCACGCCTGGCCAAGGCCTCCAGTTCGGACTGACCAAACCCTAAGTCCAGTTGACCCGACGCCTCGGCAGTGGGCCGTGCCCCCAGGAACCGCTCGGCAACATCGTCCAATTCCAAACGGCCCTGCGCCGGATTCACCAGGTATGCGGCGATTTGGGTGTCGTGGGTAAGCCCACCCACCACGTAGCCCCGATGCGCAAGGGCATGCATGACGTCCTTAGCGCCGTGCATGGATACCGCCACCGACGGGTCTGCCAACCATGCCGCGAGCTGAGCATCCTCGTCGGCACTCAACGCGCCCAGATCCAGCGCCCACGCATCGGTGGTGGTCGCCACGCCCAGCGCCCACGCATCGTCTCCCGGCACGCTCAGCGCCACCAGGTCACGCAGCGCGACAACGTCGGACACGCCCGCACTCGTGTGGACGGTGACCTCCGCATCAATGCCAGCCTCAGCCACCTCACCCGGCGACTGCGACGCAAACGCCAACAAGCGCGTACGCAGCGACCGGAACTGCAGTGCGTCGGACACCTCGTGCACCGCGGCCGCATTCGCACCGGTGTAGCGCAACTGGTCCACGGGGACATCCACGTCCAAGTCCGGCAGCAAATGATTAAGTTCCCGGTTCAGGCGCACCTGGTCCAGGTGTGCCCGCAGGCTCTCCCCCGCCTTCCCGGGCACATCCGCAGCACCAGCTAGTACCTGCTCCAACCCTCCGTAGGTGGCAATCCATTTGGCCGCTGTCTTGGGCCCCACCCCCGGCACGCCCGGCAAGTTGTCGCTCGTCTCCCCCACCAGCGCCGCCAAATCCGGGTACTGATGCGGTGCCACGGCATAGCGCTCAAACACGGCCTCCGGGGTGTACTCCACCAAGTCACTGACACCCTTACGGGGGTAAAGCAAGGTGACCGACTCATTCACCAACTGGATGGTGTCCCGGTCCCCCGAGACCACCAACACTCGCATTCCAGCCTCGGTCCCCAGCCGTGCATACGTTGCTAGCAGGTCGTCCGCCTCATAGCGCGGCTTGTCCACCGCGGTGACTCCCAGCGCGGCAAGTACCTCGCGAATCAGCGGTACTTGCGGCTCAAACTCGGGCGGAGTTGCGTCACGCGTCCCCTTATAGGAGGGCAGCCTCTCGGTGCGGAACGTGCCGCCCGGAAGGTCAAAGGCAACGGCCACATGGGTGGGCTGACGGTCCTTCAGCAACGTTGCCAGCATCGTCGTAAACCCGTGAACGGCATTGGTTGGCGTGCCCGTTGACGTGGAGAAATTGTCTACCGGTAACGCGAAGAACGCCCGGAATGCCATCGACAATCCATCGACAAGTAGCAGTGTGTCCTTGGCTGATCCGCTCACAAGTGCCAACCTATCCCCTATGACTGACACCGTGGATGCCGACGCTTCGGCCACGTCGGGACTGATCGCCCGCCTGGGGATCGACATCGTCTCCATTACTCCCGATCACGTCCGCGCCACCATGCCCGTCGCGGGGAACACGCAGCCCTACGGGCTGCTCCACGGGGGCGCCTCCGCTGCACTAGCGGAAACGGTGGGATCGCTCGGGGCCATGGCCCACGCCGGAACGGGACGAATCGCCGTCGGCGTCGACTTATCGATTACTCACCATGCGGCCGTGCGTTCGGGGATGATTACCGCCGACGCCGTCGCGCTCCACCGTGGCCGTACCGTTGCCACGTACGACGTCGCCATCACGGACGACGCTGGCCGCAGGATCGCGTCAGCGCGCCTGACCTGCGCACTACGGGACGCATAAGCACCCGTTCAGTGGCACGTCGTCCTATCCGCCGGTGCTGTCACGTACTGGCAGGTTCGCATCTGCGTAACGGTAAATCCCTACCGCTGCACTGGTGGGACCGTTGACGGAATTCAGTGGCCCCGTCGCCGCGATCCCCTGGTACGCGATCTCGCTTCCCGCCCTCAACAGCGTGGCACACTCAACCCAACCCGAGCAGGCCGTGCCACCGGCAGCCCCCGACACAGCAAGCAGATTGGTGCGAATCGTCGGGCCATCGGTCGATCCACCCCGCAACGCAGCCAGCGCCGTCAACATGACAGCGTCATACGCTTCCGGGCCGTAGGTGTAGGAGCCGAGCGCTCCACCGTTGGTGGTCTCTAAACGCTTCGCAAAATCCGTTGGCACCGCCGCGCCCGGCATGACGCCATGCGCACCAGCCAAAATCCCGGGTTCCAACTGCGTGGAATAGTCCACGGTGTTCGCTGCCACCAGGAACAGTGCTGCCATGGGGAATGCATTGTCCACCAGCGCCGTAATGACCTGCGGCGTTTGATTCGCCATGATCACCACAACTGCCGCCGGGCCGCTGGCGAGCAACTCGCCAACTTGCGGTGCGTAGGACTGCGCCAACGGATCAACCTCTTGGCCCTCGACGCCGTAAGTCACCCCAATGCCCAACGAGTCCAAGGCGCTGCGTAGCGCGTCCCGCATGGCGATGGAGTCAGCATCGTTGAGGGCGATCATGCCAACGCTGGCGTAGCCAGCTTGCTGAATTGCCAAAGCCAGTGCGCGAGCCTGTGCCTCATTGGATGCAGCCAAACTGAAATAGGCCGAATTGACCGCGGAAGGCGCGGCCACACCGTCCGCAGGCGAGACCATCAACATCTGTGCGGCTACCACCGCATCCATCACGGTACTGCTGACGTACGGCGCCGTCGCTCCCACCACCACACTGACGCCGCCAGCCACAAAGTCTTCAATGGACTGCTCAGCAATCTGCGGCTGCGTCGCGTCGGCGGAGTTTCGGTCGATCACCTTCACCGGGTGATCGAAAATGCCGCCATTCGCGTTGATCTCGTCCACCGCTAGGTGAATCCCTGCCACCTGTGCCCCGCCGGCAAAAGCGTGTGATCCCGTGAGCGGCAACAGCGAGCCGATCGTCAGCACAGTGCCGTCATTGACGGCCTGGGTTCCTGCCGTCGCTTCAGTGGATGCGGTCATGCTTACTGAGCACGCACTCAATGCAATTGCGCCAGCAGCGCTGAGGGCAAGGCACCGACGCGCCGTCACGAAAGCCATCATCGGCCCTACGAACGTGTCCCCATTTGGTCGATCACTGCCTCGGCCACTTCACGCATGGTCAACCGGCGGTCCATCGACGTCTTCTGAATCCACCGGAATGCCTCCGGCTCGTTGAGCTGCATGTTTTCCATCAGCAGCCCCTTGGCCCGCTCCACGCGCTTGCGGGTCTCCATGCGGTCATTGATGTCCGCAATCTCCGCCTCAAGTGCCCGAATCTCCACAAAGCGCGATGCGGCAATCTCCACGGCCGGGAGCAAGTCGGCGGGCGTGAAAGGCTTAACCACATAGGCCATAGCCCCTGCATCGCGGGCGCGTTCCACCAGTTCGGTTTGGGAGAAGGCCGTCAACAACACCACGGGCGCCAACCGGTCCTTGGCAATATGCTCGGCTGCCGTAATGCCATCCATGACGGGCATCTTGACGTCCATGACCACCACATCGGGCTTGAGTTCGGTTGCCAGTGCTACGGCCTCTTCGCCGTTGGCTGCTTCACCGACGACGTCATAGCCGCCTTCTCGCAGAGTCTCCACGATGTCCATACGAATCAGCGCCTCGTCTTCGGCGACGATGGCGCGCCGCTTGGCGGGCACGGTGGCGGAGGCGCTAGCCTCCTGGGGTGCTAAGGAGTCGTTCACAAGCGCTAGCCTAGTGTGCGCGCCCCGATAGCCCAACCGGCAGAGGCATACGGCTCAAACCCGTACCAGTGTGGGTTCGAATCCCACTCGGGGCACAAATGCGTCAGGGCCCGCCGACACAGTCGGCGGGCCCTGACGCGTTGTGACCTGGGGCGTTAGGAACGCACCTGGCCTACCTTGTGCACAAAGATCGAGTTAGTCGTGCCGGGCACTCCAATGGGGGTACCGCACACGACCACCACATACTCGCCGTCCTTTGCACGGCCCGTGTCCCGCAGCAGCGAGTCGACAATGCTGACCATCTCATCGGTGGTTTCGGCACGGTCGACCACCTCCACGTTGACACCCCACGACAACGCGAGGCGACGGCGCGTCTCCTCCGACGGTGTGAGGGCAATCATCTTGGTGCTGGGACGCAGTCGAGACATACGCTGCGCCGAGTCACCCGACTGGGTGAAGGTGACGATGTACGACACGCCCAACTTCTCCGCAATGTCAGCTGCCGCCTGCGTCACCGCGCCACCACGAGTCTTGGGGATCGCGGTGTAGGGAGCGAAGCGGTCGCGGCCCTTTTCTTCGGTGTTCTTGATGATCCGCGCCATCGTTTCCACCGTGATAATCGGGAACTCACCCACCGAGGTCTCACCGGACAGCATGACGGCATCGGCGCCATCAAGAATGGCGTTCGCGCAGTCAGACGTCTCGGCACGGGTCGGCACGGGCGCGTGAGTCATCGACTCCAGCACCTGTGTGGCCACGATGACCGGCTTGGCCTGCGAACGGCACAACTCAATGGCGCGCTTTTGAACCAGCGGCACCTCTTCGAGGGGCAGTTCCACACCCAGGTCACCACGCGCCACCATCACGCCATCAAAGGCGTCAACAATCTCTTCGAGGTTGTCAACGGCCTGCGGCTTTTCCACCTTGGCAATGACGGGAATCGTGCGACCCACCTCAGCCATGATGCGCGCGACGTCTTCGTAGTCCTTGGCGCTACGCACAAAGGACAAGGCGATGTAGTCCGCGCCGAGCTTCAAGCCCCAACGCAGGTCGTCCTCATCCTTGTCCGACAGCGCCGGCACGGACACTGCCACACCGGGCAAGTTGATGCCCTTGTTGTTCGAGACGGGTCCGGGAACCACCACGCGGGTCACCACGTCGGTTCCGTCCTTGACCTCAAGCACCTCCAGGCGCACCTTGCCGTCGTCAATCAGCAGCGGGTCACCGGGGCTGCAGTCACCAGCCAAGCCCTTGAACGTCGTCGAGCAGATCTCCTTGGTGCCCTCAACATCGCGGGTCGTAATCGTGAAGATGTCCCCCACTGCCAACTCGTGCGGTCCTTCGACAAACCGACCCAAGCGGATCTTGGGGCCCTGGAGGTCTACCAGCACCGCCACGTTGCGGCCCGCCTCAAGGGCAGCCTGGCGGACATTGCGGTACACCTCCTCGTGCTCCTCGGCAGAGCCGTGGCTACGGTTGATTCGGGCGACGTCCATACCCGCGCCCACCAAAAGGCGCATATTGTCCAAAGACGCCGTCGCCGGACCAATGGTGCAGACGATCTTCGCGTTACGCATGTTCTCCAACCTAGATGTATCAGGCCTTTAGCGCGAGTGTCCTCGCGGTGACAGGCGCCGGTAGCTCCGTGCTACCGGTGAGGTACGTGTCGATGGCAGCCGCCGCAGAGCGTCCCTCTGCGATCGCCCACACAATAAGCGATTGGCCCCGTCCGGCATCTCCGGCGACGAACACCCCATCGACCGCCGAAGCAAAATAGTCATTGCGTGAGACCGTACCGCGTGCAGTGAAACCGATGTGTTCAAGCTGACCCAGCGTGTCCCGCTCAGGGCCGGAGAAGCCCATCGCAATCAACACCAAGTCTGCCGGAATTTCTTCCACCGTATCGAGCGCGGGGACACGAGTGCCATCCGCGTTGATCTGCGTACGGGCCACTCGTAGCGCCCGCACGTGCTGCCGGTCGTCCGCAACGAACTCAACGGTAGACGCCAAATAGCGACGTTCACCACCTTCTTCATGGGACGACGACACCTCAAACAGTAGCGGGTGTGTAGGCCACGGCTGCGTGAGCGGGTCACGCTGCTCGCCTGGTTGCACCCCGATCGCCAGCGTGGTCACGGACGCAGCTCCCTGGCGCAAAGCCGTGCCCACACAGTCGGAACCGGTGTCGCCACCGCCGATGATGATCACGTGCTTGTCCTTCGCTGTGAGCTGGTTGTCGACGGTGTCGCCCGCAGCCACCTTGTTGCCCTGCGTGAGGTAGGGCATGGCAAAGTGAATGCCGTCATATTCTCGCCCGGGGATGTGAATATCCCGTGGGACGGTGGACCCGGTGGCCACGAGCACGGCGTCGTACCGGGCGCGCAACCCGTCCCAGGTAATGTCGCGGCCAATCTCCACACCGGTACGGAAGCGCGTGCCTTCGGCCTCCATTTGCGCGATGCGCCGGTCAATGTGGATCTTCTCCATCTTGAAGTCCGGCACTCCGTAACGCAGCAGGCCGCCGATGCGGTCGTCGCGTTCAAAGACCGCCACCGTGTGCCCGGCGCGGGTGAGTTGCTGGGCGGCGGCCAGTCCCGCCGGGCCTGAGCCCACCACTGCGACCGTCTTCCCGGTCAGACGGCTCGGCTCCACCGGCACCACGGTGCCACGGCGGAAGCCTTCATCAATGATCGACACCTCGATGTGCTTGATGGTGACCGCGGGCTGGTTAATTCCCAGCACACAGGCCGATTCGCACGGTGCCGGGCAAATCCTCCCGGTGAACTCAGGGAAGTTGTTGGTCGCATGCAAGCGATCCAGCGCGTCGTTCCAATGGTCGCGCCACACCAGGTCATTCCACTCAGGAATCAGATTTCCCAACGGGCAACCCTGGTGACAGAACGGCACACCGCAGTCCATGCACCGGCTGGCCTGGCGGTTGAGTGCCTCCGGGTCTCGGGCTAGTTCGTCCTTGACGTACTTCCAGTCCAGTAGCCGCACCGGCACGGGCCGGCTGGGGTCTAGTTCGCGCTGGCGATGCTTCAAGAATCCGCGTGAATCAGCCACCGGTCACCTCCAAGAACTCGTCCCATGCACCGGGTGCGCTGAGATCGCCTCCATTTGCTTCCAACTGCGCCAGTGCGACGCGTACCCGCGCGTATTGAGCGGGCAAGACTCGGCTGAAGCGAGCCACGGTGGCGTCCCAGTTGTCCAGCAAGTCCCGACCGTGCGGTGAGTCCGTGTGCGCAACGTGGGCTTCGATGAGGTCGCGCACAATAACGGCGTCCTCCTCATCGAGCCCGCTGATGGTCAGTTCGCCTGCGGCCAGCGCATCCTTGTTGACGCGTTCGCTGCGCAGATCCAGCACATAGGCGGTCCCGCCGGACATGCCGGCCCCAAAGTTGCGTCCCACACGCCCCAGCACCACCACCGTGCCGCCGGTCATGTATTCGAGTGCGTGGTCTCCCACGCCTTCCACCACGGCCGTTGCCCCGGAGTTGCGCACCAAGAACCGTTCGCCTACCTGTCCGCGCAGGAATATCTGTCCGCTGGTAGCGCCATACCCGACCACGTTGCCAGCAATCGCATCGAGTGCGTCGTTGAGCGCTGCGGTTCGGTCGGGGCGGACGATCACGTGCCCGCCCGACAGCCCTTTAGCGACGTAGTCATTGGCGTCACCTTCCAAGTACAAGGTGATTCCGCGTGGCAGGAATGCTCCAAAGGACTGTCCCGCCGAGCCCGTGCATTCGACGCGAATGGTGTCGTCTGGCAATCCATCCGCGCGATACCGGCGGGTGACCTCATAGCCGAGCATGGTGCCGATGGTCCGGTTGGTGTTGCGTACCTCCCGAGTGATGACCACCGGGACGCCCCGTTCCAACGCTTCATGCGCCTGGGCGATGATGCCCCGGTCTAGAGCGTCGTCCAGTCCGTGCTCCTGCGCCATGCCGTGGCGTAGCGCGCTACCTGCCGGCGGTACTGCCAGGATGGGCGTCAGGTCGAGGCCTTGGGCCTTCCAGTGGGCCACCGCTGAGCGAGCATCCAGAAGTTCAACGTGTCCAATCGCTTCCTCCAAGCTGCGCAATCCGAGTTGCGCCAACAACTCGCGTACCTGCTGGGCAATGAACTCAAAGAAGGCCTCCACAAACTCGGGCTTGCCGGTAAAGCGCTCCCGGAGCTCGGGATTTTGTGTGGCAACGCCCACCGGGCAGGTGTCCTTGTGACACACGCGCATCATGATGCAGCCCGAGACCACCAGCGGCGCGGTGGCGAAGCCGAACTCCTCGGCTCCCAGCAGGGCGGCAATCATGACGTCGCGACCGGTCTTGAGTTGGCCGTCGACCTGCACCACTACCCGTTCGCGCAAATCGTTTCGCACCAGCGTCTGTTGCGCATCTGCCAGGCCAATCTCCCACGGCGCTCCCGCATGCTTGAGGGAGTTCAGCGGGGATGCCCCCGTGCCGCCATCGTGTCCCGAAATCAGCACCACATCGGCCTTGCACTTGACTACGCCGGCCGCGATCGTGCCCACGCCAACCTCCGACACCAGCTTGGTGTGGATGCGGGCCAGCGGGTTGGCGTTCTTCAGATCGTGGATCAGTTGCTTGAGGTCCTCGATGGAGTAAATGTCGTGGTGCGGCGGCGGAGAAATGAGGCCGACGCCGGGCGTAGAGTGCCGCGTTTGCGCCACCCACGGGTACACCTTGTTTGCCGGTAGTTGGCCGCCTTCGCCTGGCTTGGCACCTTGGGCAAGCTTGATTTGCAGGTCGTCTGCGGCCACCAAATATTCGCTGGTCACGCCGAATCTGCCCGAGGCTACCTGCTTGATGGCGCTACGGCGCAGCGGGTCATAGAGCCGATCGGGCGATTCTCCGCCTTCACCCGTATTCGACTTTCCTCCCAGCCGGTTCATCGCGATCGCGAGCGTTTCGTGTGCCTCACCAGAAATGGAGCCGTACGACATCGCGCCGGTGCTGAAGCGCTTAATGATGGCGCTCACCGGCTCAACCTCGTCAATGGGAATACTGGGCCGGTCCGCGCAGAACTCGAGCAGTCCACGCAAGGTCATCAGACGCTTTGCCTGGTTGTTGACCCTGTCCGTGTAGTGGTTAAAGACCTCGTATTGGCGAGTGCGGGTCGCGTGCTGCAACGTAAAGACCGTCTCCGGGTCAAAGAGGTGTTCTTCGCCTTCACGTCGCCATTGATATTCACCGCCCACGTTCAATCGCCGATGCGGCGGCAACTGACCGGACACCGGATACGCATCGGCGTGGCGCTGGGCAACCTCTGCGGCAATCACATCCAGACCGACCCCGTCAATTTGACTGGGCGTGCCAGCAAAGTGCCTGCTGATCAGCTCCTTTGACAACCCCAAGGCCTCGAAGGTCTGTGCACCACGGTAGGAGGACATGGTGGAGATGCCCATCTTGGACATGATCTTCAGCACGCCCTTGCCCAGCGCCTTAATGAGGTTCTTGACGGCCTGCTCGGGGCTGATTCCTGTCACGTAGCCGCGACGCACCAAGTCCTCCACCGACTCCATCGCCAGGTACGGGTTGACCGCCCCGGCGCCGTAGCCAATGAGCAAGGCCACATGGTGTACCTCGCGCACATCGCCTGCTTCAATCACCAACGACACCTGCGTGCGAGTGTGGCGGCGCACCAAATGGTGATGGACTGCTGCCGTCAACAGCAATGACGGAATGGGCGCGTGTTGTGCATCGGAGTCACGATCCGACAAGATCAGGAACGACACCCCGTCGGCGATGGCCGCATCGACCTCAGCGAAGATCTCGTCCAGCCGATCCTCCAGCCCGCGCGCACCTTCCTTGACGCGGTACAGGCCCTGGACGCGGCGGGACGAGAAGATGCCCTTCAACCCCGGATCTGCGTCAATGTGGATGATCTTGGCGAGTTCGTCGTTGTCGATGACCGGAAAGTCGATAATGACCTTGCGCGCGTGCTCGGGAGTGCCCGACAGTAGGTTCGGTTCGGGACCAATCGCACCACCGATGGCGGTCACGATCTCCTCACGAATCGCATCGAGCGGCGGGTTCGTGACCTGGGCGAACATTTGCGTGAAGTAGTCGAACAGCAACTTGTGCCGCCCTGAGAGCACCGCGATTGGCGCATCGGACCCCATGGCACCAATGGGTTCGGCTCCAGTGGACGCCATTGGCTCCAACAACACCTTGAGTTCTTCCTGGGTGTAACCAAACGTGCGCTGGCGGCGCACCACGGAGGAACGCGAGTGGGTGATGTGTTCGCGCTCGGGCAGATTTGCCAAGCGGATCGAATACTCGTCAATCCATTCCTGATACGGGTGCTGCGCGGCCAGGCTGGTCTTGATTTCGTCGTCCTCAACGATGCGTCCGGACGCAGTGTCCACTACAAACATGCGACCCGGCTGAAGGCGGCCCTTACGCACCACCTTCGCCGGGTCGATGTCCAGCAAACCAGCCTCGGAGCCACACACCACAAGGCCGTCGTCGGTCACCCAATATCGGCCCGGCCGTAACCCGTTGCGGTCCAAGGTGGCACCCACCAGGGTGCCGTCGGTGAAGTACAGCGCGGCCGGTCCGTCCCACGGCTCAATCAGGTTCGAGTGGTATTCGTAGAAGGCACGACGTGCCGGGTCCATTTCGGTGTGGTTCTGCCACGCCTCGGGAATCATCATCAGCACGGCGTGCGGCATGGACCGTCCACCCAAGTGCAAAAGTTCCAGGACCTCATCGAAGGACGCCGTATCCGATGCCGATGAGCTGCAGATTGGCGTCAGGGACGACATCTGGCCCAACAGGTCAGATTCCAACCTGCCTTCACGGGCCGCCATCCAGTTGCGGTTTCCTTGAACAGTGTTGATCTCGCCATTGTGGGCAATGAGGCGCAGCGGCTGTGCCAGCGGCCACGAGGGGAACGTATTGGTGGAAAACCTCGAGTGAATCAGCGCCAGCTCGGAGGCAAACAGCGGGTGCAGCAGGTCAGGGAACGCTTGTTCCAACTGGTAGGTGGTGAGCATGCCCTTGTACGTCAGCGTGCGCGAGGACAGCGACACCACAAACGGTCCGCCGGAGTTTTCGGAACGCTTCCGTACTCGGTAGAGGCGCCGGTCCAGGTCGATACCGCTGAGGTGATCCGCGCTGACGAACACCTGCCGAAAGCTGGGAGCGCTGGCACGTGCGGACGGTCCCAACGTATCCAGGTGGACGGGAACATCACGCCAACCCAGGATGCGGGCATGCTCCACACGCGCCGCGTCCTCGAACGCGGCAACCTCGGCTGCCTCGTTGCCGGGGGTAAGGAACACCATTCCCGCGCCGTAGGTACCCCGCTCGGGCAAGGGGAAGTCCGTCACGGACTGCAAAAACTCGTGCGGGATTTGAGTGAGGATGCCCGCCCCGTCACCGGTCTCGGTTTCGGCGCCTACGGCGCCACGGTGCTCGACGTTCTTCAGTGCGCTGAGCGCCATGTCGATGATGTCGCGGCCTGGTGTGCCGCGCAACGTTGCCACAAACGCAACGCCGCAGGCGTCGTGCTCTCGTGACGAGTCATACAGGCCCGGAGCGGACCATTCGTCGTTGGCGTGTGCCATCACGAAGTCCTTTACCGTCGCGACAGCGCGCCGCGACCATTGAGGTGGGCGGGGCGCCTTCGTCCCGGTAATCGATCACGGAGCAACCGTTCAGGGTCCCTAAAACGGCCCTAACTGTTCGGGGATGCGTTCGACCCTTCTGAAGTCGACGTCGCTAGCGTGCTCCGTGCTGGACGTTCCCTGCCTTGTTGGCGGCGCCCCAGCAGCACAAACATAACGGTTCCGAGCGTCAAAACAAACACCGAAACGAAAATATTGATCCGTACCCCATCGACGTGAACAGCCGTATCGATGCGTACCGTCTCGATCCACAATCGGCCGCTAACGTAGACCATCACGTACAGCCACAACACCCGGCCGCCCCGGAGGTCAAAACGTTTGTCCAGGTAAATAATCAGTGCCGCCCCCGCAAGATTCCACAACAGCTCGTAAAGGAACGTCGGGTGGAAGGTCGCATACTCGGCATATCCAGTGGGTCGAAACCCCGGATCAATGCCCAGTCCCCAGGGCAGATCAGTGGGGCGACCGAACAATTCTTGGTTGAAATAGTTGCCGATTCGTCCAATCGCCTGTGCCACCAGGATGCCCGGAGCGGCGGCGTCGGCGAAGGTCGCGAAGGACACGCAACGGCGTCGACATCCGATGTACGCACCCAACAAACCCAGCGCGATGGCCCCCCAAATCCCCAATCCACCCTCCCAGATCTTGAACGCATCGAGTGGATGTCCGTGTTTGCCAAAGTACGGCGCCGGGGTGGTAATCACGTGGTACAGGCGACCGCCGATGATCCCAAACGGGATCGCCCACACCCCCACATCGCCAATGACCTCGGCAACACCACCGCGTTCCACCCAGCGCTTTCGGGTCAGCCATATCGCGAAGAAAATGCCAGCCAGAATCCACAGTGAGTACGCGTGCACATTGAGCGGTCCCAGGTGAATGACCGACCAGCTGGCCGGTGGGCTGGGAATCGACAGGGCCGTCACGCCTGGCCTCGCACGCCACGGGCAAACTCCTGGGTTTGCGCACGTAGTGCCGCGAGGGCTTGCGCTTGGTCGTCGTGTTGAAGCAGGCATCGCACCAAAGCGGAACCAACGATCACCCCGTCAGCATAACGAGCCACCTCGGCCGCCTGCGCCCCTGTGGATACCCCCAGCCCCATGCACACTCGCTGTGCCCCTGCCTGACGCGTACGGGCCACCAGTGCCTCAGCTCCCGAACTTACCGACGCCCGCTCCCCCGTGACCCCCATCAGCGAGGCGGCGTAGACAAACCCGGTGGACTCCGATGCCGTCACGTGCAGACGCTGAGACGTTGAACTCAGCGCCACCAGAAAGATCGTGTCCAACCCACGCGGGCGCGCCACGTCCAACCATGCCTGCGCCGCATCGGGAGTCAGGTCCGGAGTAATTGCCCCCGAGCCACCGGCTGCCACCAAATCATCGGCAAAGCGTTCCAACCCATACTGCAACATGGGGTTGAAGTAGCTCATCACCACGGCGGGTGCCCCGGCCTCCACCACCGCGGCGACGGCCCGGAACGCATCAGCCACACGCGTCCCGTTCGCCAATGCCCGGCTCGCCGCATCCTGAATTGTGGGGCCGTCCATGACGGGGTCCGAGTACGGAATCCCCACCTCGACCACATCGGCGCCTGCCTCGACAATGGTGCGCATGGCATTCAGCGATCGTTCCACCGTGGGAAAGCCCACCGGAAGGTAGCCGATCAGCGCGGAGCGTCCCTGTGCCTTGACGTCATCCAGGCGTTGCGTTAGAGCGCTCACTGGCCCTCCTGGGGCATCATTCCAAACCAGCGGGCCGCCTGCTCAACGTCCTTGTCGCCCCGTCCCGACAAATTAACCAGCAACGTATGCCCTTCACCGAGCATCCGTCCCAGTCGCATGGCTCCCGCCAATGCGTGCGAGGACTCGATGGCCGGCAGGATGCCCTCCGTGCGGCACAGCAAGTGGAA
>Ga0222423_1000533_pt1 | contig 24969 bp, 22 predicted proteins | sample 3A0metagenome_FD_182472 | JGI IMG/M metagenome (GOLD analysis project Ga0222423, IMG submission 182472) | Enriched microbial communities from leaf-cutter ant dump, University of Wisconsin, Madison, United States - 3A0 (version 2) | ecosystem: Environmental > Terrestrial > Nest > Insects nest >...
TTTCAGCCCGCGTTACGTGCGCGGCGGCGCAGTGCAAGTTCGTCTACCGGCACATCTGTGGACCCTGCGGCAAAGTCGTCAATGCGCTCTGCGGGCAGGGTTGCAAGAGTTCCCTCTACCTCGCGCCAGACTCGGCCCACGGCAATGCCAAATACGCCCTGACCGCCCTGAACAAGGTCAATCACCTCATCCGTGGACGTGCACTCGTACACGGATGCACCATCGCTCATGAGGGTGATCTGTGCAAGGTCTGAGATACCTCGTTCACGCAGTGCATCCACAGCAGTGCGAATCTGTTGGAGTGAAACACCCGTGTCCAAGAGCCGCTTAACAACCTTGAGCACCAAGATGTCTCGGAAGCTATACAAGCGGTGCGTTCCAGACCCCGTAGCTGGACGGATGGAAGGCGAAACGAGCCCTGTACGCGCCCAGTAGTCAAGCTGGCGGTAGGTGATGCCCGCGACTCGACACGCTGTGGGACCGCGATATCCCGTCAACGAGTCCTGGTCCTCAATGCCGTTGCCAAAGAGCGTGCCCTGGGACCGCTGCACGAGTGGAATTGGTCCCTCGAGTGTAGTGCGATCTTTCACTGAAGCCTCCGCTTGGAGTAGTGTGCCTGGTGCCAAATGGCGATTGAGAACGTGACTGTGTTCATTACGCTATGGCGTGTTGTGCCCTCGGTCAACGACCAAGCAACGTTGTGTTCGTCGTGTCGCACACACTACCCTCAAGTAAAGGTTGAAGGTTCGCTTTATTCCGAAATGTCCAGTTGAATATCTGGACTTAACTCTCCAGGTTGCACTACCCAGCAACGGGTCTGGTTATCCAAAAGAAAGCTCTAATGGCCGCCAACGAACCGAGTAACTCCAGGTACAGGGAAGGCTCAAAGTTCTGCAACGCCATCGCGCAGCCACAGGCCGTGCAATTGAAGCAAGAGTTCAGCCATTTCGGAGCGCGCGGCGGCAGCTTCTTCCTGAGCCGTGTCTGACTTGCGTCCAGCAAGGTGTGCCACAGACTGGTCAATCACAGAAACTTGGCGGTCTGCTGCAGAACGCATCGAACGTAGATGACGCCAGTCAATGCCAAATTGACGCAGTTGACGGGCAACCTTAACAATTTCCACGTCTCTGCGGACCTGTTCAAGGCGTGCGGCTGAGCCCATCGAGCCTGCGTGTCCACGTAATATGCCCGCATCTACAAGCTCATCAACAAACTCTTGGGGAACACCAGCGGCCACCGCGGTATTAGAAAACTCCAAAGCTTCCGCTTGCGCAGGTGTCAGTCCACCCACAGTTGCAACACGGGGGCCAAGGGGGTGATCGTGCAAGGCCGCGCCAGAATCTAGCTGAGCCAGTTTGTCCTTAATCACCTTGAGTGGCAGGTAACGATCACGCTGCTCAGTTAGAACAAAGCGCAGACGTTCTACGTCCGCACTCGAGAACGTACGGTACCCAGCTGGCGAGCGCACCGGAGTGATAAGTCCCTGATCTTCAAGGAAGCGGATCTTGGAGTGTGTAACTGCTGGAAATTCGGTCCGCAGAAGCCCCAAAACATCTGAGATTCGCATGGTAGGCGCATGCGAGACGCTCTGAGGCCAAGATCCAGTGCTTTCACGCGAGGCGTCTTCACCTTGGGCCGCGGAAAGCACTCGATCGTGCGGATTTGCTGCGTGAGGTGCCACTACTTAGGACTCGTCTGTTGCAGGGGTGGCAGAAGCAATGCGTGCCAGCGGACTCTGGTAGTACACCATGCGGTACTTGCCAATCTGGATTTCGTCCCCGGTCTTAAGTACATACGCATCAATACGATCGCGATTAATGTACGTGCCGTTCAACGAACCCAGATCGCGAACCTCAAAATCATTGCCATTACGAACAAACTCCACATGCTTACGCGATACAGTGACGTCATTTAGGAAAATGTCGGCGCGTTCACTACGACCAGCAAGCACGCGGTCACGGTCGAGCAGGAAGCGCTCACCCTCCCCCGCGCCAGTACGTACCACGAGGAGTGCTGAGCCAAGCGGTAGCGCACTTACTGCGTCACGCACTTCATTTGAGGCGCCCGCTACCGTAAACGCTCCCTCAAACTCAGAGATCGACGCAAATGTAATGGTGGTCTCAGACAACTGCTGTTCGCTGTGAGGATCTTGGCTCGGTGGCAACTGTTCACTCATGATGACCTCCATATGTCTTGCTGTTGAACGGCGTGTCCCCAGTTAGGGGTACGAAGCTCAGATGCACTGCTTACTGTTGATGCGAGCGTATCTCTGTCAACGTTGTCCGATTAGCATACTTACTTTCATCGGCCCATGTCATCCGCCCACAGGGTTCTTTAGCGTACTTCTCTAGTGTGACTCTTCAGGCGTGGCGTACTGGGGCGTAGTAACACTCACCAACGCTTCAATATCCACGCTGTCGCTAGGTTCGATCACGCCTTCTGCCCCATTTGAACGGATCGACGCCATTGCGCCACCCGGGATCTCGAGGGCCGGTTGCATGGTGTTAGCGTCCCCAATGACCTTCCACTTGAACGGTGGATTCAAAATGACGCCATCAACCACGACTCCGCTATCAGAATCGGCAAAATAACTCGAGGTCACCATCCGAATCCCGTTGACTTCAACCGCTTCGGCACCAGCATTGCGAAGCTCTTCAAGGATGTTAAACAGCTGGGAAGCGTGGATTGGGTTTTCACCTTCATACACAGCAATGGTGATGCCCGGGCCTGTTGCGGGCAGCCTGCCGGATAAGATGCCCTGCGTCGTTGCGTTTTCCTCTGCTGCTTGGCGCGCGGCAAGTTGAGAGTTTGTTCCCGACTTTAACTCAGTGACCAGGTTATTGAGACGAACGTTCTCATCCTCAAGCTCCGAGGACCTGCGAGTGACATCGTCCAACAGGTTGACCAACTCAGATTGGCGCAGCCCCGAGAGCTCGTCTTTTTGTGAAAGCTGAAGTTGGACTACGAGCGCAAAACCCAGAAGGCCCAACAGCAGCGCGGTGAGAATCTGCGCGCGTGTGGGTCGCGGCCGGATAGCAATTAACAGACGCTGCTTTGCACTCAAAGTACGAGCGGGTGCTAGCAGCTCTTCATCTACCTGCACTTCCTGCTCTGGTGCGTCTTCCTGCTCTGGTGCGTCGTGCACTGACACGTCGTGCTCGGGCGTACTCCGCTCTGGCACATCCTGCTCAGGCAGGTCCGGAGATGTATTTTCTGTCATAGCCGTGACTAATCTCCGTAAACCTACGCCTTGAAGATATGCCGGCGAATCGCTGCGGCATTAGAGAAGATGCGGATACCGAGCACCACAACCACACCTGTGGATAGCTGGCTACCTACGCCCAACTGGTCACCAAGGAACACAATCAACCCGGCCACAATCACATTCGAGAGGAACGAGACTAAGAAGACACGGTCGTCGAAAATTCCATCCAGTAGAGCGCGCAGACCACCAAACAGTGCGTCCAAAGCCGCAACCACTGCAATGGGCAGGTAGGGCTGGAGATAAACGGGTACCGTAGGTTCCAAAATGAGGCCCGCAGCCACACCAATAACGAGACCAATAACCGGGATCACTGTGCCACCCTACGCTTCAAAGAATTCGGCCATCTTAACCGATCCACCTGAGTCAACTTAATCATGATTCGCTTCATTCAAACCCGTGACCGCAGGCGTGTTCGAACGAGTGTCATTCAAACTCGCACCCGAGGTGCCCGCAGCTGGAGTGCTTGGTACCTCTTGCCGGTCTACGCTGACCTTTTCCTCAGACTTTGGTAACTGCGCGTTCAGTAGCGAGCGCGTAGTACCAGCAGCGAGTTCCAACTTATCGGAGGTTGAAGTGCTCGAATCAATTCCGTACCTATCACGCAGCAACGTAAGTTGATTTGCCACGGCCTGCTGAGCAAACTTGACCTCAAGTGTGCGCGGATTACCAATCGCTTCAATAACGTAGGGATCCGAAAGCCCAGTTAGATCTACCAAGATCGCGTCACCCGCCGAACGGATCGCGCTCGTAGCAGTCAACCGCTTCCCGTTGACGGCAATCGCTTCAGCGCCGGCACCCCACAAACCGGAAACTACCGCACGGATATCCGTGTCTTGGACGCGGTTCTCAGGTTGTTCCTCGGCATCTGCACCATCATGCAGAGTTACTACAAAACCCGGGCCGGATACAGGCAACGTTCCATTACGAGTCTGGTCTACCTCGATCTGCGCTGCTAGAGCAGTTCCCGTATGGGAGAGCAGAGCCTCCTGCAACGAGTCTGCCTGCTGAGAGAGCTCCAGGATAGAGGCCTCTAATGCGTCATTGCGAGTGTTCCGGGACTTAATTTCATCAATCAAGGTACTACGCGCTGATTGTCCAAGCGGCGCGCGAGACCTCAGCGAAACCACCGCCGTCACAGTGACAAACCCCAGCAGGATTGCCAAAACGATCGCAGCAATCCGCGTAGTGCGCGGCGCTAGGGGTTTGAGGCCAAGTGCCTCTTCCCGCGCTTTGCGGCGCGCGGCCGTTGCGTAACCTGGATCAAGTGGACGATGCATCACCTCGTTGAGCAAGGTCATTGAGGCATCGACGGGAGGTTTAGGACGCTGCGTTGCGTTCCCCGAAGCTGGGTCTGTAAAAGCAGGATCCGCAGCATGCGAGTGCGTCACATGATGTGGTTCACGCTCCGTCATGAACATCCTCAGGAGAAGCTTGTTCCTTAGTACTACGCAAGATGCGCGAGCCGCGTGTCAGATACTGGATCGCCGACGCCCAATACAACACCACACCAATAACCGCACATACCCATGCCACGCCCGCCGCCACGCTCGAGAGTCCGTCAGGTATACGTGTGATGACAGAAAGTATGAACAGAGGGAAAGCCACTAACAAGAAGAGTGTGGCCGCCTTACCCACGTACGTTACAGCCATTGGTTTGTGACCGGAGCGAGCAATAAGTGAAACCAGAATTAGCATGACAAGGTCGCGAGCTAGCACCAGAACAAGCAGCCATAGTGGAACCACGTCTCGGACCACTAGCGCAATCAGGGTGACCAGAATAAAGCAGCGATCAGCAATAGGATCCAGCGACTTACCCAACTCGGAAACCTGATTAAACCGCCGGGCGATATAACCGTCTGCCCAGTCTGAAATAGACGAGACGGCCACCACAATCAGTGCCCACACGTCATGCCCGGAGGCAACCAAGACGGCAAACACCGGGATAAGAATGAGACGAAGTGCGCTGATGACATTAGGAATCGTCAAAATTGCATTGCTCGCGCGTTCGATCGTGCTCACCCCAAAAGGCACCGCTGCCACGTAGTTCGTCCTTACCAAAACCCTATCTTACGCGGGCGTCCCTGTGTCTGAACTCACCGGGCGAACCCGAGTCAAATCTCGCTACATCCCATAGACTTGAATAGACGCAGAACGTCGCGATTCCCGCAGGTGCGTGTGTTGACGGACGGCTTTAACTCGATCTCATTTCCTTTTCACAACGAGAAGCGAGATTGCGTGCCCAATTGGGTGCAGTGGCCGATCCTAGTGTGTTTGGGAGCGACGTATAAACGACACGTGATGTGTCCACTATCTGTACGTCGCATGACCCAGGTCAGGCGTTAAGGGTGACGGCTGTGATGAACACAGTCGACTGTTGTGTGCCCAAAACCCCTCCTGCCCGCACAACGAATGGTATGAAACCACATGACTGCTGCTGAAGCACACGAGACTTCAGAATCAACTGCTCCATCCACCGAGGAAACCGCTGCTGCGCAGGAACCAACGGTGACTTTCGACGACCTCGGACTGCCCGAGAATCTGCTGGCCGCCATCAAGGAACTCGGCTTTGAAAAGCCCTCCTCGATTCAGGAACGCGCCATCCCAGAACTCCTCAACGGCTCGGACATCACGGGTATCGCCCAGACTGGAACCGGCAAGACCGCCGCATTTGGTTTGCCTATGCTCGCTGCACTCGATCCCGAACTGCGGGCAGTCCAGGCCCTCGTACTCGCACCTACCCGCGAACTGGCAATGCAGGTTGCCGAGGCAATCGAAACCTTTGCTAGCCACATCGACGGACTCGAAGTCCTCGCCGTATACGGTGGCTCCCCATACCCTCCACAGATTCGCGCACTGAAGACCGGTGTCCAGGTTGTTGTTGGAACACCAGGACGCGTAATTGACCACCTCGAACGTGGCACCCTCGATCTGTCCAACATCCGCTTCCTCGTACTTGACGAAGCCGATGAGATGTTGCGCATGGGATTCGCGGAAGACGTTGACCGCGTATTCTCCGAGGCACCGGCCGAACGCCAGGTTGCGCTGTTCTCTGCAACCATGCCTCCGCAGATCCGCCGCGTTGCCCAGCAGCACCTCAACAACCCCGTTGAGATCGCTGTAGCTCGCCAATCCACCACCGTTTCCTCGGTAACCCAGGAATACGCGGTTGTGCCATTCCGCCACAAGGCAGGCTCACTCTTCCGCGTGCTTGCCACCTCAGATGTGGAAGCAGCCATCGTATTCTGCCGCACCCGCGGTGCCGCAGAAGAAGTTGGCTCGGCGCTCGTGGAACGTGGCATCTCTGCGGCCACCATCTCCGGTGATGTGGCTCAGAAGGACCGCGAAAAGATTGTTGAGCGCCTACGCTCGGGTCAACTTGACGTTCTTGTGGCAACCGATGTTGCCGCTCGTGGCCTCGACGTGGACCGCATTGGCCTTGTGGTCAACTTTGACATCCCCGGTGAACCTGAGGCTTACGTGCACCGTATCGGCCGTACTGGCCGTGCTGGCCGCACCGGCCGCGCACTCTCCTTTGTCACGCCTTCTGAGCGCAACAAACTCAAGTTCATCGAGCGCACCATCCGCACGCAGCTGACCGAAATTGAGATCCCGTCCCCAGCGGACGTCTCAGAGCACAAGGTTAAGAAGATGCTCGGTTCGCTCGAGACTCGCATCAGCGCAGGCCGCCTTGCCATGTACGAACAACTCATTGCCACGTACATCGAAGAACACGAGGCCGGCGAAATCACCGTAGCCGCAGCACTTGCCGCAATCGCGGTAGGCGACTCGGGTCCGCGCGCTCGTGCGGAGCAAGAAGAGTACGAGAAGCAGTTGGCTGAGGATCGTCGCGGCCGTAAGAACCGCGAAGAACGTGAAGCCCGTTTCAAGGACCGTCCAGCTCGTGGCGACCGCTTCGACCGTGATCGCGGCGGCGACCGCCCCTCACGTGATCGTGGTGGCCGTGGCGGACGCGGCGAAGAGTTTGGCACGCGCTACCGCATTGCAGTGGGTCACGCAGACGGTGCTGAGCCACGTGGCATCGTTGGCGCACTGACCAACGAAGGCGGCCTGAATGGACGCGACCTTGGACGTATCGAGATCTTCGGTTCCTTCTCCCTCGTAGACATCAGCGCTCACATGGATGAGGACACGCTTGGGCGTATAGCCCGTGCCCGGGTAGGCGGCAAGGCCCTGCGTATCCGTCCCGACGAGGGCCCAGCTCCACGTTCCGGTGGCCGTTTCGACGACCGCGGGGACCGCGGTGGTGACCGTGGTGGTCGCGGCGGACGCAGCTTTGACCGCGACCGCGGCGGATATGACCGCAACGACCGTGGTGGTCGCGGCGGACGCAGCTTTGACCGCGACCGTGGCGGATATGACCGCAACGACCGTGGTGGCCGCCGAGGAAATCGGTAACCAACAAGCGTAAGTAGGGTGTCGTCGAAAATAAGGTGACGGCACACAGCAAAAATGCTGGCCCAGGACATCCTGGGCCAGCATTTTTGCTATGCAACAAACAAGTAAACCAGGGCGGAACTAGCGTTCAAGGTTGCGTTCATACGCGCGCAGACTTGCCGCGCACTGAATCATGAACCGAGCGCTCGACTCACCCTCTGACCGAGCCACCGCTAACAACGTTAGCCGCCGCTGCGAGGTCAACTCCACGTAAGCCCACGCATCATCAGGGGAATACGTAAGGGCAAAAACCTCCGCCCACGTGATCACATAATCTCGGAAGAAGTTGTGCACCACCAACCCACCCGAGTACAAGTCAACGCGGGCCCGGCCAAAACGCCACAGAATCACCAAGAAAAGAGCAAGTAAGCCAAGCATTGCCACCGTATTTGTGGTGTCATATCCGCCATGTGCACCTGGCGAACGCCACAGCAAAAACCCCATCCCCGCCGTAAATAACAGGCCCGCTATAAAGCACACGAGCCGCAACAGGCGAGGCGTGTACGAATCCTCGTACGTACCTAACTCGTTGCGGCTCGAACGCGACATAACTTCAGCTTCCTACAGGCGGCAGGCCATAATCCCGGTCACGAGGATGGCGCGGGCACCTATCGCATACAACTCATCCATGACCTTGTTAGTCTGAGACTTGGGGACCATCGCACGGACCGCAACCCACTCAGTGTCATGCAGTGGGGAGACAGTTGGTGATTCAAGACCTGGTGTGACGGCAACAGCTTGGGCAACCCGGTCAGCGGGAACGTCGTAATCCATCAATACGTACTTGTGCGCAGTCAACACACCCTGCAGGCGCCTAGCTAATGTGTCGAGGCCGGCGGGAACATCCACGCCACTGCGGCGGATCAACACGGCCTCTGAAACCAGGATTGGCTCGCCAAAAACCTCAAGACCAGCCGCACGCAAAGTCGTACCGGTCTCGACAACATCCGCAATCAGATCTGCAACACCCAGCTTGACGGAGCTCTCCACAGCGCCATCCAAGTGCACTACGGAAGCAGGAACTACACCCTGCGATTCAAGGTACTGGGCCACCAACACGTTGTACGAGGTGGCAACGCGTTTACCTGCGATCTGCTCAATCGATGACATGGTTCCAGCAGGAGCAGCAAAGCGGAAGGTGGAGCGAGCAAACTCAAGTGCGAGGTGTTCCTCAGCCTGAGATCCCGAGTCCAGCAAGAGGTCACGGCCGGTGATTCCAGCATCAACGGTTCCCGCGCCAACATAGACAGCAACGTCACGTGGGCGCAGGAAGAAAAACTCAACGTCATTTTCGGGATCTGCCAGCACGAGTTCACGTGAATCTCGGCGTTGCTTGTATCCCGCCTCTCGCAGCATGGCGATGGCCGGCTCAGACAGTGAGCCCTTGTTTGGTACAGCTACACGAAGCATGTTTTGTGGCTTTCGGATGAAGTGGACGAAGGTCAGAGGTACTTGTAGACGTCTTCCAAGGTGATTCCCTTGGCAATCATCATGACCTGCGTATGGTAGATGAGTTGCGAGATCTCCTCGGCAGCTTCCTCATGGCTTTGGAATTCGCTGGCCATCCAAACCTCAGCGGCTTCCTCCACGATCTTCTTGCCGATGAAGTGGACGCCGGCGTCGAGCTCTTTGACGGTTCCCGAACCCTCGGGCCGCTGCTCAGCCTTTACGCCAAGTTCTGCATACAACTCTTCAAATGACTTCACCCCACCAGTTTACGCTGGTGTCACGCTATGAGAATGAGAGCGTCCAATCGGTGAACGTCCTGTCACTGGACGCCGCACACTCAGTGGTTGTGCTCGCCAGCCAAAGCACGCAGTGCCGAAATCTCCGCAGGAATGTCCTGGGCACCATATACGGCAGAGCCGGCAACAAAAACATTCGCACCAGCCTCTGCAGCGCGATCAATGGTTGATCGCGAGATCCCACCATCCACCTGAACCCACACGTCCAAGTTAGCTTCACTAATTGCCTTACGGGTCCGCTCAATCTTGGGTAAAGTGCCCTCGATGAACGACTGCCCGCCAAAGCCCGGTTCCACAGTCATGATCAAAATCATGTCCAGTTCCGGCAGCAGGTCAATAAACGGTTCAATGGGAGTGGCGGGGCGCAAAGCCATTCCCGCACGTGCTCCTAAACGTCGCAGCTCACGGGCAAGGCGCACAGGTGCATTAGCAGCCTCAGCATGGAACGTAACCGACTGCGCACCAACCTCCGCAAAGTTTGGGGCCCACCGGTCTGGATCCTCAATCATCAGGTGCACGTCAATGGGAATAGGCGAAACCTGACGAATCCGCTCCACAACTGGAAGCCCGATGGTCAAGTTAGGCACAAAGTGATTGTCCATAACGTCCACGTGTGCGTAATCCGCGGTCGCAATCTTGCCCAGATCACGTTCCAGGTTTGTGAAATCGGCGGACAAGATGCTTGGAGCAATCAGCGAGGTCATGGCGGTCCCTTTCGCGGTACTACAGTGTTTCTGCGCTGCAGTGTTCTAGTCGGTGTATTGAGAGCGTGAGCCGTAATAGTTAACCCAGAACTAAGCGAGGCGGCGCAAAAGCGTGAGATGCATAGCGTCAGTTCCGTGCACATGTGGCCACAGCTGCAGGTCAGTGCGGTCAGCAAACTCCGCAAATGGGCCGGCAATCTCCTGTGCAATAGCGCGCGCATCCAACCGCTCAACGCTACCTTCGGCAAGAGAACCGAGGACGTCGTCGACAATAAAACGGGTTTCCGCAAGGTGCGGCGAGCACGTCACATACGCAACAACTCCCCCAATGCGCACGGCCTTCAGCGCGGAAGTTAGCAGCTCACGCTGCAAACCCGCGAGCACCGAAACGTCCGTGATCTTGCGGCGCCAGCGCGACTCTGGCCGGCGGCGCAGTGCGCCCAAGCCAGTGCAGGGAGCATCAAGCATCACACGGTCATAGGCGCCTGGTTCCAGATCCCCAATCTCGCGGCCGTCCCACACCTGAATTCGCTCAATAGCAGACTGTGGAATCGCCTTCAGCGACTTCTCCACCAACCCAGCGCGATGCGGTTGAACCTCATTGGCAACGAGTGTGGCACCGCGCTGCGCAGCAACCGCACCAATCAACGCGGCTTTACCACCAGGACCAGCGCACATGTCCAACCAGCGGGCGTCACTACCCTCAACGGGAGCATCTAAGAAAGCCAGAGTAACCAGCTGAGAACCCTCATCTTGGACCCCAGCCCGGCCTGAACGCACATCGTCAACATCCGCAGGATCAGTACCCTCAAGCACAACCGCGGTCGGCGTCAAATCACCAGGCCACCCCTGCGCATCCACCACTAACTCAGCCTGATCACACAGGCCCGGGCGTGCCACAAGCGTCACCGCAGGAGCAGCATTATTTGCTGCCAACAGTGCAGAAATCTCCTCACGCGGGCGGCCATTGGCCACAAGCGAATCGCGCAATGCACGCGTGATCCACGCGGGATGGCTATTAACAGCAGAGAGCGCATCCACCTCATTCTTAGCTCCAGCCTCAAGCAGCGCCAACCACTCCTCGAGGCTACGCTCAGAAACGCGACGCAAAATCGCATTGAGGAACTGGGACGGACCCGTGCCCACGTTCTCCCTGGCCAGAGCCACAGTCTCTGAAACAGCTGCATGCGAAGGCACGCGCATACCCAGCAACTGGTGCGCACCCAACCGCGCCAAGTTAAGAACAGGCGTATCAATCTGCGTCAGTGCACGATCCGTGCACTGCGCCAAAATCGCGTCATAGCGGCCCTGCATGCGCAACGTGCCATAGGTCAACTCAGTGGCAAAACCAGCATCTCGGCCACTCAGACGCGCCCGGCTGAGTGCCGGTGGCAGCACAAGATTGGCATACGAATCCGACTCGCTGACCTGCTGCAGAATCTCAAACGCGATGGTACGCGGAACATCGGAACTACGACGACGCTCACTCGGGGCAGCCGCACTGCGGTGGCCATCCCCACGCAAACGCGCCGCCGAACGCTCTCGGCCCTGCGCATTACGGCGCTCGTTAAAGCCATCACGACGGTCATCATCATGGCGATTTGTGTCGCGCCGGTTCGAATCACCACGGTCCGAACCGAACTGACGTTCACCACGGTTACGGCCACGATCGTCGCCAAAACTGCGGCCGGAGCCGCCGCGGTTACCGGAGCCGCCGCGGGAATTGCCACCACGGCCACCTGAGCCGCTACCGCGGTTACCAAAAGAGTTATTACTGCTCACAGGGACTCCTCCGCATATGCGCCCACCCGGGTGCCGGCTTCAAGCCGTGCACCACGTGCCCAGTCAGCGGCGTTCATCGTCTTTTTACCAACCGGCGTGACCTCGCCGAGGACAACAGGAGTAGTCCCTGTTCCCACAAATACGTGCTTCTTAGTGACATATACTTCACCCGGCGCCAACTCACTCGGGACTTCCACGCCACGAGGCAACGACACAAACGGGCCAATACCCAATCGAGAGCCATCGGGAAGTGTAGTCCACGCGCCCGGCTCCGGCGTACACCCACGCACCGTCCGGTCAACTATGTGAACGGGCCTCGTCCAATCAATCAACGCGTCCTCAACGAGGATTTTTGGCGCAATACTCACGCCATCAAGACCCTGAGGGATTGGACTGATCGTCTCCTGCTCAATAGCGTCCATCGTACCTACGAGCAGTTGTGAGCCCGCATCGGCAAGACGATTCAACAGGTCCCCAGAGGTATCACGCGGCCGGATTGTCTCCGTCATCATTCCGTATACGGGTCCAGTATCCAGCCCTTCCTCAATGCGGAAGGTAGAAGCACCAGTAATAGCATCACCGGCCATAATCGCGCGCTGAACAGGCGCGGCACCGCGCCACGCAGGTAGCACCGAGAAGTGCAGATTAATCCAGCCATGCACTGGAATATCGAGCACATCCTTGGGCAGAATTTCGCCATAGGCCACAACTGCGGCGCAATCCACCTCGAGTTCACGTAGCCAGTGCGCAAATTCTTCACCGCGCGGACGCTCCGTTATAACGGGAAGCCCCAGTTCAAGAGCTGCTTCCTTGACCGGGCTCGGGAACATCTGTCGGCCACGTCCCTTCCTAGCGTCAGCGCGGGTAAGCACAGCCACTACTTCGTGTTCTGACGCCACAAGTGCGCGCAGGGCAGGAACGGCCACGTCTGGTGTACCGGCAAAGAGAAGTCGCATGCATCCATTCTATTAGGCACAATGCGTGAGTACCTGGTTCGGGCACGTGCAATGGGCCATAGTGCACGGCGCTGCTCACATGGCTTTTACCCAACAATGCACTACCCAGTTACACCAATTCCTTGGGATCCAACACCACACTCACCCGATTGCCGGACCGCTTGGCGCTCGCAATGTGTGACATCGCCTTGATCGCTCGGGCAAGATTGCGTCCCTCGCGTAGTGGCACGCGAATGATCGCCCGAACTACGCGATCCAACGTGGGGTGACTTCCCGCTGGGAAGTCCTCGGGCGCCAATTCCACAGGACCGAGTACTTCCGCACCGTCAGGTAGCACGATGTCCGTAACAAACTGCGCCACCGTGATCCTGTCCCCCGTCACGGAGGCAACCCGCCACATAGGCGGCATACGCAGCGTAGCTCGTTCGTCCAACTCGCGGGCAGCTACCAGCTGTGGGTCCCAGCGCACGAGTCCTCCCGTGGGAATGGCAGCGCCGGTACCAACTAGGGTTACTTTCCCGCCATGTTCGCGGCTTTGCACAAGCGCAGCTGCGCGCAGCCATCTGGCAAGTGCTTCTTGATGTGCGTATAGTCCACCGCCGCCTGAGGACAGGTGTGCGTCAAGCAGTACGCCAAGCACATATCCGCTGGGCGCAAAGGGTTCTGCACCTGGGGTTGCGATGACCAGTTGCGGTTTTGCGGTCACTGATTCGAGTACGCCACCTTTTGATTGGGCGCCGGAAACACGCACCGTGGTGCCGGGAAATGCGCGCCCGAGTTCCTCTGCGGTACGGTCTGATCCGATTCGTATTGCACGCACTGAGTCAAATCCGCATTCGGCACATTTCCAACTGCCTGCGAGTGATCCGCACCAGTTGCAGTGTGGTGCGGCTCCTGCGGCGCCAAGTCCGAGTGGCCCGTTGCAGTTGGTGCAGCGTGCTGCTTCACGGCAGCGCGCGCAGGCCACGTATGGAATGTATCCGGCTCGTGGTACCTGGATGAGTACAGGTCCGCGGGTTAGTGCGGTTTTGATGTCACGCCACACTTGGCCTGGGAGTCGGGCTTGTGCCCCGCCAGAGTCACGCTGGATATCGAGTTCTCCGAAGGCTTGTGTCAGTGGTGCACTGAGTCGGATTTGGGAGCGTTCCGCACTGAGCTCATGTGCCCACCCATTTGCTAGGAGGGATTGCGCATGAACTGTTCGATCGAGTGCGCCAACCAGGAGTGCGCAGCCGCTGTGTTCGCTGCGTAATGCGAGTACCTCGCGGGTGTGCGGGTTGGGTGCGTGCTGTTCTTGGTGGGATGAGTCGCCGTCGTCCCAGCACACTGCGAGGGTGAGGGCGGGTACTGGGGTCAACGCTGCGGCGCGTGTGCCCACTATTACCGGGGCGAGTCCGCGTGTAGCCAGCAGGTAGTGTTCAAATCGGGCCGATGCGCTCAGTTCATGAGTGAGAGTCACGTGTGACCACTGCGTTGGGTTGTCCCAAGTAAATTCCGGTACGTTATTGGCCGTAAGTGCAGTGGAGACTCTGGCTACGTCCTTTGCTGCGGGCACCACAATGATGACTGAGCCGCCTGCCGCGCGCATTGCGCTTGCTAGCTGGGCTATCGCAACCGTCCAGTGTGGCAGTTGGTTGGTGGTTAGCGTCTTTTTGCCCGGTGCACTTTTGATTTTCGACGATTCTGGTTCCGTCCCAGCCTCATCGGTGCTTACCGTGTTTGAGCTTGGTGTAACTGTACCGAGTGTGTCCGCACCAAATCCGGGTAGCGCAGTCCACACCGCGCGTGGGCCTTGCCCGGATTTTGCCCGGTTAAGGAAGGCCTGCCCCGCCGGGTATAGGGACCAGGCTGAAGTATCTACTACAGTGCGATCAGCCGGTATAACCGCGGTTTCAAGAGGGAAATCCGTGGTATTAGTTGCAATACTCGCGGCTCCGTCTTCCGTGCCATTTTCGGCGTCGTATTCCGTCCACTTAGCCACACACGCGCGTTCCGCCCCTGCATGGCGTGGCGGCACGGCAAGGCGAAGCACATCCCCTAGAGAACCGGCGTAGTAGTCAGCCACTTTGCGATAGAACTCGAGGGCGCCACTGCTTACGAGGGCAGTTGTTGAAATGACGTTACGAAGTGCGGAAATCCGCCCCTGGTGCGTGCTTTCCTGCACCCGTTCAGCGATGAAACCGTCGAGGATCTGCCCACCAAATGGCACTTTGACGCGGGCGCCAATCACGGCGCTTTCCTCAAACTTCTTAGGTACTCGGTAGTCAAAGAGTTGGTCGAGGTGCGCAGGCAGTTTTTCAACTACTACGCGGGCAATTGGCAGGTACTGCGCATATTCAATAGCGCCAACTGGCTTAGCCTGCTTGCGAGCCGTGGTCTTGGTTTTACTCTTAGCATCAGCTGCTGGTCCACCTAGATCGTCAGGTGCCGGGATACCAGAAAAGGTGAGCTGCTCACCAAAGTCAGCGCTCACCTTTTCCTCCTTTGCATAGGCCACTACAGGAAGTAGCCCGCATGTTTACAGGGCTGCCAACAGCTCCTCAACCCGGTTTGTTGCCTCCCAGGTGAACTCTGGCAGTTCACGGCCAAAGTGACCATAGGCGGCCGTTTTTGAGTAGATCGGACGCAGTAGATCAAGTTGATCCACAATAGCAGCGGGACGCAAGTCAAAAACCTTATTGATAGCGGATTGGATCTTATCCAAAGCAACCGTCTCAGTACCAAACGTCTCCACGTACAAGCCCACCGGATGCGCCTTACCAATCGCGTAGGCAACCTGCACCTCGCACCGCTTGGCCAGCCCAGCAGCCACCACGTTCTTGGCCACCCATCGCGTAGCGTAGGCGGCAGAACGGTCCACCTTTGACGGGTCCTTACCGGAGAATGCGCCGCCACCATGACGCGCCATACCACCGTAGGTGTCCACAATGATCTTGCGGCCAGTCAAACCAGCATCACCCTTAGGCCCACCGGTCACAAACTGCCCAGTAGGGTTCACATAAAGCTTGAAATCAGACGAATCAATGTTCAGCGCCTCAACCACCGGAGCCACCACGTGCTTAGACACGGCTTCACGCAGGTCACGCTGACTTACGTCAGGATCGTGCTGAGAAGACAACACCACCGTCTCCAAAGAAACAGGGCGGCTGTCCTCGTACGCCACGGTCACCTGAGTTTTACCATCGGGACGCAGTCCCGGAATGATCTGCTCCTTGCGCACATACGCAAGACGCTCCGCCAACCGGTGAGCCGTGTAAATGGGCAGCGGCATAAGCGTTTCGGTCTCATCGGTGGCATACCCAAACATCAGGCCCTGATCGCCAGCGCCCTGACGGTCATATTCGTCGTGAGCAGACTGGTCATCACGCGACTCAAGCGACTTGTCCACGCCCTGTGCAATATCACTGGACTGCTGGCCAATCGAGATGGAAATACCGCATGAGTCACCATCAAACCCGATTGCCGAGGAGGTGTATCCAATCCGCTTGATAACCGAACGCACAAGCCGCGGCATCTCCACGTAACCCTGCGTATCCACCTCACCTGCAATATGTACGAGACCCGTGGTCACGAGCGTCTCAACAGCCACGCGAGAGGTTTTGTCCTCTTCCAGCAGAGCGTCAAGAATCGCATCGGAAATCTGGTCACAGACCTTGTCTGGGTGTCCTTCCGTCACAGACTCGGACGTGAACAGGCGTTGGGATTGCGTCATACCCTCAAGAATACTCGTTCCCAGCATGCGAAACCGCACGTGTCCGGCCCGTAATACAGCTTTTTGCTATGGCGTTGTTCACGCCTGCACCAACCTACGCACCAGGCCAAACCAGACAGGCTAAGAAGGTCAGACCAACCGCTCAGCCACAGCCGCCACAATCGCATTAGCCACCTCATACTTGGTGCCGCTCACCTGACCCACCTGCTCCCCCGCCCGGTCCAACAACACCACAGAATTGTCAGCCGTCCCAAACCCCTTAGTACGGCCCACCTCATTAACAACGAGTAAATCAGCTTGCTTGCGCACCGCTTTAGCCCGCCCGTGGTCCAGTACATCGCCGGTGCTATCACCAGTCTCGGCAGCAAACCCCACAATTACCTGACCGGGAACACGCGCAGCCGTCAGTTCCTGCAAAATATCTGGGTTCTTTACCAGCGCAATCGGCTGCGGATCAGCGCCCACAACCTTCTTAATCTTGGTGTCCTCATACACTGCTGGCCTAAAATCAGCCACCGCCGCTGCCATCACAATGACATCAGCATGAGGCGCCAAGTTATGCATAGCCTCGCGCATTTCCAGCGCCGAACCCACCTGAACCACACTCACAGATTCGGGTGCGCTCGCGGTCATAGCCGCGGCAACGAGGGTCACGCGCGCTCCGGCAGCAAGCGCCGCCTGCGCAAGGGCAACCCCTTGCAAACCCGAACTGTTATTGCCGAGGTAGCGCACAGGATCAAGCGGCTCGCGGGTACCACCAGCGCTGATCACCACGTGACGTCCGGCGAGGCTCTTGCTTTCTTGGGCCGCAGGCTGGGCGAAGGGCTCACTGCCCGCGCTAGCATGCACCTGTACGTGCACCTGTGCAAGCACTTTGAGGGCGTAGTCTCCAATGTCCTGCGGTTCTGGTAGGCGCCCTGCCCCGGAGTCTTTCCCCGTGAGTCTGCCTACTGCTGGATCCATCACATGCAGTCCGCGTGCCCGCAGCGTGGCCACGTTTGCTACTGTGGCTGCGTTGTTCCACATCTCAGTGTGCATCGCAGGCGCCACCACTATTGGACAGGTTGCGGTCAGCACGGTTGCCGTAAGGAGATCGTCCGCGCGCCCGGCTGCGATGCGGGCGATCACGTCTGCGGTGGCTGGCGCGATAACCACGAGGTCTGCTTCATGGCCGAGCCGCACATGCTGGACTTCATCAACGCCATCAAAAACACTCGTGGACACAGGCTCGCCCGATAGCGCTTCCCATGTGGCGGCGCCAACAAAGTTCAGTGACGCGGCGGTGGGCACAACTCGTACTGCGTCCCCTCGTTCTTTGAAGAACCGTACGAGGTGGGCAACCTTATAGGCTGCGATTCCGCCACTGACACCAATGACAACTCGCACCGAATCACTCCTTTTGCTGTGTCTGCGCAATGACCTGAGCCTATCGTGAGTGCACGCTTCTCAGCCTCAGGGAATACAAAAAGTCTCCGCCCGCCAGTGGCGGACGGAGACCTGAGTAAGTATGCCAGCGACTAGTTGGCGTCCTCGTCCTTCAAGTCGAGGGTCAACAGGCCCTCGTTGATCTCGCGCATAGCGATGGACAGAGGCTTCTCCTGGTTTTCGGTTTCCACGAGTGGACCCACGAACTCCAACAGTCCCTCGCTGAGCTGCGAGTAGTACGCGTTGATCTGACGCGCACGCTTGGACGAGTAGATCACCAAGGCGTACTTCGAGTCGACCTTTTCAAGGAGGTCGTCGATCGGCGGATCGGTGATACCTACTGGCTGTGGAATGGTTCCAGACAAAATGAACTCCGAAGTGTTGGGCTCGAATACTAGGTGAGCTGTGGGCTCGGATGTGCGTTAAACGCACATACACAAGCCGTGTAATCATACGCCCGCAGGCGCATGATCTCAAGAATCGTTGTGGCTATGGCGTCATGGTGGGCGTCACAATTGTCCGCGCTACTGATTTTCGACGAAACCTACTGTGCCGCTCGCGGCTCAAGTCCCATCAGTGCGATGATCTCATCCGTGGCGCGCGAGACATCGTCGTTTACCACCACATGATCAAACTCGGACTGAGCTGCTAACTCGATTCGAGCAGTGTTAAGCCGGCGTTCCTGCTCTTCTTGACTCTCCGTGCCGCGGCCCACGAGCCGCCGCACGAGTTCCTCCCACGATGGGGGCGCTAGGAAGATGAACTGGGCATCAGGCATTGAAGCCTTGACCTGGCGCGCCCCTTGGAGGTCTATTTCAAGGAGAGCAGGAACACCGGCCTGAAGCTGGTCTTCCACAGCAGCGCGTGGCGTGCCGTAGCTGTTTTGGCCATGCACTACCGCCCACTCCAAAAGTTCCCCGTTATCCACCATCTTCTGGAACCTTTCGGGTCCCACAAAAAAGTAGTTAACGCCTTCGACTTCCCCTGGGCGTGGATCCCGTGTAGTTGCTGAAACAGACAACCAGATCTCGGGATATCGTGCGCGAATATCAGCGGAAATCGTGCCCTTACCCACCGCGGTGGGTCCAGCCATCACCGTGAGGCGACGCGGGGCAGGGCTATGTGAACTTGAGGATGGTGCAGCGGTAATGATTATCCAAACCTTTCAACCAGGGCAGACGCCTGGTGTGGTCCTAGACCGCGCACGCGCCGTGACTCTGCAATTCCGATTTCTTCCATGATCGCACGTGCTTTGACCTTTCCCACGCCGGGAAGGGACTCAAGGAGAGAAACGACCTTCAACTTACCAATCGCTTCGTCACTTTCGCCCTTCTTAATGACGTCGGAGAGCTTTGAGTTGGCGCTCTTAAGCTGGCTCTTGACGTCTGCACGGACGCGGCGAGCCTCGGCGGCCTTTTCAAGAGCTGCTGCACGCTGCTCTGGAGTCAGTTGTGGTAATGGCAACTTCGTCACCTTCCTCATCAGTTGTTGGGCTCTTACCTGCGAACCTACTTGCCAAGCAGGAGGTCAGCAACCTGAGCGGCGCATTTGCCTGCTTGTTTTTCACGGTAACCCGAAAAACTGAATTGTGAATGAAAAAAGGCCCCACCACGTGCAAGTTCTTCCAAATTTCAGCCACTGGCACACAACAGACACCACACAAGCACGGATTTATGACACATTCGCCCGTTTTTGTGTCGATCTGTCAGAACCTCATGCGGACAGTGCCGCGCGAGCCTCCTGCGCTGCTGAAAGCGCAGCCTCAACCAACGCCTCATGACTCGGTCCTGCCTTAAGCACACCGCGTGAGGAAGATGCCAAGACTGTGGCTCGCGCCTGCCCAAACACCTGCGCCAGTTCAGCTGCGCCTGCACCCTGTGCACCAACACCTGGGGCGAGCAGCGGTCCATTAACTGCAGCTAGATCCACGCCCAGATCACGGGCAGCATCCCCGATGGTTGCGCCCACAACAAGGCCTATCGACCCCAACTCGCCGCGCTCCAGCGCGGCTGCGTTGACGGCGGCAGCCTCCCGCGCAATAACCGCGGCTACGGAAGCCCCATCAGTCGCAGTAGCATGCTGAACCTGCTTGCCTTCCGGGTTAGAAGTCAAACACAGCACAAACAGCCCGCGTCCAGTCTCGTGAGCGAGCTCAATTGCAGGAGTCAACGAGCCAAAGCCCAAGTACGGTGACACCGTCAAGGCATCGCCAGCAAGTGGCGCACCATCGGCAAGGAAAGCATCCGCATATCCAGCCATCGTGGAGCCAATATCCCCGCGCTTGGCGTCCACAATGCACAGTGTGCCGGCCTCACGGGAAGCCGCAACAACCTCCTCAAGAACACCCAAACCCTTTGACCCGTGTCGCTCAAACAGTGCTGACTGCGGCTTAAAGGATGCAACCTTGCCACCCAACGCTTCAACCACGGTCAGTGCGAACGAACGCAACCCCGACACGTCGTCGTTAAGCCCCCACGCGGCCAGTAAGCCAGGGTGCGGATCAATACCCACGCACAACGGACCAAACTCATCCATTGCCGCGGCAAGGCGCGCCCCGAAGGGCGCGCGTGCGGAGGCGGTCATGCGGACACACCCGCCTCAATGTGAGAGGTGCCCGTGTGTTCCTGGATCGGAACCACGCGGAACGGCCCAGACAGAACCGATTCAATGCCCTGAACAGCGGCTGCAAGCTGGTCAATCGTGGTGATAATCGGCTTATCAGCGGCCGTCACAGCAGCGCGGATCTCATACCCATCCGCGCGCGCGCCCTGACCGGACGGCGTGTTGATGACCATGTCCACTTCACCGTTCGTGATCAGGTCCACGATAGTGGGCTCGCCCGTAGCGGAGCGGCCATCGGAGTGCTTACGCACAGGGGTTGTTGCAATACCAGCGCGGCGCAAAACCTTGGCCGTACCGGCGGTGGCCAGCAGCTCAAAGCCGAGCTCAGCCAGACGCTTAACTGGGAAGATCACAGCGCGCTTATCGCGGTCCGCAACCGAAACAAACACCCGTCCCGAGGTGGGAAGTCCGCCAAAGGCAGCCGCCTGCGACTTAGCAAACGCCGTAGGGAAGTCCACATCGAAGCCCATAACCTCACCGGTTGAACGCATCTCTGGGCCAAGCACCGTGTCCACGGCAATACCCTCAGTGGTGCGGAAACGCTTAAATGGAAGCACAGCTTCCTTCACCGCGATCGGAGCGTCAATCGAAAGAGTCGAACCGTCGCCCTGGGCAGGCAAAACACCCTCGGCACGCAGCTGCTTAATCGACTTTCCAGACATGAGCAGCGCAGCGGCCTTAGCCAGCGGCACGCCTGTAGCCTTTGCCACAAACGGCACCGTGCGCGACGCACGTGGGTTCGCTTCAAGCACGTAGAGCGTGTCTGAAACGAGCGCATACTGCACGTTCATCAGGCCGCGCACGCCAATCCCCTTGGCAAGCGCCAAGGTGGAACGGCGGATGCGGTCAATCTCGCCATCTGACAGGGACATCGGAGGCAGCACGCACGCCGAGTCACCGGAGTGAATACCGGCTTCCTCGATGTGCTCCATGATGCCGCCCACGTACATGTCTTCACCGTCATACAGGACGTCCACGTCGATTTCCATGGCGTCGTCCAAGAAGCGGTCAATCAGGATCGGGGCCAGTGGTCCGCCGGACAGTGCTGCCTCGCCTAGAGCGCGCTCCACATAACCGGTCAGGTGTTCCTCGGAGTAGACGATCTCCATTCCACGGCCACCCAGCACGTAGCTTGGGCGTACCAGCACGGGGTAACCAATGCCTGCGGCAATCTCCTTGGCCTGAGTCAGGGTGGTTGCCGTGCCAAATGCTGGGGCGGGCAGGTTAGCCTCGCCCAGCACACGGCCGAACTCGGCGCGGTCCTCGGCGTTGTCAATTGCCTTAGGCGAGGTGCCCAAGATTGGCAGTCCAGCTTCTTCGAGTCGGCCCGCAAGGCTCAACGGCGTCTGGCCACCAAGCTGCACGATCACACCCTTGATAGGGCCGGCTTCAAGTTCTGCCTCGTAGATCTCGATGACGTCTTCAAAGGTCAACGGTTCAAAGTACAGGCGGTTTGCGGTGTCATAGTCCGTGGAAACGGTCTCTGGGTTGCAGTTGATCATGACGGTCTCATAATCGCCCTTAAGCCCAAGAGCTGCGTGAACGCATGAGTAGTCAAACTCGATGCCCTGCCCGATGCGGTTTGGACCCGAACCGAGGATCAAGATTGCCTCACGCTCACGTGGCGCGATTTCCGTTTCCTCTTCGTAGGTTGAGTAGTGGTACGGGGTCTTTGCATCGAATTCTGCGGCGCAGGTGTCAACCGTTTTGAACACCGGACGCACACCCAGTGCCTTACGGACCTCACGCACCGCACCTTCCGCAGCAGCGCGTGAACCCTTGATACCACGCAGGGATGCGATTTGAGCATCCGAGAGGCCGTTGCGCTTAGCTCGCAGTAGGACATCACGGGTCAAGGCTTCAGCGCCAGCTACCTCGGCTGCTACCTCGTTCATCAGTTGGATCTGGTCAAGGAACCAGCGGTCAATCTTGGTGGCCTGGTAAACCTGCTCGATTGTGGCACCTGCGCGTAGTGCCTGCTGCGTCTGAACTAGGCGGCGCTCGGTGGGCCGCTGGATCTCAACAAGCAATTCGTCCAGCGCTGCGCCGGAAACCGGCTCGCCGTCCCAGTGGAAGTTGGTGCCGGACTTGTCTAGGGAGCGCAGCGCCTTGCCGAGGGCTTCGGTGAAGTTACGGCCAAGGGACATTGCCTCGCCCACCGACTTCATGGTGGTGGTCAGGGTGTCATCAGCCGCAGGGAACTTCTCAAACGCAAAGCGAGGAACCTTAACCACTACGTAGTCGATGGTGGGTTCAAACGCTGCCGAGGTGGATCCGGTGATGTCGTTCTGGATCTCATCGAGCGTGTAGCCGATAGCCACCTTCGCGGCAATCTTTGCGATAGGGTAACCGGTGGCTTTAGAAGCCAGAGCGGAGGATCGCGAAACACGTGGGTTCATCTCGATAACGATGATGCGGCCCGTATCTGGGTCCACCGCGTATTGGATGTTGCAACCACCGGTGTCCACGCCAACCTCACGGATGACGGCAATACCGATGTCGCGCAACTTCTGGTATTCGCGGTCAGTCAAAGTGAGCGCAGGAGCTACCGTGACCGAGTCACCGGTGTGTACGCCAACAGGGTCTACGTTCTCGATGGAGCAGATAACCGCAACGTTGTCGTTCTTGTCTCGCATGAGCTCAAGCTCGTATTCCTTCCAGCCCAGGATGGACTCCTCTAGGAGCACCTCGGTGGTTGGCGAGTAGTGCAGGCCCTGGCCCACAATGCGGCGTAGTTCTTCTTCGTTGTACGCAAAGCCTGAACCCAAACCACCCATGGTGAATGAAGGACGCACCACAACCGGGTACTTAAGCTCTTCAACGGCGGCGATGGCTTCGTCGATTGTGTGGATGATGGCCGAACGTGCGGACTCTCCCCCACACACGTCAACAACCTTCTTGAACTGTTCGCGGTCCTCACCCTTTTGGATGGCTGCAATGTTTGCGCCGATGAGTTCCACGTTGAAGCGTTCCAGCACGCCAGCCTCATCTAGGGCGATGGCCGCGTTCAGCGCGGTCTGGCCACCGAGGGTAGGCAGGATGGCGTCAGGGCGTTCCTTCTCAATGATGGAAGTCAAAACGTCCGTGGTGATCGGTTCAATGTAGGTGGCATCTGCAAACTCGGGGTCCGTCATGATGGTGGCCGGGTTGGAGTTCACAAGGATGACCCGCAGGCCCTCCTCTTTCAGCACGCGGCAGGCTTGGGTGCCAGAGTAGTCAAACTCGCAGGCTTGGCCGATGACAATCGGGCCGGAACCGATAACGAGGACAGAGTTGATGTCAGTTCTTTTTGGCATGGAGTCAGTTCTCCTGGTTCTTGGCGCGTGCTGCCTTGGACAGGCCGGCAGCACTCGAAGCGCCCGAGTTCATGAGGTCAAGGAAGCGGTCAAAGAGGTATGCGGCGTCGTGCGGGCCAGCAGCTGCCTCTGGGTGATATTGCACTGAGAATGCTGGGATGTCATGGCATTCAAGGCCTTCAACCACGTTGTCGTTGAGGCCGATGTGCGAGACGATCACGCGGCCGTAAGCCCCGTTGTTGTGCGGCGCGGTAGCAACCTCTCCGATGGGCGCATCCACTGCGAAACCGTGGTTTTGTGAGGTGATTTCCACCTTGCGGGTGCTCAGTTCCATCACTGGCTGGTTGATGCCGCGGTGACCGTAAGGCAGCTTGTAGGTGCCAAAGCCGAGTGCCCGGCCGAGGATCTGGTTACCAAAGCAGATGCCAAAGTATGGAATCTTGCGGTCCAAGACGTTACGCAGCAGCTCTACCTCGCGGGTTGCAGCGCCAGGGTCGCCGGGGCCGTTGGAGAAGAACACGCCGTCAGGGTTGAGCGCGAGGATGTCCTCGATGGTGGAACTGCCCGGCAGCACGTGGACGCGCATTCCACGCTCGGCAAGTCGCTGTGGGGTCATGGACTTGATGCCCAGGTCCAACGCAACAACCGTCTTCAGCGGTTCCTTACCTTCGAACGCACCAAGTGGTTCGAGGACGTAGGCGGTTTCGGTTGAGACCTCGCGTGCAAGGTCTGCGCCCTTCATGAATGGCTGGCTGGTTACTTCAGCTACGAGGTCCTCAATGCGCTTGGGGTGGCGTCCCTCAAGTAGTGCCTCACCTGAGAAGATTCCCGCGCGCATGGTTCCGCGTTCACGCAGGTGCCGGGTCAATGCACGAGTGTCGATGTCTGAGATGCCAACTACGCCTTGGGAACGCAGTTCATCGTCTAGTGCACGTTCGGAGCGCCAGTTCGAGGGCTTGCGGGCAGGGTCGCGGACCACAAAACCAGATACCCAGATGCGAACGGAT
>Ga0222423_1000535_pt1 | contig 24919 bp, 24 predicted proteins | sample 3A0metagenome_FD_182472 | JGI IMG/M metagenome (GOLD analysis project Ga0222423, IMG submission 182472) | Enriched microbial communities from leaf-cutter ant dump, University of Wisconsin, Madison, United States - 3A0 (version 2) | ecosystem: Environmental > Terrestrial > Nest > Insects nest >...
GTTTTGGTCGCTTGGCTTTAATATCGACCCGGCGTTAATATTTGTAGCATTTGGCGTGTCGTCAATAACAGGGGCGTTAGTTTCGACACCTGGCGGGGCCGGTGCTTACGAAACTGTTATGGTGACGTTCTTGGCGACAAGTGGTGTTTCGGCAGATGTTGCAATTGCTGGAACGTTGTTGGCGCGCGTGACTTTGGTTCTTGGTACAATTGTTTTTGGTTATGTTTTTTATCAGATGACGATTTCACGACAAGGGAAGGCTGTGGCTGTGCCCGATGAGCGAGACGCTTGATGTACAGCTTTCGGTGAGCGATTTTGTTGCGCTGACCAACCAGACGCTTGAATACGCTTATCCGTCGGTGACGGTTATTGGTGAGGTTTCGGAGTTTAAGATTTCGCAGGGAAAGTGGGTCAGTTTTAAGCTTAAAGACCCGGGCGCTGTCGTAAACTGTTTTATGGGTGTTTATGAGCTGCGGCAGCCGTTGGAGGACGGTATGCAGATTATGGTGAAGGCTGTGCCTCGTTTGAATCCGAAGGGCTATTTTAACTTGTCGGTGCGGGTTGCTAAGCCAGTTGGTGAGGGTTCGATTAAAAAAGGTTTTGAGCTTTTGAAAGCGAAGCTCGAGGCCGAGGGGCTTTTCTCGCCAGAGCGAAAGCGCTCGCTGCCTCGTGTGCCACGTTCGGTTGCGGTTGTCACCAGCACTGAGTCTGCGGCCTACGCCGATTTTTGTAAAATCATTAACGATCGTTGGGGCGGTCTTGATGTTCAAGTTGCTCATACACAGGTTCAGGGTGAGCCAGCGGCTGATCAGATTATCCGCGCGGTCAGGTACTTTAATGGCCTCGAGAATCTTCCCGATGTTTTAGTTGTTATTCGTGGTGGTGGAAGCGCCGAAGATTTAATGACTTTTAACGATGAGCAGTTGGCGCGAGTAATTGCCGAGAGTCGTATTCCAACGCTAGTTGGTGTCGGTCATGAAATCGACAACAGCTTGGCCGATATGGTGGCTGATGTCCGCGCTGCAACGCCAACAAACGCTGCCGAGATTCTTGTTCCTGACAAGGCCGAGATTATTCGGACTGTGCGCCGACAGGTAACAGCGTTGGGGCACCAAGTCGTGCAGGCGCTTGACGAATATGGTGTGCGAACGCGAGAGCAGCTTTTTAGCGCGTTTCAGCGGATTGAGGAGCGGCTTGATGCGACGTTCGAGCGTTTAGCGGTGCTACGGCTAGCAACCTCTCAACTGAATCCAGAGTCGGTGCTTCGGCGTGGTTATGCACTGGTTCGTGGCGAGCGGACGGTCGGTGGTACTATTGAGGTAGAGACAATCGAAAATATTATTACGGCGGAGGTGAAAGATGTCAGAGAAAAATAAGACAGTCCAAGAAAAATTAAGCGAATTATCAGAACTCGTTGCGTGGTTTCAGGGCCCAAATTTCTCGCTTGAAGAGGCGGTAGATAAGTTCAAGCAAGCCGAGAGTCTGGCTGATGTTATTGAGGGTGACTTAGGGAAGATTAAAAACGAAATTACAGTCATTAAAAAGCGGTTTGACCGCGATAGCGAATGATTTTTCTTTGGGTTTTTTGCGGCCTTGTATTTTTACTTGGGCTTAGCGTATTTGTTGGCGCGCCGTATGTACCGACTCATCGTGGTGAAATTGAAGGACTTTTTAAGGAGTTGGCGCTCGGCCCGAATGATGTCGTCGTAGATTTAGGTAGTGGCGATGGTGTTGTATTGCGGGCGGCCGCGAAGCAGGGGGCGAAAGCAGTCGGGGTTGAGATTCATCCAGTATTTTTTGCGATAAGTTTAATTCTGTCGTTTAGGTGGCGTAATAGGGTGAGTAACAGACTGGGCAATATGTGGCATTTTACACTTCCCAACGATACGACGATTGTTTTTACATTTGCGGCATCGCGCTATATGGCTCGGATAGAGGAGCGTGTGCGGGGTGAGGCTAAAAGGCTGGGGCGACCACTAACACTTATTTGTTACGGAGCGCCACTTGCAAAACTTCAGCCAATAAAGAAGATAAGAGCGTTCTCTCTTTACACTATCTCTTAGCATAAGTATAATAGCGGTTATGAATCCGCAATCACCATTTTCGCCGCAGCAACCAGTGCAGCAACCTCAGGTACCGCAACAGCCAGCTCAGTTTCAACAGAGTAACTACATTATTCCTGAAAAGCCATCGAACGGCTGGAAGATTACTGCTGTTGTAGGAATTACAATTGCAGTCTTGGCTATTGCTGGGTTAGCTTGGGCGGTGCCTAATTATCTTGATCAGAAGAACTTTGTTGATGGTAAGGTTTCGACCGCTGTTGCTGAAGCTATGAAAGAGCAAGAGCAAAAAGATGCGGCTGAATACGAGGCCGAAAAGGCAAAATCGACACAGGTGTTTAGCGGCCCTGAAGACTATGGCCAGGTCTCTTTTAGCTATCGTAAGGATTGGAGCGTCTATGTTGCAAAAGATGCATCTAGTGGCGGTTCGTACGAGGCGTACTTCCATCCGGCTGTTGTATCGGCAGTTAACAGGGATAGCGTTTATGCACTACGCTTAACTATCGAGACAACCGATTACGATAAAGTCGTCAGTAGCTATCAGCGTCTTGTTGCCGACGGTTCTTTAAAGACAAGCACTGTTCAAACCGAAAATTATACGGGGACTCGTCTTGAGGGTAATTTTACTAAGGATATTCGTGGTTCGGCCGTCATTTTCAAAATTCGCGATAAAACAGTGACGCTTAGAAGCGATGCCGACACGTTTAAGAGCGATTTTGACGCTCTAATTCAAACCGTTACATTCAATAAATAATTCATTATGCTTGTCTTTGCGTCGGTGCTTGTTTGAGTGCTACACTAGATCATATGAGTGATTATGAGGGTAGTTACGTCGTACCGCCGTTGGTTGCAGCGGCACACGAATTAAAGGCGCCGTTAGCGCTTGTACGTCAGCTTACGCTAGCTCTTCAGGACGATGCACTGAGTACCGAAGATCGCCGCCGTCTGCACCATCAAATTACACTTACTACCGAGCGAGCGCTTCGTTTAACGACCAACTTGACAAAGGTTGCTCGCCTTGAAGATGCGCTCTTTGATATCGAACCAATCAACCCCGAGCAAATGTGTTGTGACGTGGTTGCAGAGTTGACGCCGTTGTTTGCAGCTTATGGTCGGTCGGTCGCCGTACAGAGCCGCCGACATCCTTTGCTATTGGTAGCTAATCGCGATTTACTGCGCCGGATTTTGCTTAGTTTTACCGATAACGCCTTGCACTATAGCGAACCAGGCACGGCAGTTGAGCTGCAAATAAAGGCCTTTCGTGAAGCTGGTGTGGTTAGGATTGGCGTACGTGATTACGGCCCAGCACTTTCCAGCGCGTTATGGCGTGAACTTCAGAAGAAATTAAAAACTGCGCCGCAATCAGTCCACGCGCGGCCCGAAAGTAGCGGGCTTGGACTTTTTATCGCAAGTCAGTTTGCTGATGTTATGAGCGGTGCTATAGGGGCGGTGCGACATCGTGATGGTGCAACATTTTATGTTGAATTACCGATGTCGCAACAGCTACGGCTATTATGACGCGAGTATTGCTTGTCGAGGACGATAGGTGGTTAGCTGAGCTTTACGAGTCGGTACTGCAAAGGGACGGCCATACGGTTGATGTTGCTCATCATGCTTTAGCTGCTATGGATGTTATTGAGAATAATGTACCGTCGGTGATCGTTGCCGACGTTTTGCTCGCTGGTTCGACGATTTTTCCATTGCTCCATGAACTACAGTCTTATGGTGATACTGGTGTGATTCCGGTTATCTTATGTACAAATATTGCCGACCAATTCGACCTTGAAGCTTTGAAAACTTATGGTGTGGTGCGCATTATCGATAAAACGACGATTGATCCTGCAGATATTGCAGCAAGCGTAAGGTCTGCTCTATGAGTCAGAGCGAAAGGCTAAAAGCGATTGTTTTAAGGCGTACGAATTACGGTGAGGCCGACCGCATCCTTCAGTTGCTGACCCCCGAGGGTAGACGAGCGACAATGGCGCGGGGTGTTCGACGTGAAAAAAGTAAGTTAGCCGGTGGCATCGAGTTATTTGCTGTCAGTGATGTTGTTTTAACAAAAGGTAAGGGCGATCTGGCAATAATTACGTCGGCCCAGTTGGTTAATTTTTATCGTCATATCCTTGAAGATTACGATCGGTTGCAGTTCGGCTATTTAGTAGTAAAGTTGGTCGCTCGGGCTTCAGAGACGGTTGACGAGCCAGAATGGTTTGACTTATTACAAGAGGTGCTTGCAGGGTTAGATGTCGTTACTATTCCACTAACCCTTATTGAAGCGTGGTTCTATCTTCGCTATGCATCGCTTTTAGGGCATGGACTTGGGCTCGAGCTTGACGTTGACGGTGAACCGCTTCGGCCAGATGCTAACTATCGCTACGATGTTGGTGAGCGTGGTTTGGCGAAGCTTGATACTGGAGAGGTGACGGGTGCGCATATTAAGGTTCTTCGCCTTGTATCGAATCGGTCGCTGGCTGTATTGGTGCAAATTGGCGGACTGCACGAATTATTACCACTTGTTGCATATATTTCGCGTGTTCACGCAGCGGTTGATGAAAAATAAATAATCGCTAAGCGAACAATAAACAGGGGTGCTTGTGATATAATAAGCGCATATGAACAATCAGGAAAAAATGGAGAATATTGTTAGCCTAACAAAGCGCCGAGGGTTTATTTATCTTGGCTCTGAAATTTACGGCGGACTTAGCGGAACATGGGATTATGGTCCACTTGGAGTGCAGTTGAAGCGCAATATTATGAACCTTTGGTGGAAGATGTTTGTTGACGACCGTGACGATATGTATGGTGTCGATGCCGCAATTCTTATGAATCAAAAGGTTTGGCAGGCGAGTGGACATGTCGATACTTTCGTTGATCCACTAGTTGAAGATTTAGTTACTAAGCAACGTTTTAGGGCGGACCACCTCTTGAAGGATGCTGGTTTCGATGTTGAGGGTCTTGACCTTGCTGGCATTACAAAACTTATTCGAGACAACCATGTTAAGAGTCCAAACGGTAATGAACTATCTTCCGCTCGAACTTTTAACATGATGTTCACAACGACGGTTGGTCCGGTTGCCGATGACAAATCTATTAGCTATTTACGACCAGAAACGGCTCAGGGTATTTTTACTAATTACAAAAATGTTGTAGACAATTTTTATCCAGACATACCGTTTGGTATTGCTCAGCAAGGTAAGGCGTTCCGAAACGAAATTTCACCGCGCGACTTTATTTTTCGCTCGCGAGAATTTGAGCAAATGGAGATTGAATATTTTGTTCGGCCGGACGATTGGGAAGCGCCTTTCGAGCATTGGCGCCAGCAAGTTTGGAAATGGACCGAGGCACTTGGATTGCCGGCCGAGAATGTTCACGAACTTGAAGTGCCAGAAAACGATCGCGCCCACTACAGCAAACGAACCGTTGATTTCGAATTTGATTTTCCAATTGGCCGAGAGGAATTGCTTGGCTTGGCATACCGTACCGACTTCGACCTCGGTAATATCCAGCGTGTTAGCGGTAAGAATATGGAGTACACAACTAAGGGAACGAACAATAAATTTGTTCCGCACGTTATTGAACCTTCATTTGGGGTTGAGCGGGCTGTTATGGCGGTGCTTTCGGCAGCTTATCGTAAAGACGAAGTCGATGGCGAAATGCGTGAATATTTGGCTTTACCAGCACATCTTGCGCCAGTTCGTTACGCCGTTTCACCGCTTGTACGTAATAAACCAGAGCTTGTTGCTCGGGCGCGCGAGGTGTTCGCAACCTTGAAGAAGAAGTACGGCGCTGTTATGTGGGACGACAACGGTAATATCGGCAAACGGTATCGTCGTCAAGATGAAATCGGGACTCCTTATTGTGTTGTAGTCGATTTTGACACTATTGAAGGTGATGGTACGGTAACAGTTCGCGACCGAGACACGATGGAGCAAAAAAGGGTTGCGGTTAGCGAACTTTAAGCGGTTTTATATTGTCGGCATAGCTTGACAACTAATTGACTTTATTCGCAGTATATGATACTATAGGGCAATGCAGACAATAGGGTCTGTCGTAGTTTGATTGGAGCGGAAACGGATGTTCCACAGTGGTGTGATTGCGCTATGCGCATTTTTGTCGTTCACGATGTGGTACTTCCTGTCGGTGAACATCTATCGTATTATGGGCGGCCGTTATTGGCGCAACGAAGCGATGAGGCGCCTTGAGGCATTGCGTCGCGATGGGTACACCGCACCGAAGGGCGAACTTCACTACTTTGATGTACGGTTGAAGTGGCTGAACGATTTTTGGGCCTACGAGTACGTCGGGGGAGCGTTCCCGTGGTACGGGGCTTGGATTGCTGTTTCGCAGTGCATAGCGGCGTTTCTTGTGGGTATTTATATCCTGACGACGTCGTTGACCGTTTTGTTGGTTGTGATTGTGGGAATCACCAGCTGGGCGGGCTATCAAGTCGGTGCATCGTCGCGTCGCAAGCAAGATAACGAAACGTTCCGAGATCTGCCTGTGCCGACCTCCGCGAACGAGTAATCTCGATCAAACCCGTTCTCTTGTGCGGTTACGCAAGGGCAGTCGGGCCTCCTGTTGAGGCCTTTTTTCTTTTACAACATTTTCTGTGAAGTTGTTCTGCTACAATGGTTGTAATGATTATTTATTATACTGATGGATCGGCTAGTCCTAACCCTGGCCCTGGCGGTTTTGCTGTTATTAAGAACGGTGTTCCTGTGGTTCTTGGTAGCGAAGACGGACAGACAACTAATATTCGAATGGAGGGCCGTGCGTTGATTGCTGCAATGACAGATGCCGCTGGTGCGGAATGCCAAATCTTTACCGACAGTGAGTTTTGGATCAACGTTATAACAAAATGGGCGCCGGCTTGGGCGGCTAAGGGCTGGAAAAAGAAGGGTGGTGAAATTAAAAATCTCGACCTTGTTCAGGAGGCGTATGAACTGTATGGACGGTCACGGGCGACGCTAACGTGGGTCCGTGGGCATGAGGGCGATGAAGGTAATGAGCTAGCCGACGAATGGGCTAATAAGGCACGGGAAGGTGAAAGAATATAAAAATGACTGATATTTTCCATTGGGCGAATACTGTCGATGCCGTAAAAAACGAGCTTCGAGTAGAATTCTTTTTATTTAATCGAAACTATACACCGTATACAACAACCATTGCAGACGAGCTAGACCCACAAATTAAATCGCTATTTCTATACGATGTGATTAACGATATCAACCTTGGTGCTGGCACCGGTCTTTCGGTTCGTGACTATGAACTATCGGAAAAAGAAGATAATGTCTTGCTGCGAACCGAACTAGAGAAGGTTGGTCGCGCGGAAACGCTTATTCATCTTATTGAACACGAACGGTCTGATATTGTTGAGTTCAGCGATCAAGAGCATGAGTTTAAGCGTATAAAGGGTATTGTCGCTCGTTTTAGTCGGCTTGATGGCACTGGTGTATTTTACGTTATTAAACAGGTTAGCGCTGGCCAGACGCTAAATGGTGTGACGGCGTGGGAGTTCCAAGATGGGCAGTTTAGGGGCTTTCGGCCAGAGTTTGGCTGGAAGGTTCCGGCGGATAATCAAGTTTTAATTATCGATAAAGACATCTTTATTTTTAGTCAGGGCAAGTTTGAACGCTTGTTTAACTATGAGTACAAGAAGCAACTTCTGGCCGACGAAAAAGTGAAAGAAATTCAGCAAAAATATAAACTAAGTTTTCCAGAAGGCATGGATTTGCAGTCGTTAGTGCTTGAGCGCAAGAAGATTGTTAATAAATTGCAGAAACTTGAAGTAGGTGAGGTGACTCAAGAGCAAGCAATTGGCTACGCTGATGAGATGCAACTCGACCTTATGACCGATGATGACGGTGCGATTATTATTATGGACGGTCACGACCTTGATACCTTCGTCAACCTTATAAACGAAGATTACATAACGAGCGAAATTACCGGTAAACGATATGAAATTAAGAGTAAAAAATTGCTCGACAACCCTGAAGGCGAACCCCCAAGAGGGCTTTAGCTATTCAATAGACACAACATCGCCCAGAACTGCTTATGCTATAATTAGGTTATAGTATCAAGGCAGGACGAGTAACTATGAATGACAGATTTCTTTATAGCAAGAATAAGTATAGCTCGGCATTTACTATAGTCGAACTTTTGATTGTTGTGGTCGTCGTAGCTATATTGGCCGCCATATCTATAGTTTCATACAATGGCATAACAGCACAGGCTGAGGAGTCGGCGCTGAAGTCGGCCCTACAGACCGCCTCTAATAAAGTGTTGATAGAGCAAGTGAAAGGTGGGGTATACCCAGAAAACCTTCCCAGCGATATAGAGACGGACACCGGTATTTACACATTGCAGTACACTGGTGGCCAAAGCTACTGCATAACAGCTTTTTCTAAGAAAAACACCGATAAAGCATTTCACGTATCGAGCGAGGAAGGTGGTATACAGAGTGGCAAATGTGATGAACACCTAGCTATAGGTGAAATAGAAACAACTCCAGAGGCCTGCTTTGAATTTAACCCATCTTCTAAGACGATAACATATTACTACTATAATGAAGGAAATAACTCTGCCAATCCAGCCTGTCCAAGGGATGTCGTCATACCTAGCAAGATAGGCGGTGTTGATGTGGATATTATCGGCCACGGATCCTTCCGTGATCGCCAGCTCACCTCTGTGACTATCCCAAGCTCTGTTTATCTGATAAGCGATACTGCGTTCGAAAGTAATCGGCTCACTTCCATTGCTATACCGGATACCGTTGTTGCTATAGACATATTGGCGTTCCGCGATAATCAGCTTACTTCTGTCTTTATTCCAGATTCTGTTGACGACATAGCTCCTACTGCCTTCGAGAGTAATCAGCTTGGCAACGTCTCTCTGCCTTCACACCTATCGTCTCACGAGAGTGATCCAGATTTATCATTTAGTGACAACCCTAACCTCACTTTCACTATCCGGCCCTAACACTGCTATAATTAGGGGCAATGGATCAACAACTTGCGCTAGCTGTGATGCTTTCGGGGGAGAGCGTGTTTCTGACTGGACCGGCAGGGTCGGGTAAGACTTATATTTTGAACCAATTTATTAAGTTGGCAAAAAAGCAGGGTAAGTATGTTTCAGTGACGGCAACTACTGGGTTGGCTGCTACTCATTTGGGCGGTACAACTATTCATAGCTGGAGTGGTATTGGAATTCACGAAATACTGCCACAGGGTTTTGTGGAGCATCTTTCAAAGGGTCGGGCTGATATTATTAAAAAGACAGACGTTTTAATAATCGATGAGATAAGTATGTTGCACGATTTTCGACTCGATATGGTAGATGAGGTTTGTCGTTTGGTGCGTGAAGAGCCGCATCTACCGTTTGGCGGTATCCAGCTTATTATGAGTGGCGATTTTTTTCAGCTTCCGCCAATTCAACGTTCTGGCGCGCGTCCGGGTGGTTTTGTTATTAACTCAAAGGTTTGGCAAGAACTTGACCCAGCGATTTGCTACCTACAGGAGCAGTATCGTCAAGATGACGAGGCGTTGCTGGGTATTTTGACGGCTATTCGATCGGGCTCGATTACTCAAGATCATATCGATACTTTGACGGCTCGTTCAGAGGTTCATCCAGATGAGCTTGAGGAATTAACCGAGCTATATACGGTAAATGTCGATGTCGATACTTTGAATAATCGCCGCTTGGCTCAAATTGATGAGGATGAAGTATCGTATGAACGTGCCGAGAGTGGTGCAAAAGGTTATCTGGAGACGCTCGACCGTTCGGTCTTGGCACCGAAGGTATTGCGCCTTAAGAAGGGTGCGCTTGTAATGGCGGTCAAGAATAGTGCCGATAGGAAATATGTTAATGGTAGTATTGGTACGGTTTTGGATTTCGAGCCAGACACCGAATATCCGATTGTTCAGTTTCGTAACGGCAAAGAAGTGCTTATGACACCCGATACGTGGGAGTTGCGTGATGGTGAAACAAAGCGAGCAAGCATATCACAAATCCCGTTGCGCCTTGCTTGGGCTATAACTGTCCATAAATCTCAGGGTATGACGCTAGATGCTGCTCGAATGAATCTTGCTAAGGCGTTTGTCGAGGGTATGGGCTACGTGGCGCTGAGTCGGGTTAAAAATGTTTCGAGTTTATATCTTTCTGGTCTTAATGAAATGGCGCTTCGGGTAAGTGAAGAAGCGCGAATGATCGACCAATATTTACGCGAAAAATCAGCTGAAGACGCTAGGTTAGCGACGAACCTAGAACAGGGTCGATAAACATATCCACAATTCTGTGGATAAATGACAGTTCTTTCGTATTTTGTCAAAATTGGGGGTTGAAGTGGGTAGTTGTGGGTAGTATAGTGAAGTCAGTGGAAGAACCACAAAACAAACAAATACATTAAAAACTAACCCATACACCTCTAAGGAAAGGACTAGCGTGGCGCGTATAGATTACTTCGAACGACGACTCGATGACAAGCGTCGGTTGACGATACCAGTCGAGTTAAGAGAAGAGTTTCTATCGGGCGTTGTACTTACCCGAGGCTTTGGAGCGTATCTTCATTTGTATCCGAAATCTGTTTGGGAGAATGAAGTTGAGCCAGCCTTGAGTGCAAGCGCGAGCATTCTTGATGAAAAGATTGCTGATGTTAATGTCCAGTTCCGTCGGGGGAAAACAGAGGCCGAGCTTGATCAGAAGCAGGGTCGTGTGACAATCGAGCAGCATTTGCTTGATTATTCGTCAATAACACGAGACTTGGTTGCGGTGCGAGCAGGGTCGTATTGGCGTCTTATGGCGTCCGATACGTAGGGAAGTTTTACAGCTCTTTAATAATTTGGAAGAAAAACTCTCGAGATCAACTATCTGGTAGTGAGGCGTGGGATTCGACCACACATTAAACAGGTCGATGCACTTTCCTCAAAAACACACCTCCCAAATAAACTCCACCTCACATAAGTCTCTCAACTTAGTATATGTTAGGGTATGAGTATCTCTGATACCCACCAAACATATGCTTGACTTTTACAAAAACAAACAGCGAAAAACAAACAGCTTCACTATCAGTTAGGTGATCTCGAGAAATTCCGAAAGAAGGCCCGTGAAAATAAAATTCCTTATTTTCATAGCATTCTGAGGAATTGAATCGAGATATAGAATTATATCTCGAGAAATTCCGGTAGGGCATTTGCTATACTGGGATAATGAGTAAAGAACATCCACCACATCATATTCCTGTTCTTCTTGAAAGTGCTTTGCAGCTCCTGCAACCTTCGGTAGGCGAGAACTATCTCGACCTTACTGCTGGTTACGGCGGTCATGCTAGCGCGATTCTTGAAAAAACAGGTAACTACAATGACAGTGTGCTGGTTGATCGAGATGATTATGCAATTTCGCACCTGTCATCGTTCGAGCAACGCGGCGCCCGTCTGATACACTCCGACTTCTTAGCGGCTTCGTGGCAACTTATTGAAGAAAAGAGAGTATTCGACCTTGTACTGATTGATTTGGGGGTGTCGTCACCACAGCTCGATCAGGGCGAACGAGGGTTTTCCTTCCGTAATAATGGTCCGCTTGATATGCGAATGGATCGGTCTCGAGGCATTACTGCCGCTGAGCTTATCGACCAAAGCACTATCCAGCAGTTAGCCGATATTATTCATCGTTTTGGTGAGGAGCCGTATATGTTAGCTCGTCATCTTGCGGAATCTATCGTTGCAAATAGACCATTTGCGGATACGGAAACGCTGGCGGAACTGATTAAGCAAGAATATCGTGGTCGGAAGGGTAAAATTCATCCGGCAACGCGTACTTTTCAAGCGCTCCGTATGGCGGTCAACGACGAACTCGGACAAATTGAAGCAATGCTTCCACTATTGCCTCGGCTTTTGAAGCCTGGGGGGAGGGTAGCGGTTATTAGCTTCCATAGTCTTGAGGATCGTCTTGTGAAGCAGTTCTTAAGAGAGCAGCATGACGCTGGGTTCGAAGCAGAACTTGAGGTTCTGACAAAGAAGCCAATTGACGGAGCAATGGCAGATGTTCACAATCCGCGCTCTCGAAGTGCAAAACTTCGAGCCGCTGTGAAAAAATAAAACAAAAAAAGGGAAGGGGCAGCAAAATGCCAATTCACATTTCTGTTCAGTACGCTGATCAGCCACAAATCGTGGCCGTTCGCGTCAAGTAACAAAACCCAAACGCCCTTGCTCGCTGAACTCATAGCGGCGAGCAGGGGCCCCAAAAATAAAAAGAAATACCACCACAATGTCATATCAAACAAACAATTATTACGTGAGCCGTCGCCAGCAAAACTGGTCGCGCAACCAAAACACCACTAGGTATATGTCGGCAGTTAAGCTTGGGCCAATTGCCCACACTATTCTTGTTGCTTTAATGATTGCCGTTCTTGGCCTGATATACTTAACACAGGCAACTCGCGCAACCGGCTATGACTACGAGGCGCAGGCAATTGACTCACAAATTGCCGAGCTGAATCAGCAGAAAAGCGAACTTGAAATCGAGAATGCACGGCTAACTGCGCTTGAAACGATTAAAAACAGCAACGTTGCTCGTGAAATGACCGCATCAGCCGATACACGATACGTTAACCAATAAAATTATGACGCCAATGACGCTTCACTCCACCAGATCAAGGGTGCTTGCCGCAATTCTGTTCAGTATTGTGGCAATTTTTGTGTTGCGTCTATTTTATCTTCAGGTTATTCAGCACAACTATTATGCCGGGCTTGCTAATGAAGAACAGTTGAAGAAGGAGCGAATTCCTGCCACGCGAGGTATTATTTACGCAAGAGACGGCGATTCAATACCAAAACCGCTGGCAATGAACGAGACTGTCTACACTGTATTTGCCGACCCGAAAGTTATTGAGGAGCCAAATAAAGTTGTTGATGTTATGAAGCGGATTGCGGGTGGTAATGTTCGAGCCGGTTTTGAAGATTTGTTGAAAAAAACAGATAGCCGGTATCAGATTCTTGCTACGAAAGTAACGCGACTTCAGGCTGAAAAAATTAAAGCCGAACATCTGTACGGTATTGGGTTTCAGGCAATGAGCCAACGATATTACCCCGAGGGTGGCCTAGCTGCGCAGGTGCTTGGGTTTGTCGATACGGAAGGTGTTGGTAGGTACGGTATTGAATCGTATATGAACGAGCAATTGACTGGTGTAGATGGTCGACTCGAGACGGTTACTGATGTAAGCGATGTTCCGTTGACGATAGGCGATCGAAACATTAGAGAGCCGGCACAGAATGGCAAGAATATCGTTTTGTCGATCGATCGCAATATACAGTCTTATACTGAAAAAGTCCTGCTAGATAGGGTGAGCAAAAGTGGCGCGACTAACGCTAGTGTGGTAGTTATGAATCCAAATAATGGCCAAGTGATGGCTATGGCTAATTTGCCAACTTATAACCCTAGTGAATATTTTAAGGTTTCTGATATTGCTGTGTTTAATAACGACGCTATATCTAGGCCCTATGAACCGGGGTCGGTGATTAAAACTTTCACACTAGCGACAGGGTTGGACAAGAATGTAATTACACCAAATAGTACCTACGTTAATAACGACAGTATTTTGATTGATGGCTGGCGAATCGAGAACTATACGAAGGGCAACATAGGAACGATTAGCATTAAAACGGCTCTTCAGTGGTCCTTGAATACAGGTTTTGTAACGATTGCGCAGCGATTGGGTGACGGGACTAACATTAACCGGACCGCCATAGATACGATGTATAAATATTTCCACGATAGGCTAGGTGTTGGAAGAATGACTGGCATTGAGCTTGCTGGTGAGGCTGCTGGGTCGCTCGCTGCGCCGGGTACCGGCGAGGGAAATGCTGTTAAGTATGCTAACGTTTCATTTGGTCAGGGTATGAACGCAACCGCACTGCAGGTAGCGGCTGGATTTAGTGCAATTGTGAATAATGGTACTTATTACAAACCAACAGTTATAAGTGGCGAGATGGTTGACGGGAAATATAAGCAAGAAACAAAGCCGGCGGTGGTTGCCGAAAATGTCGTATCTTCTTTGACCGCGAAAGAGGTTAGGTCAATGCTGGAAGAATCTCGCCAGTCGGTTTATGGAAACCTTGATCCGGCCGGTTATGCTATTGGTGGTAAGACAGGAACGGCCCAGGTTGCTATTCCTGGTGGCTATAGTCCAACAGAGACGATTGGAAGTTATCTTGGTTACGGGGGTGCGGAAAAGCCTGAGTATGTCATAATGGTAGCTGTATCTGGTAAAGATATGGCAATGGCTGGTAATACGGATGCTATGCCGATTTTTACCGATATTTCAAATTGGTTGATTGATTATTTAAAAATAGCGCCGAGAGGATAAAACTATGGAATTTGTCACGCAAGCATTTAACGAAGCGGTTGTAAGGATTTTTATCCTTGGAGTTGTGGCCTTCTTATTGGCGATGCTTTTAACACCTATTTATACATTTGTCGCATATCGCTATAAGTTTTGGAAGCGACAGCGCACCGAGACGACAACTGGCGAAAAAATAAAAGTGTTTTTGAAACTTCACGCCGAGAAGTTTAAGCGCAATATACCAACAATGGCCGGAATGGTGTTTGTTTTGGCAATTGTAATTGTTACTTTCTTTATGAATCTTGACCGTCGCGAAACATGGTTGCCGCTTGCGGCACTTGCCGGTGGGGCTATTGTTGGTCTTATTGATGATATTATTAACATTCGTGGTGGTGGTAAGGGTGTCGCTGGTCTTAGGTCGCAGATTAAGTTTGTAATGATTGCCCTTATTGGCGCGGTGTTGGGCTGGTATTTCTTCGAAAAACTTGGTGTATCGACGGTACACGTTCCATTTGTTGGCGACTGGGAGCTTGGCTGGTTCATTGTGCCAATTTTCGCCTTCATAGTCGTCTCTATGGGCAATGCGGTTAATATTAGCGATGGCCTCGATGGCCTAGCGGGTGGCCTAGCAGCGGTTGCGTATACGGCTTTCGGTGTAATTGCGCTCCTTCAGGGTACTCCAATGCTTGCTGGCTTTTGCTTTACGGTTGTAGGGGCGCTCCTTAGCTATCTTTGGTTTAATATATATCCAGCGCGCTTCTTTATGGGGGACGTCGGGAGTTTTGCACTTGGTACATCGCTTGGTGTGATTGCAATGCTTACTGACTCGCTATTTATCCTGCCTATTATTGCTTTGCTGTTTGTTGTTGAGGCTGGTTCGAGCTTGATACAAATTATAAGCAAGAGGCTCTTTAAGCGGAAAGTATTTATTTCAGCACCAATTCATCATCATCTTGAGGCTATCGGTTGGCCCGAAACAAAGGTGACTATGCGATTTTGGGTTATTGCCGCTGTAATGGCGTTTGTTGGCGTTATGCTCGCTATTGACGGGGGTAACATTTAGATTATGGCGCAGCGATGGCGTGGGGGAGGTGCCGAGCGCACCGATTCGGTGGTGCGTAAGCATCGCCCAGACCACCTCATCGCTCTTTTTACTGGAATTTTGATGCTGGTCGGACTAGTGGTGATTTATGCTATTGGTCCGCAACGCGCAAACGTGTTAAATAGCGTATTTGGCTATGAATACGGCGATATGTATTTCTTCTTAAAGCAGGGTGCTAGTTTTTTGTTGGCGGTGGCATCGTTCGTTTTTTTTGCTATTTTTCCGTATAAGTGGGTTATAAAGCATAGTACACACCTACTTGCGATTGGGCTTATTGCCTGTGCGGTGCTAGCAGTAGCTGGCTGGCTTGATCTTAGCCTTGCGGTCACAACTAACGGTGCGACTAGATGGTTCGACCTAGGACCTCTAGGAAGCTTACAGCCGGCCGAAATATTAAAGTTCGGTGTTCTTGTCTATATTGCTGTCTACTTAGCTGCTAGGGCAAAAGAGGGGACTGTAAACGATTGGCATAAAACTTTACTACCGATTGCGATTATTTCAGGTTTATCGTTGCTGTTCGTGATTGTGATTCAAAAAGACCTTGGAACTGGTATTTCTTTGACGGCAATTATTGTTGCGATGTTATTTGTCGCTGGGTTGAATGGCCGCTGGGTTGCTAGGATTTTTAGTGTACTTTTAGTCGCTGGGCTACTTTTAATTGTAACTTCGCCACACCGTATGGATCGTGTGATGACATATCTAAAGGGCGATAATACGTCTACTAGCGACGAGGGTTCGTATCATATTGAACATGCTAAAATTGCGCTTGGCTCGGGCGGTTTCTTTGGTGTTGGTATTGGAAAAAGCGTGCAAGCATCGGGGTATTTGCCGGAAGCGATTAACGATTCGATTTTTGCAATTTTCGGCGAGACATTTGGCTTTATTGGCACAATGGCACTGATTGCGCTATTTGTGGCGCTGCTTATGCGTCTACTGCGTGTTGTTGATCATCTGGTTGATGTTCGATTAAAGTTAATCGCTGCCGGTGTGTTTGGTTGGCTTGGGGCGCATGTTATTCTTAATATAGCGGCTATGATTGGTATTTTTCCGCTAACGGGTATTACGTTACCGCTTATGAGCTACGGTGGTACAAGTATGATTTTTATGACCGCGGCCTTAGGGTTAGTTTACCAACTATCGCGTTATACCGTTCATCCATCACGAATAAAGGAGGCAGACCGTGAGAATACTGACCGTCGGCGGAGGCTCGGGGGGCCACGTCACACCAGTCGTCGCAGTTCTTAAGGAACTTCGTCAAAGACACCCACGTGTCGAGCTTCGTTTTTGGTGTGATCGTCCATTTGCGCCCCAGGCACGCTCAATTGTTGGGACATTTGACGATACAATTCCTACCCACACAATTATTGCTGGAAAATTGCGAAGGTATCATCATCTGACAGTGTGGCAACACTTGACGTGGCCGTCACTTGTCTTTAAGAATATCGTCGATTCGTTCTTGGTGGCCATTGGTATTCTTCAGAGCCTCGTTAAGCTACTGATCTGGCGCCCTGATGTTATTTTCACGAAGGGTGGCTATGTCTGTTTGCCTGTTGGGATTGCTGCGCACTGGCTACGGATTCCACTAGTCATCCATGACTCCGATGCGCACCCCGGTCTAACTAATCGTATTTTATCGCGTTGGGCTACATCTATTGCAACCGGTGCGCCACTCGAGTATTATCAGTATCCAAAAAATCGCTCGCACTATGTCGGCATACCAATTCACCGTGATTTCCGTCCGTATACTACTGCCGAGCAGCGTCAGGCAAAGCAAGAGTGGGGGATGGCGTCCGATCGGCCATTGCTGGTAGTCACTGGTGGCGGTCTTGGTGCGAAGCGGGTGAACGATACGGTTGCGCTTATGTTGTCTGAATTACAACAGTATGTATCTGTTATTCTAGTCGCCGGGGCAGGGCAGTTCGATGAATTGCGAGCATTAATGCCACCCGATAGCGATCGTTTTAAGCTATTTCCTTTTATTACAACAATGCCAAAACTTCTTGCAGCTGCCGATATTGTTGCAACTAGGGCTGGGGCGACGACGATTCTTGAACTTGCCGCATCGCAAAGGCCAACTATTCTAATACCTAACGCTAAGCTAACTGGTGGGCATCAGGTAAAAAATGCCAAAGTTTACGCCGAAGCTGGTGCCGTACTGGTAATTAATGAAGAAGAAATGGTGGCAAACCCTAAAATGTTGGTTTCGGCCGTTAAGGGCTTGCTGGACGACCCTAAAAAGGCACGAGCAATGGCGCGACGGTTTGGTGAGTTTGCAAAGCCAAACGCAGCTAAAGATATGGCTGAGCTTATTCTGGTGGCGAGGCGACGATAATGGGTGAATCTCCAGAGAGGCCAATGGGGCAGTTTAGGCGTAACCAGACGCTAAGCGGTGTGTATCGTGGTGTTGGCGAGGAACCGTCGTCACGGCATCAACTCCATGATTTAACCACGCGACGACGGAAAGTTGGGGGTGTTTTTTTGATAAGCCTAGCGGTCGTAGTCTTGTTGGCGATATTGCTAACACAGTTTACTGCCCAAGTGTCACTTGTCGGGGCTTCCACAAAAATTACATCTTCATTTAATTCGAACGAAGCAAAGTATCGCGAGGCAATTAACTCTTATTTTGGTATACATCCGGCCGAGAGGCTTCGCTTTGCTTTGAATGAACAGGCGCTTTCGGCGTATGTTGGCTCACTTTATCCAGAGGTTAAATCATTAGAGGTTCACGAAGTTAAAAATGCCGTCGAGACACAATTTTCGGTGCATTTTCGCGAGCCTGTAGCTGGCTGGCAGATTAGTCAGAAACAATATTATGTCGATAACGAGGGGGTAGTGTTTGAGCGTAATTATTTCGCCCACCCAGAGGTGCAGATTGTCGATGAAAGTGGCGTTACGCCGGAAGAGGGAACGGCTGTAGCAAGCGGTCGTCTGCTTGGTTTTGTTGGCAAGGTGGTCGCACTTGGGCAGAGTAGGGGATATACGGCGATAAAGGCAGTGCTACCAACAGATACAACACGTCGTCTTGATGTGACGTATAAGGGCGTGACGCCTGTGGTTCGTTTTTCGATTGACAGGGAAGTGGGGGAGCAGGTTAGTGATATGGTCGCCGCGCTGACGTACGCTCAGCAAAACGGTTTGCGCCCGACATACTTAGACGTTCGCGTCGCCGGACGAGCCGTGTACAGGTAGAGTTGTTAGCCGGCCGTAGAGCCGCTTGGCAGCCGTCGCTGTATGGTGCTAAGCTGGTACACTCTTCCCCTGTTTTTTCTATCTGCAATGTTCTATTTTTGTTCTTTTTGTTTTATATAAAAATACTATATTAAAATATAGATATAATACAAAGTCAAATAAGAGAGGAGAGTAGCAACAGGGAAGAGTCGTGAAATAATATTACAATATAGTCAAATGGCTGGTCGTAAACCATAAACACACCATTACATGTGGAAAAGTCAATTAGGTCGTTATATCCTGTGGGCTTTAGTGCTTGTAGTAAATATGTAAGTAGCAGATTGTTGTGTGTTGGGTGTAGAGTAAGCGTTTGTATGTGAATATTTTTGGCTAGTCGTTAAATACTCCCCTGAGTAGCTGGATGCTTATTCATCTTCAGCGCCTATAATCTATGACGTAAAAGATATATTGTGCGACGTTAAGTCTATAGCTTCGACGCGACTCATTATACCTTCTCTTTTGTTTACAATTTGCAGTCATGCTAGCCTTTTGCGCCTTGCTACTATTTAATGTATGGTCGCTCGCCTTTTTGGCCTCGCGTAGGCTTTTTGGGTTTAGCCGTCTGACTTAGTCTAGATGCTCGATTTGATGTATTTATCCAATGTTCTATTTTTGTTCTATTTTACGTCGCAAGTAATTCGTAAGTAATGTGCTACTATAGTACGGTGCAATTAGCTGATTTTCATTACAACATACCAGAGGAACTTATCGCCGATACGCCACCAGAGAAGCGGGGTGATGCGCGACTTTTGGCTTTGAACCGCAAGACGGGTGCTGTTGAGGACCGAAACTACGCCGATTGTGTCGATTATTTCAACGTTGGTGATGTGCTAGTTATTAACGATACAAAAGTTATTAAGGCACGACTTTTAACGCAAAAAGCTAATGGTGCGATACGTGAACTTATTTTGGTTGAGAAGCATGGTCGAGTCGACGACTGGCACACTCATACGGTTATTTATCGTCGGCGTTTGCGTGAGGGTGAAATTTTGACCATTGGTGGTGATAAGCTTGAAGTCGTTAAGATCCTTGAGGGCGGTATGGCGATTATTAGAAGCGAGCGCGACCTGCTTACTGTTGCTGATCAATACGGCTCCGTTCCCCTGCCCCCGTATATGAGGCGTCAGGCGACGGCGAGCGACATTGAGCGCTATCAGACGGTTTTTGCCGAACATCAGGGGTCGGTAGCTGCGCCAACGGCGAGCCTTAATATGACCGATACGATTCTTTCGTCTCTAGAGGCTAAAGGGGTTATTGTGGTTAGGGCGACCCTTCATGTCGGTCTTGGTACTTTTTTACCAATAAGGGTCGATGACGTAACCAAACACCATATGCACAAAGAATATTTTGAGGTGCCAAAGGCAACAGTAGAGGCTATACAAGCTGCAAAGCGTCGTGGTAACAGGGTTATTGCGCTTGGAACAACAATTACGCGGACTCTTGAATATGCGTACGAAGCAATTCTTAATCAGCCGCCGCGAGATATTTCTGGTGAGGCCGATATTTTTATATATCCGGGCTACGAATTTAAGACAATCGACGCTCTTATGACCAACTTTCATATGCCAGAAAGCACGGTTCTTATGTTAACAGCCGCCTTCGCTGGTTGGCGAAATCTTAAACCCGCCTACGAGCATGCAGTTGGTGAGCGATATCGCTTCTTTAGCTATGGTGACTCGATGCTGATATACTAGAGATGATGAAAAAGGCACTTGATTTTACGATTACACATCGGCTTGACGGCACTTTGGCGCGTGCTGGTGTAATAGCGACGCCTCACGGTAACATTCAAACGCCGGCTTTCATTGTGGGCGGTACTAAAGCGACTGTCAAAACATTAACTGTCGACCATGTTAAGGCACTCGGCGGGCAGTCGATTTTGGCGAATACGTATCATCTTATGTTGCAACCGGGTGCCGATATCGTCTCGCAGGCCGGAGGTCTAGGTGCGTTTATGGGCTACGATGGCCCAACCTTTACCGATAGTGGCGGTTTCCAGATTTTGAGTTTAGGAATTGCCTACAAGAAGGGTCTTGATGCGGTCGCGCACACTGAAAAGGGCGATCCAAAGCTGGCCAAGGAATCATCACAGCAACTGGTTAAAATAACTGATGAGGGGGCTCATTTTAGGTCGCATCTTAGTGGCGAGAAGTTGTTTATGTCACCAGAATCAAGTATGGAGTTGCAACATAAAATTGCAGCCGATATTCATATGGCGTTCGACGAATGCCTTCCCCCACTGGCGACACCGGAATATCTTGTTGAATCGGTTGCTCGAACTCATGCTTGGGCCGAAAGGAGCCTCGCTCGCCACCGGGAGCTTAATGATGCGCATGAAGTCGCTGGCGATCCATTGCAGGCACTTTACGGGGTTGTTCAGGGCGCGCGCAGTGAAAACTTACGTCGAGAATCGGCAAGTTTTTTGGGAGAGCGTGACTTTGACGGTTACGGGATTGGTGGCGTCTTCGAGCCAGGTGAAATACCAACAGTTCTTTCTTGGGTCAATGAAACACTTCCCGATGGAAAGCCACGCCATCTGCTTGGTATGGGCGCGCATCCTGCCGATCTATTTCTTGGTGTTGAATACGGTATTGATACGTTCGACTGTGTAGCGCCAACAAGACAGGCGCGGAACGGTAGTCTGTATACCTACGACGGCCGCATTAATATCCGTAACAGCCAGTTTAAGACGGACTTTTCGCCAATTGATGCTGAGTGCGATTGTTATACTTGCCAAAACTATACGCGAGCATACGTTCATCACCTGCTCCACGCCGACGAGATGCTTGGATTTACCCTTGCCAGTATTCACAATGAGCGTTTTGTGGTTAGTACGGTTAATCAAATACGACAATCGTTGATTGACGGTACTTTTTTTGAACTCAAGAAGTCGTTTTTGGCTCGGTATTACAAGGGTAACTACCCTGCTGGCGTAACGTTAAATTAAACGGTGCGGATCTTCGAATGTGTCGGTTTTATCGTATTTTTTAATGAGACCGATAAATCGTACTGTAAATGGTGAAACGATAATTTCAATCGCCATTTTAATGAGGTATACCGATACAATGAGCTGAACTAGCACCTCTGTCGGCATTGTGCCAGCAAAAGCTATGACCGAGAAGATAATTGTATCTAAGGCGTTGCCAACAACTGACGACCCTATTAGGCGACCCCATAACCACTTCCCTTTTGTTCTTACTTTTAGTTTTGCAAGGACATAGGCATTTATTAACTCGCCAATAAAAATTGCAGTGCTGCTTGCTGCGACGATTCGCCAAACTACGCCAAGGGTTGACTCGAATGAGCTTTGTAGCGCCCACGAATCTTCAGCTGGGAGCGCCCCGACTATCCATAGAGTAAGCGATAGCACCAAAAGCATTACGACGCCCCTAATTAGTAGGCCCCGCATTCGTTTGTAGCCGTATACCTCTGTGACTATGTCGCTAATAATATAGGAAAGCGGAAAAAGTATAGTACCAGCATCAAGCACAAGGGGCCCAATGGCAACCATTTTGACGCTGACTATGTTGCTGACGAGTAGCGTGGTTATAAACAGTACGACTAGCCATTCGTACAGTGATGTCCTTATTTTTTTCATTGTGCTGGCGTTTTACGCTTTCGGGTCCGCCTGCGCTTCTTTTTAACGGGCGCTTCCATTTCTTCGCTAATAACTGGCGTCTTGACTGAAACAATGCCCCCTGGACCTTCTACAACGCGTTCTACGGCCTTTGCGCCAGCATCAATGGGCCAGAGCCGATTTTGTGCAGCCGATGCTACAGGGGCTACTGCTTGCGCTTGCTTGAGTTGTGGTGGCATAACTCGTTGGTTAATTTCTGCTTCAACTTCGTGTCGTGGGCGGCTGTAGTGGCGTCGAGTATTTTCGATAATACGGCCGGTGTTGTCTATTTGGCTGGCTGGAAGAGTGAGCGTTGTTGCGCTAAACGCCGGTGCTTTTTCGCCGTTAATGACCATATTTACAATAAAATGTCGATTGTGCATTTGAAGGAGGTCTGCGGCTTCAAATTGTGGCTCGAACTGCTTTGAAAGAATTGGCGCATCGTCGGCTGAGACGCGGAACGAAATCATGGTGCCGACGTTACCAAAAACAGCGTCGCGAACAGTATCGGTCATTTGCGAAATGTACTGGTTGGCAACTGTTAAGTTTAAGCCATACTTACGAGCTTCCGATAGTATGGTTGCGAACGAATCGGTCGCAAAGTTCTGGAACTCGTCGACATACAGGTAGAATGGCCGCCTGTCGGCAATATTAGCTATATCAGAACGACTCATGGCGGCAAGTTGAATTTTAGTGACCAGAAACGCGCCAAGAATTGAGGCATTATCTTCACCAATTAGGCCTTTCGAGAGGTTGACGATGAGTATCTTCCCCTCGTCCATCATTCTGCGGATATTAAAGGTTGATTTTGGCTGTCCAATAATATTTCGAATAGTTGGATTAGCGGTAAACGCCCCGACTTTGTTTAAGACTGGTGCAATTGCTTCGGCTTGGAACTTGTCATTCCAGCTAGCGAACTCAACATTCCAGAATTGTAGGACTACCGTATCTTTACAATATTCCAGGGTATCCTTTCGAAATTTTTTGTCGGTTAACATTCGGGTGATATCGAGCATGGTTGTTTCTGGACGGTCGAGTAGCGCCAGAATTGTATAGCGTAGTATGTATTCGAGCCGTGGCCCCCAGCTATCGCCAAACATTCGTTTCAAGACGCCGATTACCTCGGAGCTGATATTGTTTTTGTAGGTTGGGTCGGTAACTTCAAGCGGGTTAAAGCCTAGAGGGTATGCGGTGTCTGCTGGGTTGAAGTAAACGACGTCGTCAAGTCGACTGCCTGGAATAAAGCGCATATTATTTACCGCAAAGTCACCGTGGGGGTCGATAATGGCGTACCCCTGACCATGGAAAACATCACTAAGGGCAAAAAGCTCAAGCAGACCCGACTTACCTGCACCGGTTTGGCCGATAATATAGACGTGACGCGAACGATCGTATCGTAACATTCCAAATTGGTGGTTAATGCCACGGAAGTTTGTTAAGCCAAAGGCGCTGATGTTCTCGTCGACGGCAGTATTGCCAGTAATAATTGGTAGTTTTGCTGGTGGTTCGGCGGTTTTGGAGCTAGCCCAGACAATATTTGGCGTCTCGACGTTAGTGTGCGGTAGGTGGAAAGCGCTGGCGAGCTCTTCGATGTTAAGTATGTAGCCTTTTCCTTGAGGAAAGCGTCGTTGCCGGTAAGGTGCAAGATCTTCCTTCTGAAAACTAGAACTTACCATTTTAAAGCCGTTCAGATTGGTACTGTTAAACTGTTTGAATGTTCCAACAATTGCTTGCATTTGTTGGCGTGCGCTGGTGGTATCTTCGCCAAGGTATGCAATGCGAATTTTCACTTCGTATCCAAGTTTGGTAGCTTTCTTCTCGGCTTCGCTAATACGAGTTTTTTGGCGTTCTGATAGCTCTTTAATAGTAACTTTGTCACTTGTTTCGGGTGGACGCCAGAGTGCTTCGAAGGCTTGCGCTATCCAAGATAGGCCAACAGTTTGAATGCCTTTGCCGCCACTGCGAACAGCACTAATCCACGCCTCTGATGCTTTGTGCCATTCGTCTGCGACCGGACGAACAAGGATTTGCACCCAAATTTCTTCGCCAGTTGTTTCGAGCTTTGCTAGGGTGCCTGTAATACCAGCCAAAGGGTCAACCTCAAAGTTTTGGAAGGTTTTAATAGGGAGCGCTTCGTTTTCAGTTAGGGCGATTTCGGCGGTATGAATAACGCTATGATGGCGCTCGTGGGCAACATAATCTTCGTCGGCATCGTGAATTTGAACACTTGGATATTGTGAGTAGATTTGACTTTCAACGAAGCTACGAAGATGCTTCGGAACCCAGACGTAAAAACGGATTTGCCCACTAACTGAAGCAAATTCAAAGCTTAAGTGTTCTTGGACACCACCGTTGCTCCGAAGCTCTTGTTTGTCACGGAGAATACCGTGAAGGCTGGCGAACATTTGCTCGGCCGCCAGCTCTTGTTTGTCGTTAGTCTTAGGTATTTCAAGGACCAGTAGGTCGCTTTCGGTTTGCATAATTGCATCGACTTTACGCCAGTTGCGCCACGCTAGAAAACTAAACAATAAAACGATAGGTATCCATACGTACCACTGGAGGAGAAGTGAAGCTGCGCT
>Ga0222423_1000536_pt1 | contig 24909 bp, 24 predicted proteins | sample 3A0metagenome_FD_182472 | JGI IMG/M metagenome (GOLD analysis project Ga0222423, IMG submission 182472) | Enriched microbial communities from leaf-cutter ant dump, University of Wisconsin, Madison, United States - 3A0 (version 2) | ecosystem: Environmental > Terrestrial > Nest > Insects nest >...
AGTGGGCCCTACCGGACTCGAACCGATGACACCTGCGGTGTAAGAGGAGGGATGTATTAGGCCCGGTTTTGCTGAAATCCCAACGGGCCTCACGTCTGTGATGGTACATCCTGACGCAAGGAGACACACAGGATGGTGGGGCTAGTGGGTAGGGCTACCAGCGGTGAGGGCCGGTGTAGCCCAGTTTGCAGCCCAATCGCGGAACGCCGCCGACGAGAAGAGTGCCGTCCCGGAGATCGCCGCGCCACCGGAGGTGGGGAGGGCCGGCGAGTCGTGGCGCTGACCCACCCCACCGCAAACGGTACCGCAGCCCGTTTCGGCGCAACCAGGTTTCGGCGCATAGTTTCGGCGGCAAGCCTCACGCTCACCGGTGCACCCCCGATCAGGCAGTCTCGACCCCAGCCGAAAACGACCGTTTGGGGCTGAACCCCTGAGCGCTGGCCTGAGGGCCGCTCGCTCGCAACTGGCGACACGCTTATGGGATCGTGCGAGCGGGCTGAACTCGTGCTCGCCCCTGTCGCCCACGCCAACGGATCGCACGAACACTCAGGGCTCGTCACCGACGAAACCGGCCGACCCGCGGGCTTCCGACGACTGCCGACCCTCTATCCATGGCCTTCGTATGACTAGATCGTTGCAGCGTGTCGGTGGCCAGGTGTCAGTGAACGCTGGGAGACTGCTGTTGCAGGGGAGACACGTGAGGGTGGCTCAGAGAACATTCTGGAGGCATGAACTCATGCGTGCTCTGACAAAGGCAGCAGTAGCCCTTCTCATCGCCGGCGCGGCAGCGCTGGCCATCACCGGCCCAGCATCCGCGACGTACAATCCGCTCAACTGCGGTTCACCCGCAGGCAACGCGCAGTTGTACGTCAAGCCGCTCGCGTCGATCTACTACGGCGTCACCAACAACTCGACAACTGCCAGCACTCTGCAGTCGGGAATCCGTTGGCGCCCGCCTACGTCGACGGTCACACCGACCTGGTACTACGGGGAGTTGAAGAAGACCATGACGGTGTACTCGCCGCAGGTTTCCAACATCAACTTCCCGAGCCAGATGTACGGTCTCATCAAGTACAGCTCGAGTCTCAAGTGTGAGGCCACTGTGGCCGCGGCACTGTACTAGCGGGAGGCGGGGAACCAGATGCACGCACGAAGGACAGCAGTCGCAGTCGGCGCAGCCCTGTTGGTTGCAGCCGGACTGAGCGCGTGCTCGGCGTCGGCGCAAGTGTCTGGTTCCCCGCACCCTTCACCGTCGCCCGCGCAAACCACGAGCGTTGGCGATGCGTTTGCAGCGACGGTGGTCGACGCACTCTCCACGCCTGACCTTGACCCAGCTGTCGCGGAGATCATCGAGGCGACTGCCGCATCAGGCGCCATGAGCTTTCAGGAGTACAAGCGCGGCCTCGGGTCGTACGTGGATTGCATGGCGAGCGTCGGTGTCGAGGCACGGATGCTCGAGTCCAGCACCTATGGTGTGCCGACGATCCTGTTCGGCGAACGCTACCTGCCAGGCATCGAACTCACCGACGACCAGTACCGCGACCTGCGGGGCGCTTGTGTCGACAAGACCTACCTGCCCCTTGCACTGGTGTATCAAGCACAGTCCTCGTCGATCGAGACCACGAACGCCCGACTCGACACATTCCGGCCCGACTTGGTCGCATGCCTCGCCAAATACGATGTGACCTTGCCAGACGATGCGTCCTACGACGAGATCATGCAGGCCATCACGACCGTCAACCCAGGTAGTGGTGTGGGGTGCGACCTCGAGACGGGTTTTATGGAGAGCCAGGTCTTTCCCGACGACTTCTGGGACTAATTCCTCCAGGAAGCCGTCGCAGCCGTCATCGCCAGTGAGTACGCCGAGTCCGCGTGTGGAGCTTCGCGAAGCGTCTTCCACCTTCGCGGCTCAACCCCACCCTCAAGCGACCGGCGCGCATAGAAGGGTATGGATACTTCTGCAGTCGAAATGCTCGCTTGGGTCGACCTCGAGACCACTGGTCTCGACCCCCGCACTGACCGCGTTCTCGAGATCGCGTGCATCGTCACCGACATCAACCTGAGCCCCGTCGACGAGGAACCCTTCCACTCCGTCGTCTACTACGACCCGGACCATGCCCGCCATCTCCGTGACGCCGTTGCCGACGACTACGTCCGACGCATGCACGACGCCACCGACCTGTGGGGCAAGCTGCCTGAAGGCACACCCATTGGTGCTCTCGAGCGGAACCTGCTGGCTTACATTCGCCGTCACGCGCCTCAGCCGCGCCAGGCCCGTCTGGCCGGGAACTCGGTGCGCCTCGACGCGAACTTTCTCGACGCAGCACTGCCGCAAGTTGCTGGCCACCTGCACTACCGACTGTTGGACGTGTCTGGGATCGCGTACCTCGCCAACGAGTGGGCGGGCGTGCCGTACTTCGACAAGCAGCGCACGCACAGTGCTCTCGACGACATCCGCGAATCCCTCGCGGAGCTCAGGCACCTGCGCGCAGCGGGCATGTTCCCTGCGACATCTGGCTGACGGGCATGGCCTCCGAAACACGCCGCGCGAACGGTTTTCGGCGCGAGGCTTCCGGCAATAGGGTTGTGGCACAGCAGGGCCCTGACACGGCTGTCGGGACCAGGCAACGACAAGGAACCAACACCACACGTGGGGACACAGTGAGCACGACACCGGTAGCCAAGAACTCGAGTCTGGCGGACGCGAAGCGCGCCAAGAACGACGAGTTCTACACCCAGTGGGCCGACATCGAACGCGAGATGAACGCCTACCTTGAGTACGACCCTGACGTGTTCCGAGGCAAGACTGTCCTGCTGCCGTGCGACGACCCCGACTGGTCGAACTTCGCGAAGTTCTTCGCGCTGCACTTCATGGACTTCGGGATGAAGAAGCTCATCTCCACGTCGTACGCTCCCGACAGCAACCCCGCAAGCGGTCGCTACTCTCCTTCCGCACGGGAGATCGACGACCCGCGGTTCGATGCGGGCAAGACCCGCGCAAACGGGAAGAAGTTCACCCTGGAGCCGACCGACATCAACGGCGACGGAGTGGTGAACATTGAGGATCTCCGGTGGGAGTACCTAGAGGGTGACGGCGACTTCCGCAGCACTGAAATCACCGCACTTCGCGACGAGGCCGATATCATCATCACCAACCCTCCCTTTAGCCTGTTCCGCGAGTTCATCGCCTGGCTCATGGCTGGCGGCAAACGCTTCGCCGTAATCGGCAACAGCAATGCCGTGACCTACAAGGAGGTCTTCCCGCTAATCATGGGGAACCAGATCTGGAAAGGTGCCACCGGGAACTCCAGTGACATGGTCTTCGGCGTCCCCAAGGGTGCGACGATTTCTGCGGCTGACCGGCTCAAGGCGGAGAAGTTGGGATACCCGCCAACCGACGAGTTCGACTTCACTCGCCTAGGCAACTCCTGCTGGTTCACCAACATCGACCACGGTCGCCGTCACGAGCCGATCCAACTCATGTCGCAAGCAGACAACTTCAAGTTCAGCAAGCACAAGGAAGTGCGTGGCGTCGGGTACGAACGCTACGACAACTACGACGGCATCGAGATCCCGTTCACCGACGCAATCCCGAGCGACTACGAGGGCATGATGGGGGTGCCGGTCACCTTCCTAGACAAGTACAACCCCGACCAGTTCGAGATCGTCGGGACGGACGCGTCCAATGATCCCAGGAACCCGTTCCGCACCCGCGTGTATAGCTCCGAGGAGTGCAGGGCGGCGTATCTCCAGCGGTTCGGGCGGGCCGGCACGTACGATCTCAACGCCTCGGGCGTCGTCGCGGGAGTCAAGGTCTACAAGCGCATCTTCATCCGACATCGGAAGGCACCAGAGTGAAGACTGAGTTGAGGCGGTACACGGTCGCGGAGATCGTCGAGGGATTCGTGTACAACGAGCTCGAGGGCAAGGGCCTGTTCGGTCTCGACGGGCGGCTCGTGATTCAGCCTGAGTACCAGCGCAACTACATCTACAACGATGGCAAGAAGGACGTCGCGGTCATCGAGTCGCTGCTCAAGGGCTACCCTCTTGGGCTGATCTACTTCAACGTCGACGGCACCCAGCTCGAGGTGCTGGACGGCCAGCAGCGCATTACCAGCATCGGCCGATTCGTCACCGGGAAGTTCGCGATCCGCGTTGCAGGCAACGAGCAGACGTTCTCGTCGCTGCCCACGACGACTCAGGACCTCATCCTGAACAGCGAGCTGTTGGTGTACGAGTGCGACGGTGACGAGCCGGAGATCAAGGAGTGGTTCCAGACGATCAACATCGCCGGTGTGCCACTGAACCGGCAGGAACTGCTGAACTCGATCTACTCGGGGCCGTTCGTGACCGCGGCCAAGGCGGAGTTCTCCAACTCGAACAACGCGAACATCCAGAAGTGGTCCTCCTACATCCTCGGCGACCCCAAACGGCAACAGATACTCGAGGTGGCACTGGGGTGGGTTGCCGGCGCGCAGGGCATCACCATCGACACGTACCTCGCGAAGCATCGTCAAGACGCCAGCATCGCCGAACTCAAGGCGCACTTCACGTCCGTGATCGACTGGGTCGGCACAGTATTCACTCGCTCCCCCGACAAAGAGATGCGTGGCCTCGAGTGGGGGCGCCTGTACGAGACGTTCCACAACACCCCGTACAGTGCTGCCGCAGTCGATGCCGAGGTCGATACTCTGCTTGGTGACCACGCGGTCAGCAACCGTAAAGGCGTCTATGAGTACGTTCTGGGTGGCAAATCCGACCCACGCCTACTGGAGATTCGCCTGTTTGACACCAAAGTCAAAGGCGTTGTGTATCAGCAGCAGACTGCGGCCGCGAAGGTGGCTGGCGTGTCGAACTGTCCGACCTGTGCTGCGGGTGACAACGCGAACAAGTCCCGCATCTACAAGCTGGATGAGATGGACGCGGACCACGTAACCGCATGGTCCAGAGGCGGCGCAACGGACGCAGCGAACTGCGAGATGCTGTGCGTCCCACACAACCGCGCGAAGGGCAACAAGTAGCAGCTCCGTGGGCTGCACGCACCGCGCCACAAGCCCGGTGTCCGACGTTGGCGCCAAAATGAAGCCATGACAACCTTCGAACTGACCAGAACCACAGGTCACGGCAACAACCAGTACGGCCTCGATTACGGCGAGACCGCAGAACGTCGCATGCGCTGCGAATGCTGCAAACTGCCGTGGAAAGTCAAGGTCGAGAGACTCCGCCCTTCCTTCAAGCTCACCTGCGACGAGTGCGGCGAGCACACCAGCGAAGCGCTTCTGGCGGTGCACGAGGGCCTACTACGCCGACTTCTTGAAGAACAAGGCCGCATGCTGCAGGCAAACCATGCCAAACTGGACGAACTCACGGCACAGGTCGCACAACGGAAACGTCAGCTGGACTTCTATGCTCGCACCATCGGAAGACTCATCAGCGCGGGGGATGCGGATGAGATGCGCGCCGCAGTTGCCGATGTCCCGGCCTCGATCGCATCCCATGCGAACCGCGCACTCCTCCGGGACGATTCGTACGAATCCTGGGCGTGAAGAGCGGGACGGTTCGAGGTCGCGGCGCTAATTGCAGGACACTGTGGCGGAACCGCTCCACGAGTAGGTCAGCGAGACGTTGCCGGTGGCTGTCGCCGTCGCCTTCACGTTGTCGGACGTGACTGTCAGTGACGCCTTCCCGCTACCAGAGTTGGATGCCACTCCCGCCTTGATTGTCACCGTTCCGCCACCGGTGGCAGTGAAGGTGATGCTGACGGGTTCCGTGCACTTCACACTCAACGCATACGTAGCGGTCTTGCTAGTCGTCGGCTTCGGTGTGGACGTCTTGGTGGGCTTGGGTTTCGATGTCGACTTCGGAGGGGACGAGTCCCCCGTGTTGTCCGGTTTCGGCGCCACGGTGGTTCGTGGCGGTGCAGGGCTCGGTGACGCATCTACTGCGGCGATCTGGTCCAGAACACCGTCGGTGACCTTCTTCAGGACAACAGTTGCTTGTGTGAGCTCGTCGACGTCGATCGAGTCATTGAGAACGGCCTGCGCGGCGGTGAGGGCGGTGGCGAGCGGGGCAACTGCTGTGGCGTCGAGCCTGCCGGCGGCTTGGTCTCGAACGGTAGTCGAATGGTCGATCTGTTCTGCTAGGGCGGTGCGCGCATCGGAGATCGCGAGTACCTTGTCCGGGTCCTCCGTGGGGCTTGGTGAAGGCTCGGAGGTCACTGTGGTCGCGGGAGGGAGTGGGACGGGGTTGAGCGCCCGGTCCCACGCGTCTGCGATCGCGACGCGGTGAGCGAACATGATGGTCGCCGCCACGGCGAGCGCGAACGCCACAAGGACGATGCGGGACGGCGTGCTGGTGACGTACCAGGTTAGGCGTTGACGCGTCGTGACGGTGAGCGCGCTACGGGGTCGCCGGACAGGCTGCGGCAGTCCCCACAAGTCCTCTGCCATGGCGCGCTCTCACCTTCCTCTCCCAGTATGAACGCCGGAGGGTACCGGGCGGATCCATTGCTGAACCACCAGGTACCCTCCGGGTTTGGTCACAGGGTGACGATCAGAAGTCGTCGTCGTCGTCCTGTGCGGGCTTCGCGGCCTTGGAGGCGGCGGGCTTGGAGGACGACTTCTTGACTGCGGCAGGAGCGGGCTCCTGCTTCGCCTCACCGGCGCCCTCGCCTCGCTTCACGCGAGTCACGGCAGCGGTGGCGTACTTCAGCTCCGGGCCGGCGCTGTCCACCTGGATGACCGGCTTGGAGCGCTTGTTGCCATCCTCGTCGTCCCACGAGTCGATGGTCGCCTCGCCAGACACGAGCACTCGCATGCCCTTGGAGAAGGTGGCCGCGATGTTCTCGGCGAGCTCGCGCCAGGCGGTGCACGGCCAGAACGACGTCTTGCCGTCCTCCCACTCGTTCGTGTCCTTGTTGAACGAACGGGGTGTGACTGCGACGGTGAAGTCAACAACGGCCACGCCGCCGCCGGTGTAGCGGAGCTCGGGGTCCTTGGTGACGTTTCCGACAGTGGTGAACTGCGTTGGTGCGCTTGCCATGATGGGTTCCTGTTCTCGATGCCGAGTTTCCTCGGCCTGGTGTTATGCCGAGAGGGCGGCAATCCCTCTCACTACTTCTATGCACCCGCACCCTGCGCAGGGTGGTCACGCGCGAGCCGTCACCTCCATGGCGGCATGGGCCACCGGTCGGCGGCTTCGTCTTCGGCTCGCTCATATTCGAGTTGTGCCGCCGCCGCTGTGTCGGTCAGGTGGCGTAGCGCCGCGCGCACATCGGTCACTCCGGTGAACTTGACAGCGACGCCGCCGGCAGGCTGGGTCTCGTACCTGAGCACGTACGACGACTCGTCGAGGACGTGTACTTCGACTCCGTCGATCTCGGTGCGCCATCCTGGGTGTCCGAACGTGTCGTCGTCGGCGTACTGAATGGCGCTGTCGATGGTGGCGAGTGCTGCGATGGTTCCTGGTTGTGGGTCGCGGAAGCCGGGGTGCCCGAAGTCGATAGTTTCTGCGTCTTCGGACTGACGCGAGATGTCGACGTCTGTGTTGCCGTGGACCATGTGGAACTCGACGGCGGTGGTGATGGCCCGGGCTGCTCGCCGCGATCGCAGTTCGGCGCGCCTCGCAGCCCGAATCGCACTGCCCGCGTCTGTGAGGGCGGCCGCGGACTCGCTGCCTTCGGTGGGCGCGAACTGGCCACCACCAGGAGCTCCGGCGGGTTGGCGTTTCTGATCGGTCATGTTGTCTCCGTGTCGCGCGAGCGGGTGGGTGTCACCTCGTTTGTGTGCGGCGCGGCAGGCTTTGCCCCCACGGTGGCGCGGACTCGTCGTGCCGGCTTGGGTTTCCGCGGCGTGCCGTCACATCCGAGAGTGAGGGCACATTTGGTGGGTGCGCTGCCTCCGGTTGAGACGTACGCGTACTCCCCGCAGCTGGGGCACACGACGATGGTTGTGGAGATGTCGCTGTCGGGCGTGGGTAGGCGGAGGCCGGCGAGGGGCTGCTCACAGCGGGCCAGCATCACGGACTGCTCAGGGGTGAGTGTCAGCGGGCCCGTGTCGGCGAGCGCGTCTTCCAGTGTCGCGCTCTTCGTGACGCGCATTGCCCCCAACGCGATACCTGCGGCGCGAAGCAGCGTCCGATCGGTCGGGTCGGTGACTTCTTCGAGGGTGACAGAGACGGTGCGAGCCATGCCTTTCCTATGCGTTCATCCTCACTGCAGGGTGGTTGGACCGCCGTTTTCGTCGACTCGTTGCACCGCAGGGCGATGACCTCATCGCCCGGATGGTGTCGCATACCTGCCCCTTTGCGTGGTAACCGGTCGATTGTGGTCGCGGCGGGACCGGACTTGACGGTTCACGATCTCCAGGACGATGTCTCTGGCACTCATCGCGTCACCGTCCTTGCGCAATGCCACGGAGATGTCGTTGCCGTCGCCGAGTACGGGATCCAGGACGCGTGCCTTGGCGGCCAGGGTCTGTTGGATACGTTCATCGAGAGTTCCTTCGGCGATCATCACGGCAAGGTCGACGTCTCGGGTTTGCCCGATGCGGCGGATGCGGTCTGCCGACTGCTGCACGACCCCCGGCGTCCAGTCCGATTCGACCCAGAGGGCGTGCCTGGCGCGCGTGAGCGTCAGCCCCGTGCCGGCGGCGTGGACGGATGCAACGATGACGGCTGTGCGTCCGGCTTGGAAGTCGTCAACGATCGCTTCGACGAGGGCGTCGTTGCCGCCACCCCAGATGGCTTGCACGGGGGCGTCCACGTCTGCGACTGCGGCGATCATCGCTTCTGTCACGTCGCGGTGGTGGGTCCACACCAGCAGCGGGTCGTCCCACAGGCCCGTGTCTGGGTTGGGGCCGTCCTCGAGCCAAGTTTGGATGTAGTCGACGGCTGCGGGGACTTTCGCCATACCTGCGGCGCGACGAAGCACGGACACTAGGCCCACGTTCTCTGAAGCCCACTCGTCTCGTTCACCGAGGGTTGGTTCTCGGCCGAGTTCGTCGAGCCATTCGCCGACACGGTCCTCAATGTCTTTGTGCGCCGCCGTGAAACCGTGCAAGTCCACTTCGACGTAGATGGGCCTTGGTGGAGCGAACGTGAGTTTCTGGAACGCTCCCCCGGACTCGTCGTGCATCGCCTCATACGCTTCGTCACGGTCGCGGCGCACCCACACCTGACCGTCGAGCACGTGCCGGAAGTCTTCGAGGGCTTTCATGCGAGGCTGCCAGTTGCCCATCGTGTCCTGATAGCAGTACGTGTTCAGGAAGTTCGTGACACCACCGAACACGGAGTCAAGATGCCCGGTGATAGCCAACGCGGGCATCGCTTCGTGGGGTGCTTTGAGGATGACGGTGCCGCTGGATGCGATTCGCAAGCCCTCGATGTCTTGGGCGATGCGGCGCACCGCGCGGGACCGGTCTGAGTCCCATGTCTTGAGGTAATGCGCCTCGTCGACGATGAGCCCGTCTGGACTCCATGCGAGGATCGCGTTGCGGGCTGCAGAGTTCGAAGCGACGTAGCTGTGGGCGACGATGACGACGCCATGGTCTGGCAATGCTGGCAGCTTCCGTCCAGGTTCGATGATGACGACGGTGCCCGCGCCGTCGCGGACGTCACCCTCAAACTTCGTCCTGTAGGCGACGGTGGCCTTCTCAAACTCTCGCGCCCACGCGGAACGCACCTTCTTCGGGCAGGTGACGAGCAGTCGCCGTGTGCCGACAATCGTGTGAGCTGCGACCGCTTGGATGGTCTTGCCGATGCCTTGGGGGTCTCCCAGCAGGCTGTGGCCCGAAATGAGGGCGTAGGCGCCACACTCTTGGTAGCCGAACAGGTTCACGTCGAACCAATCCGGTAGGACGCCGAACCGTTCGGCCGCGACTTCGAGAGCCCGCTCGTGGCGTGTCGTTTGCCGGGAAAGAACACGAGACAGTTTCGCGTCCCGCTCACGAGCACCGTAGGCGGTGCGTGCTGCGAGGAGACGCGCGGCAGAGGCGATTGTGTCGGGCGTTCCGAGCCGTGGGTCGATGCCTGCGGCCACCAAGTCTGGGGTGTGAACTGCGAATGCTCGGCGCGTCTTGTCCCACGACCCGACGGGGAGTGTCACGCCGCCTGAACTGAATCGTGGGTATAGCCACGTCGTGTACGGGTCGTCCTCATCGGGCTCGATGAGCGGGATGGCGAGGTCGGCCAACGTGCGGATGCCTGCCATCGCACCACGCGACAGGTCGACGTCGAAACCGAGATCCCGCAGCACTGTGTCGGCGTTGGGGCCTGGGTCGGTGACAATCCACGCTATCTCGTCGGCGTCCCAGTGACGTCCGGGCACCATCCGCATCCAGTCCAAGATGGTGCGGGGTCGCCCGGTGAACTGTTGGCGGCCGCGCCCGTGTCGTTTGGGGTACTTCGGCAGCGTCACGCCTCGCGGGATCGTCGCGTTGACCGGGAATGTCACCTTCAAGTAGGGGCGGTAGCGGTTGCCGCCAAGCGTTGCTTTCATTCGCGCTCCCTGGCGGCGCGCTGAGCCAGTTCGTCGAGTGCATCGCGTACCCACTGGGGGTCGCGAGCCAGCGTCTGGGTCGCCGTGCCGGACTTGTGTCCCGTGAGGCGTTCAGTTCGGTCGACGGCATGGTCGACAACCGTTGGGTCTTTGGTGATGACGGTGAAGGGCGCGTCGCCGGTCCGTACTACTACGACGGCGAGCAGGTCTTCAGCGTCGTCGGTGCTCAGGAGTGCGGCCACTGCTTCGGACAGGCGCATCGTCTGGTCTGTCACCTCGGTCACTTCCCTGTCCGCAGTCCGGTGAGGAAGGCTGTCGCCTCGTCCAGGGTCACCAGTGTTTGCCCGAACTGCCGCAGTGCATCCAAGTACAAGGACCTGGTGGCGTCGTGGTAGGTGAAGGCTGACCCGCGTGCTGACCGCAGCCGCGGATCGAGTACCGCGACGAGTCCGCGATCTGAGCTTGAGCGAATCAATCTGCCCACGGCCTGCTCGAGCAGTAGCGCAGCGTCGGAGGCGTACACGGATCGGTCTGCAGCCCACTTGTTGACTCCAAGGCGCCCCATCCAGTCCTCGACGCGCGCGTCGTCGACGGCGTTGGACGGTGAGCGGGGAATGCGGTCGAGAACCACTAGCGAGCAGGTGTCGCCTGGCGCGTCGACACCAGTCATTAGTGACCGGGTGCCGACCAGCACGCCTGTCTCGTCTTCACGCCACTCCGCGACGACCTGCCGCAGTGGTCGACCTGACCATTGGTCTAGGACCGTGTATTCGCGCTTAAACAGGTCGCGCAGGGTTTGGGCGTACTGTTTGCCGGCCGCCGCTGTAGCGGCGAGAATCAACGCCCGTCCGCCGTTGGCTTCCACGAGCTCAGTGATGTGGCGCGAAGCCCACGTGGTGTGGGCCTTGGTGTCGAATCTGGGTCGGGTCGATGTCGAACCGGGTGCTGACAGTTCTGCGACGTCGACTGGGTCGACCGCAGGGGGTACGAACAGTGCGCTGCCCTCCAGTGCCTCCACCAGTGGGCTGCCGTACTTGGTGATCTTGATTCTCAGACCGCTGTCGGCGGGAAACGAGGCAGGGATCGTCGCTGACACGGCGAGGACGGCGCGAGTTGACTCGCCTGCGACCACATCCGAGTCTGCTTCGAGCGGCTCAGCGTCGTCGTCGGGGGGGTCGGCGACGGTCCACAGACCGAGATCTAGCGGAGTGGACACATCTACGGGTGAGTAGCGGATCGCGCGCGAACCGTCGTCCAGGATCTCGATCCATCGCGCAACGCCGGGGGTGTGCTTCGAAGCCTCACTTAGTGACTTCTTCGCACCCTGGATTCGACTGGTGAAGCGGCGCACCCGCAGTTCGGTGGTTTGGTCTTTCGCGGTGGCCGTGTACGTCTTCACGAGGTCGACGGAACGGTCCAACCAGTGGCTGTAGGCAGTCTCGAAGCCTGCGGCGGGGTTGGGGTCCGCTTCGGTGAGCCGCACGGAGGTGCCCGGCGTGCCGGCGTGGTTGGTGGCGAGTTCGTTGGCGATCAGTGCAGCGAGGTTGTTGCCGGCGGCCAGGTGGTCTGCGACGGTGCGACGGCCGCCTTCATCTGATATGAGCCTCTCGACTGCTTTGACCAGTGAGGTGACGCGGCGTGCTGACACTTCGCCGGCACCCTGGCTGCGGACCTGTCCGGGCAGTCCGTGGGCTTCGTCGACGACGATCGTGTCGATCGGTCCGAGGGTACGGGACCCGACAACGGCTGCAACCTGGTGCGCGGCTTGGACTGCGAGGAGCGCATGGTTGGTGACGATCACTGCGGCCGCGGCTGCCCGCTGCTTTGCGATGGCGGGCTTGCACTGGGCAGCGAACGGGCAGGTAGTGACACCTACGCACTCCGCTGGGCTGACGGACACGGTTGACCATGCGTCCTCTGTGAGGATGTCCGGGTATGTGTGCCGGTCCCCCGTTGCGGTCGCGTCTGCGCCGGCCCGCATTGCCCAGGCGACGATTGGGGCAGTGTCAGCTCCGGCTTCGAGATCCGTGACGGACTTGTCCCATAGCGTGCCGGTGCCCGGATATCCCACTCCATGCTCGAGCAGGGTCTCGGCCTCTGCTGCGGACGCCTTCAGGCACACGTAGTTCGACCAGCCCTTCATTAGGGCGTACGTCACGTCCGCCCCGGTGATCTCTTTGACTGCTGCCGCGACGACGGGCGCGTCCTTGTCCACCACCTGCGCCTGCAGCGACAACGACTCGGTGGAGATCACGGCACGCTCGGCGTTGAGTGCGGCTCGGAGCATCACCACAGCGAGGTAGGCGAGCGACTTGCCAGTGCCCGTGGGCGCTTGCGTGATTGCTCGCCCGGACTCGCTCTCTGACGCTTCCCACAGTTGGTGGGCGAGGGACCGCTGCTGAGTGCGTGGTTTCGCGTCCGCCTTCCCGGTGGCAAGGACAACGGCACGTGAAAGGACGGCGTCGAGAACTTGGGTGCGAGTGTCGAGATTGGTGTTGCTCACACCTCGTCTATGCGACTAGCCCCTGGTCAGGGTGGGAACTAGAACATCTCGATAGATGCGGGGGTGACGACCGCCCAGCCGTGCCTGTCGACGCTTGCGAGATCCGCGTCACCATCGATCGCATCGCGCATCGTCTCGAGTGGAGAATCTGCGGGCGCGACGGCATACACCAGGGGTGTGACAGAGCCACTGTTCGCCTTCACCCACGACGTCGGAGTGAGGTTCTGCAGCGAGTCGAGCGGCACGACGTGGACTGGTGCTTCCGGAGCTGGTCCACGTTGAGGCAGGGCGCGCACGATGATGGATGCGCCCACGTCGGAGCGCCGTGGTGGCGCTGCGCCGGGCTCGTCGAAGTCCTCCATGCCGGTCCCCTCATCGACTGCTAGTGGCTCGATGCTACGTGCCATCAGTGAGGTTCGTTCAACCGTCTGGGTTTCGATCGTTCCATCTTCAAGGGTGACATCGACGCTGTACTGTTTCGCCTCGACCTTCGCCTGGATGAGGACAGGGTGCCCGAGGCGCACCTGAGTGCCTGATGCTTTCAATGCGTTGAGCTCTTCGTTCCACACCACGAGAGTGACCTGCTCGCCACCTCCGCCTTCGAGAACGACCGACGCCATGCGTCCCTTCGAGTAGGACCGCTCCGCCCACTGCGTCATGATTCCGGGTACCACGACGACCGTGCCGTTGTGCACTGAAGACAGTGAGCCGACGCGCACCATGGGCCGGTTCGCGAAGCTAGAGCGTGCGATCGCGCGCAGCACCTCATCGGCATGCACGATGAGCGGATGCTCGCCGAGTGTCACTCCGGTGCGGGCTCTTTGACGTTGGGAGCGTTCGAATACTCCCCACTCGCCGGTGGGCTGCAGGTGCCTGTCGGCGCGCGCCGCACGGGCAATGCGCACAAGCCCTTTGCGTGGACCGAACTCGTCTAGTGCCCCGGCTTCGATCAGTGCTTCGACGGCAGCGGTGGTGATCGGCTGGAGTGTTCCCTTTGGGGTGGGGGCGTTGACGCGGCGCATGAGGTCTGTGAGAGAGCGGAACGGCCCGTCGTTGTCGCGTTCGGCGACGATGTGGTGGGCAATCTTGCCGACACCTTTGATCTCAGACAGCCCCAGGCGGATACCGCCATGCACAACGTCGGGTTGGGTTTCCGCGGTAGATGCGTTGATGTCTGGGGCGTGGATCGTGATGCCTTCGGAGACGAGGGAGCGCAAGATGGCGGCCCGCTTGTCGTCTTTGTCGGTGGTGGCGAGGAGTGCGGCACCGTACTCGGTTGGCCAGTTCGCCTTCACATACGCAGTGGTGTACGCGAGGTGCCCGTAGGCTGCCGCGTGCGACTTGTTGAACAGGTAACTGGCCGACCCTTCGAACGTCGTCCACAACGCCTCGAGGGTTTCCGTCGAGAACTTGATCCCTGCATCTCCGGCGCCGCCGGTGCCTCCTGCGAAGAACGCTTCTCGAACCTCTGCCATCAGGTCGGCCTTCTTCTTCGAGAACGCCTTCTGGAGCTTGTTCTTCATGCCTGGTGTCAGTCCCGCAACAACACCACCGAGCTGTTGGAGTTGTTCCTGATAAACGATGGTGCCGAAGGTCACGTCAAGGACAGAGGCAATGACGCCAAGTTCGTCTGAGGCGCGAGTGAGGTAGCTGTAGTCGATGCTTTCGCGCCCACGCTTTCGCGCAGCGTACTTCGTGTGCATGCCAGCAGACATGGGTCCCGGCCGGTAGAGGGCGACGAGCGCAGTGATGTCCTCAAGCTCGGTGGGGCGAACGTCCATCGCCAGCTCAGTCATCTTGGCGGACTCGAGTTGGAACACGCCTTCCGTACGACCTTCAGCGATGAGATCCCACGCGGCCTGATCGCGGTGCACGTCACTCACGTTTGCCGGGTCGATCGCCGCCACATCGACATGCTCACCGGTCGAGACCAAGATGTTGTCGCGCGCCTGGGCAAGCACATCGAGGTTACGGATAGCCAGCACATCCATCTTGAGGAACCCTGATGCTTCAAGTTCCCCGCCTTCCCAGGTGGTGACCCTCGTAACGTGCTCCGAGTCGGCCGCGTCCTTCTCTCCTTCTCTGTCGCGACGCATTGGCACCAAGTCCATCAGGCTCTGGTCCGATACCAGCACGCCGCACGCGTGGATGGACTCCGACCGCGGCACATCTTCGAACCTGAGCGCCAGGTTCACGATCTCGCCACCGCGGTCCCCCAGCGCCTTCACGGCGTCCAAGAACGCCGTGTTGGACGGGTCGGAAGCCGCATCGGGGCCTGTGAGGATCCTCAACGACCGTGGCTTGGCGCCATCGAGCGGGATCAGCGACGCGAGAGTGTCGGCAGACGCGACAGACACTCCAAGCACGCGGGCGGCATCCTTGATGGCTTGACGGGCACGCACCACGCCACGAGTGCCGATTCGGGCTACACAGTCCGCGCCATACACGTCGACCAGGTGAGAGATCACTTCATGGCGGCGGTCTTTCTCGAAGTCGATGTCGATGTCGGGCATGCCGGCGCGTTCGGGGTTGAGGAACCGTTCAAACAGGAGGCCGTTGGCGATGGGGTCATCGGCGGTGATCTGCAAGCAGTAGGCGATACAGCAACCTGCAGCGGAACCACGACCAGGACCGACGAGGATGCCGTTGTCGCGCGCCCACGTCACCATGTCCCACACGATGAGGAAGTAGTCGGCAAGGCCCGCACCGTTGATGACGTCGAACTCGTACTTCAGTCGCGCGTTGACCGCTGCGGGCAGCTTGCCTGGTCGGTCCGGATCTTCGCCGTACCGCGCTAGTGCTCCCTCCCGTACGAGGTGTCGCAGGTAGGTCGCTGAGTCGGTGAACTGGTCTGGCACTTGTGGGAAGACTGGTAGGTGCAATGTGGTGCTCGGCATCACGTCACGTCCGATGCGCTGGGCAATGCGTTCCGTCTCGTCACACCCGGCTTGCCACCAGTCCTCGTCACGTGCGGCGCGCATCTGCTCGGCGGTCTTCAACCAATAGCCCGACCCGGGGAAGCGCCACCGATCCTCATCGTTGAGTGTGACGGCCTTGCCGCCCTTCTTCTGGCCGACAGTCAGCCACGCCTCGTGGGCGCGTTCGTCAGACTCGTCAGTGAAGTGGCAGTCGTTGGTGACAACCCACGGAACGTCGTATTTTGTTGCCAACCGCACCAGCAGCTCTTGCACCTGAGCTTCGTGGTCGATGCCGTGCTCCATCATCTCGACGTACACGTTGGCTTTTCCGACGGCCTCGATGAGTGCCTTGAGGTTTCGTGCCGCGCCCGCTTTGTCGCCGTGGACCAGGTGTGAGGTGATGGGTCCGCCAAGGCAACCCGTCAGCACGATCACGCCTTCGGAGTGTTCGGCGAGGAGGTCGGTGTCTATGCGCGGCTTGTGCCAGAACTGGTCCTGCGCGAGGTTGTTCAGGATGATGAGGTTCCGGTAGCCCGCCTCGTTTTCGGCGAGCAGGGTCAGGTGATAGTTGTGCTTGTCGCCGGAACCGTCTTCATCGTCTTCGATGCCGTCGAACTGGACCGGATCGCGCTCAAACCGTGACCCGTAGGCGAGATAGAACTCTGCACCGTAGATCGGGTAAGGGCCGTCAGTGTTCTTGGCGCAAGCGTCGTGGAGCGCAAACCAGCCTCCAAGTCCGCCGTGGTCGGTGACTGCGACGGCTCGTTGTCCATCGGCTGCGGCGGCCTCCACGAGCGCGGGCACGCGCGACAGTCCGTCGACAAGGGAGTATCCGGAGTGGTTGTGGAGATGGACGAACGACACACCTGCCCTATGCCGTGGAACCTCCTCCAGGGTGGTCACTGCCGGATCGGAAGACCGGGAAATCGAGCCGCTCTGCGAGCGCTGTGCGCCGACTGCCGCCAGGGCCCTCCTCGGGCCCCTACACCGGTTCGATGAGCGAAGGGTTGTTGTTCTTCACGTTGCCCACCTCGTGCCATGCCAGCGGCGGCGCGGTCGCGGTGATGACGGCCTCCAGCTCAGAGGGTGAGGTCTCAGCGCGCATCATCGAGCACCAGTCCGTCGCCATCAACCTTGACCATGGTCACCTGCTGAGTCGGGGCGATGTTGTACGACGGGTCCCAGAGGTCGCTCTTGCGAATCGAGTGGGGCGCGCTCATGTGCGCAAGGTGCTCCATCTCTTTGCGCGTTGCGATGAAGTCAGCAAACCTCCCACACACGGTGCAAGCCTACGGCGAGGAGCGCCTGGGTTCACTCGGGGGCAGGATGTGGTCCTCGAACCATCTCTTCGCGATCCTGACCTGCTGCAGGGCTTCGTCCGCGACGCCGAGCTCGAGGTCTTTGCGATAGACGCGCACGAAGCGCCCGCCCTCGGCAAGACGCACCGCCACGAGCGGCCCCCATCGCGAGGCTCGACGATGAACTCACTGTCAAGCACCTGTGGCTCGCGTGGTCGAAGGTTCCCGTAGCGTTCGGCTGCCCCCTGGCGTGGTTGTGATCCGCGGTATTGGAGGCCAGCGGGTGCGGTGTCGGCGTGTGTTCGCGCGAATACCTGGTGCGGTGGGCGCGAACTGTCTGGGCTGACCACATTGCTGGTGTGAACCTCTCGCCGAACGCACTTCAGGGCCCCGACATGCCTGCCGGAGCCCTGAAGCTTTGGGGTGGTTCAGCTGCAGCCCAGGAACTTCACGTTGACCTGGTAGCCGTTGCTCAGTTGGGTGACTTCGAAGTTGAACTTGATGTCGTCTCCGATGTCGGCCTTGAGGCGGGCCATCCAGTCTTTTGCGCGCGAGACGATCTCTTGGGCGTGGTCACCGCCGGCGGAGTCGCCGTAATACTGGCAGTTGGTGGTGCCCGTCACGTACTTCGACAGTGCCGACTTCATCCAGGCGGCCTTGATACAGGAGCGGTTCGAACCGGTCGGCTCGCCTTTGTCGACGCCGTTGGTCCAGATCTGGCCCTGGGTGCCTTGGCCGTACTGGGCGTCGGACTCCGACTTCACACATTCACCCCACTTCCACTTCGTCGACTTGGTGGACGTGTCAGTCTTGGGGGGCTCCGGGGTTTCTTTGGTGGATCCCTTCGGCTCAGTCTTGGTGCTACCGGACTTCGAGTCCGAGCTCTTCGTGGACGATTTGCCCGAACCACTGTCGGAAGTGCCCGATGCGCCTGACTTCGAGCTACCAGAGGAGCTACTCCCCGGCTTCTTCGGCGGCTCCGCGGTCGTCGTCGAAGACTCGGGTGATGCCGACACGGACGGGGACGCAGCAGATGGCGATGTCGAGGGTGACGCGGAGACGGACGGTTCTGGTGAGGGGGACGAATTCGGCGTGGCCGTAGGGGTTACTTGAGCTTCGATCGTTGCGTGAGGAGTCGAGTCGGGACTCGAGCCGGAAGCAGCCCACACGGCGGCGGTGCCGGCGAGGACAATCCCCGCTGCGCTGGCTGCGATCGCCACCCACCGAGGCGCCCGCGAATGTGCGGTCGTTTCGTCGGAAACCGGCGTGTTGTCAGTCATGGTCAAGCCTCCATCGTGTCTCGCGGGCAGTGTTGCCCCTCTCGACAGCCCCTTTGCGACGACATACCGTCCAGGGTGGTCATCGCGGGGCACAACTCACGCGGGCAGACCAGGGTCTCCCGTCTGGTTGCCCAGACTACCTGGGCGTTTGGCTGCAGCGACGGACGGTGTGGCCAGTGCCACACGTGAGTGATCTAGCGCCTAGCGGTCTTGCCTTCAGGGACGTAGGCGACCTTGCCGTCCACAATCTTCCAGGCGGGGTCGTCGGCCACCATCGGCAGTGACACCCAGTCCTCGATTCGGTCGACGACTGTGCGCATCCTCGCGATGTCGTCCGAGTCCCAGCGAGTGTGGTCTTTGAACACACCGTTGGCACGGAACGCCCACTCGTCCCGGTTCAGTCCGTACCGGTCTTCCATCTCGGCAACGGTGAGGGTCTGTCCGCCACGCGCGTGAATGAACACCGGCTCGGCAAGCACCTCATCTCTGTCTGCTGCCGGCAACTGCTGTGCCTGCCACCATGCCTGCGCTGATCGAACGACTGCGCGGATGTCATCCTCGCGCATGACGGCAGGATGAGCCTGACCGTCAGCTTCTAGTGCCGCCGTCACGTACTCGTCGATCCCGCCCGCGGCGTTGACGGCCTCCAGGTAGTCAGGGTCGGCAGATACGACATCCTTAAACAGCTTCACGGGAGGCAAAGCGGCGGAGTAGCGGCCCCTCAAGGACTCCTCGAGGGCACCCCGTTCCTGCTTGCGCTTGCCTTCGAAGGCAAACTTTGTCTTCTCCAAGATGGTGTCCGGGACCTGAACCTTCGCCCAGAACGCAATGACCTGTTCGGCCGAGCGGGGCGCGGGCGGGTACTCGAACGACCCGTCAGCGTTGTACTCGTCATCCGTGAGCTCACGTAGGTCGAAACTGGCCACGTCGCCCTCCATCTGTGTCCACTCGCCACCTTGTGGGGCACCCTTCGGTGCCCTTGGCTGGGTATCGCTGTGATGCGCCATAACCTACCCTCCTACTCGGGCCCAGCGGAGCCTTGATGGCTTCCGGACATGCCGCCCGGACCTTCCTGGCCAGACGTTTGAACACCCTGTTGCGCCTCCCGCTTGGCCTGCTCGGCTTCTTGGTGGCGGCGATACTGGTCGAGAACGCGGTGGTTGTCGTCGACGGATGGTGGCGCGCTGGTCTTGCGGCGATCCGAAACGACCTTCGCCGCGGCTGCGGTACCCGCAGCGAAAGGCAGTCCGCCAGGTGTGACCGCCATGGCCGCGATCGCGGCCCCGGTGACCACCCGACCTGTTGCCTTCAGTGGGTGTTGTGCCGCAAATGCGACACCGTTCGCGGTCGCCGACACTGCCCGCGATCCCAAGTTCCCCGCACCCCGCACCCCGTCCGCTGCGGCGGCACTTGCCGCGGCACGGATCGTCTCACGATCACCTGTTGCCACAGCGCCAGCGACACTGGTGAGGTGTGCGCGCGGCTTCGCTGTCGCGTTGCCGAGTGCTACTGCGGACCCTGCTAGTACGCGACCCATGCCGGACGCGGCTGGCCGGCCGGCTTCTTTGCGTGCCTTCGCAGTGGCATACGCTCCAGCAATACGGTCGCCCTGTGCGGCGAAGATACCGGTACGTTCGCCAGCTGCTTCTCGCGCCGCCGCCCTGCCGGATCGCACAGCCTGTCCCTGCGCTAGCGCTTGCTGCTCAATGCCGTCGGCCTCCGCCTGCTTGAGCTTGAGGTCGTGACTGCGCGCTGCGTTCAGTTCTGCCTGTGTCGAACCTTCAGGAACCTCCGTGGCGAGTGCCTTTGACATGCCGCCCTTGTCAGCGCTGGGTGCTCCGCCACGGCGGCCGGCAGACTTCCCGCCACTGATCCCGACCGACTGGAGTGCTTTCGACTTCGCCGCCTGGGCGGCATCGTTGGTGGCCCTGCGTCCCAGGTTCTGCACGGCACCAGCTGCCGCTCCTCCGACAGCGCCCGCGGCACCCGCGTACGCGAGCCCGCCTCGCAGACTCATTGGGTTGGGGGCCTTGAACACGGTCTTGAAGATGTACGCGATGGTGAACCACGCGATCAGCGGGGCCATGCCGGAGAAAATCATCGTCGGCAACGTGCCGGCACCGAACTGGGTGGCAACGAGCTTGATGATGACTGACGAGATTAGGACCAGCATGGACAGAACGAGAGAGTAGCCGAACGCGATGAACGTCATGCCGAGGAATTGGCGCAAGAACTTCGACACGATGCGGTCGTCGGCTCCGCCTGGGAACAGGGAGAACAGCAGCACCACGAACAGCAGCAACATGAACACGACCGACATGATCTTCGCGACCATGATGAGGGCCGATGCCATGCCGAAAGCGACGAGGTTGGTGGCAGCGGACATCACGTAGGTCATGGCGGCTGCGTTGCCTCCGGAGCCGGCAGCGGAGTTGCCATGCAAGGACCACAGGTACTGGCGAACTTCGGCGTCGTTGGCGCTCGAGCCTGGCACCGCCGCAGTGACATCCCCGGGGTTGGGGCCCACGTTGAGGAAGTCCACCTCGGCCTTGTTGAACGTGATCGTGAGAGGACCTACGCCGACCTGGCTGGTGTCGGTGGCGCCACTGCCTCCTGCCCACCACGCGTTGCATGCCTTCTTGAGGTCGCCTTGCTGGTCGACCTTGTAGCCGGACCACATGGACCGCACTTTCCACTTGTCTGTCGCGCCGAGCACCGTTGTCGGTGTGCACACCGCCCACCCGACGAGGGCGATGTCGACGGCCTCCGTGGATCCGTCGTCAACGCCGGCCGATGCGAACGCGAGTGATGTCTGGGCGGCGCCGGTGTTTTCGGTGCAGCGCATCGCACTGGAGGGTCCTTGCACTATGACGCACGCCTTGCCTTGGACACGAATCTGGTCGATCGGCGTTACCCCTGAGTCGACTTCGAGAAGCCGGCAGTACACGGAGTGGCCGTCGGTGGTGGCACCGAACTGGTTCGTAATCCACGCTTCAAGACCGGTGAGTTTCCACATCCCATTGAGTGCGACAGATGTTGATGCCTCGGACGTGGTGGCTGCTGATTCCATGTAGCTCGCCTCGAGGGCGCGAACGTAAGCGTCGCACGAGTAGGAGTCTTTGCGTCCTTGCTCACTGGCGGGAGTTGAGATGTCGTTTACGAGGCCGACGGTCACCGTGCCGGCGACTGATGAGATGGCACTGTTGAGGGACGACACGATCCAGCCGGGAGACATTTTGCCGTAGGTCACGGTGTTGGTCTTCTCGTTGTATGTGGTGTTCATCGCCCCAGAGATCATCACGACGGTGACGGCGATCGTGGCGGCGGCTCGGATCAGCTCTCTGGCTGCGGATGCGCCTGACGCGCGCGAGTTCGCCATCTTCCACAGCAGGGTCACACCGAGCACCACCAATAGAGCAACCCAGATTGCTGGGTTCTTGGTGATGGTGGTGCCGAATGAGCCAGCCGCTTGGTCGACGATGCCTCCGACTGCGGAGTCCACGATGTCGAATCGGGTTGCGGACTCAACCATCCAGGTTGCAGCGGACCACATCGTGTTGCCGAAAGACATGAAGCTGGAGGTCACGGCGGAGCGGTTTGCGGCGTCTAGGACTGCACCCGGGTTGAAGATTGAGGTGTCCAGGCGCGAGTGAAAGGTCGACGAGGCGCCCATCCACCGGTTCACGGGAAGGTAGTTGGCGTCCTTGTAGTCGCCGTCGTCGGGGATCAGGCTGGCAGAAGAGGGTGCGGTGAGAGATGTGAGGGCGACTACAACGGAATGGTCGACTCCCACCGCACCCTCGGCCTGGGCTGGTGAACTCGCTGCGGCCGTCGAGGCGAACGCCACCGCTGCCGCGAATGTGGCGAGCACCACGGTGGCGACACGACGCACGATCCGGTCGGTGCGATCTTTGTGCATGAGCTGATTCACCTGGTCTTGAGGTTCGAGATGGCGCCGGGGGCGAGTGTGTACTGCTGCGCCACGAGTGGGTCCACTTCGCGTCCAGCGAAGTAGAACTTGCCAATGTCCTTTCGGGATGCGACCCGGTCCCGCAGGTCTTGGTAGCGGGTGAGGTCGCGGTTGTTGCGTGCGCGCGTCCGGAACAGCCACAGTGCTACGGCGACGACGCCGGTCGCGACGAACAGGCCGAACGGACCCACGAGGGGCCACAGTGCGACGGCGACGACCAATGCGGGTACGAGGGACACGCCAACGACGAGCAGGGTCCGTGGTTTCCAGTCGAACGTGAAGAACGTGATGGTTCTGCGCTCCGATGCGCCCTGGCCGGTAATCTCCGTGAGCGTGTAAGTGTGAATCATCGCCGTTGACCTTCGGCTTAGGAGCCGCCAGGGATCTTCAGGAGTCCGACGATGATGGTGATGACGATCTCGATGATCTTCAGCACTGCGGGGATGATGAGCTGCGGCCCCGCGAGGACTGCGCCGATGGCGAGTCCCCACATGAGGTTCTTGGAGTTCGCTCCGCCGCGCCACTTCCGCCAAATCCAGCCAAGCACCGCGAACACGATGAGTGCCACACCGATCACGGCGAGCGTGTTGAAGAAGGTCGGCGCGGCCGAGCTGATTGCGGACCACAGCTTGTTCCATCCGGTGGTGAGGTCAACGCTTGCTGTCCTGATGTACACGACGTGTCCTTTCCGTTCTGCCCAAGTCGGGCCCTCGTTTGGTGAGATGCGCCAACTCGTCGGTCGACTGCCTCGTGTGCGGGGCGCGGCCCGCGGTCCCCTCCGTCGCTACACGCCGATCAGGGGCTGCTGCGGTTCACGTCCGAGCAGTCCGGAGTTCGCGATCACTTCCACTGCGCGACAGGTGTCGGGATCGTCCTTCAAGGCGTCGTATGCCTCGTCGGACAGTTGCAGGTTCATCGCAGCGATCGCGCGCACGAGGGGATGTGGGTCGTCTGCGCAACGGTCGGCCACTCCCGCGTATGGTGCCGATGCTGCGAGGGTTCTGATGCGAAGCGGTGATGTTGGGTCTGTGACCATCTCGAGCTCGGCCAGGGTCATGTCTGTGGGCAGCAGGTCCATCTCTAGCAGTCCGGGCCGGACCTCGCCTCGTGAGTGGAGTGCGTCCAACGGCAGGCTGGACTCTGCGCCGCTTGTCTCGGCGAACTGTCCTCCTGTTGGTGAGCCTGCGGGCTGGCGTGGCTGGTCATTCATGCCCTGGCCGTGTGCGGGAGACACCTCAAAGCCCCCTGACGTTGTCAGTTCTCGTCGCCGATGCTGAATCGGGAGTCTGCGAACACCAGAGCGGAGTCCCACAGTTCTGCGGTGTACGGACTTGCTTTCAGCAGGTCGATCACGGCTCGCTTGTCTGCTTCGGTGGCGGAACCGAAGGGCTGGAAGAGCGCCTCGGTTGCTGGGGTGTCGACCCCTCTTTCCCAGTCACTGATGACCTGGTTCAGTCCACCCTCAGTGGTGCCGATGAGCGCGCGCGCCTTTGTCACGGCGTGCTTGGACATGCAGGCGCGCTTCGCCATGGGTGCTCGCTTGGATTCGGCGAGCATGTTGTAGGCGAGTGCCCTGGCGGAGGCGTTGCCCTTGCGTCCTCCGGACTCGAGTTGAACTTCGGCACGGTGGGCGTAGTCGTCGTCCTCGGTCCCGCTGACTGCCGCCTTCAACGTTGCCCACTCGGCGTCGCTGACCTGCTCGATGGAGACGGTGCGGGCGGTGTTGGAGTCGAAGTTGAAGCTTGGCCGGCCACGCAGGTCGGATGAGTCCCAGGTGTCGAGGATCTCGCGCACCATGGTCTTGGTTTCGCTGGCGGTGGGCAGGCGTCCGTGTTTGTTGGCGAACTCGTTCTTCATCCTGTCCAGGATTGCGCGGGCTTTGATGTCGCTGCGGCGGTGACCGCCGCGGACAGTTTCGCGCACGACGTTCTGGGCGATGCCTTGCGCGTATGCGGCCGCGGGGCCGTTGATGGTGATCTCGGTGCTGCCGTGGCGTTCGATGATGCGGACAGTCACTTCTGAGGCAAGGTCGTCCAGGTCGGTGGCGCTGTCGAGGCTCTCGCCTCTGGCGGCGCGTTGGGGTGCCACACGGTGGTAGGCGATGCGGACCGCCCTGCGGCACGCCTTGAGCAGATCTTCGGCGTCAAGTTCGCCGATGAGTTCGTGCTGGGTGAAGTCGGACTCTGCGCCGCTTGTCTCGGCGAACTGGCCCCCCGTGGGTGCGCCGGCGGGCTGGCGCGGCTGGTCGAGAACACTCATGTTCCGCATGTGTGCGGCTATCGGTGTTCAGTCCCCCGGCACTGCGGAGCGCGGGCGCGGTGGGTCGTGGGAGGGTGGTTATCGGAGCGTTCCAGGGCCGTGGTGTGGTGTTTACCAGGGGTTTCGTCCTTGGAGGGGGTGACTGTTCTGGCCGGTAGAACGTCACAAGAACAAGTCCGATTTGTC
>Ga0222423_1000539_pt1 | contig 24790 bp, 15 predicted proteins | sample 3A0metagenome_FD_182472 | JGI IMG/M metagenome (GOLD analysis project Ga0222423, IMG submission 182472) | Enriched microbial communities from leaf-cutter ant dump, University of Wisconsin, Madison, United States - 3A0 (version 2) | ecosystem: Environmental > Terrestrial > Nest > Insects nest >...
GAGACCACGGCGCATCTGGCGCTGCCCTTCATCATGGCCGCACAGGCCCAGAAGCATGTCACCCACAATGAGGCGCTGCGGATTCTCGACGGGATCGTGCAATTGTCCGTCAAGGATCGCGACCTGACCGCGCCGCCCGCGAGCCCCGCCGACGGCGACCGCTACATCGTCGCCTCGGGTGCCAGCGGTGCATGGACCGGCTGGGATCTGAACGTGGCGCTGTGGGCCGACGGCGCCTGGTTGCGCCTGCCGCCACGCGCGGGCTGGCTTGCATGGATCGAGGATGAGGCCCTGCTGCTGGTCTATGGCGGCTCCGTCTGGATCAGCACGACGCCCACCGAACTGCAGAACATGGCACTGCTCGGCATCGGAACGACCACCGACGCGGCCAATCCGTTCTCGGCCAAGCTCAATGCCGCGCTCTGGACCGCCAGGACCGTCGCTGAAGGTGGCACCGGCGATCTCTTCTACACCATGAACAAGGAAGCTGCCGGCCGCGACCTCGGGCTCACCCTCCAGACCGCCTATGTCACCAAGGCGCTGATGGGTCTCCTCGGTTCGGACAGGTTCCGGCTGGCGGTCTCTGCCGACGGCAGCAGCTTCTTCGACGGGCTGATCGTCGACAACGCCACCGGCATCGTCGATCAGCCACGGCTGCCGCGCTTCAAGGGCTATACCAACTACGACAACTATGTCGCCGTCGACACCTGGACGAAGATCGGCATCAACAACACCGACTACAACGACCAGAGCGCCTTCGACGCCGGCAACAACCGTTTCATCGCGCCGATCGCCGGCACTTACCTCTTCGGCGCCACGCTGCTCTACAAGGTCAATTCCAGCACCACGGCGCGCATGCGCGGGCGGCTGGTGCTGAACGGCTCGACCGAAATCCGTGGGTCATTCGGCGAGATATCCGGGGCGCATGCCTCCGAGGCGACGGCGCTCTGGCTGCAGACCATGGTGCTGCTTGCTCCGGGCGACACGGTGGAACTTCAGGGCGCCTTTCGTGTGGCCGATGGGTATTTCGCCGCCGATCATACGTCCTTCTGGGGCTGCAAGGTCGGATAAGGCGTATGATTTTCTCGATCTCATCTGTCAAAAACCTGCCCCCTGTGCAAGGCGAGGTATACGCGGTGCCTATTGGTAAGTGGAATTGGCCTATGCCAGCGAAGTTCTGTACGAGCTTCTTCGCTCAAAGCCGTTGAGAACTGCGGCTTGCCCTCATCATCAAAAGTGACAAGACCTCGGTCGAAAGCGGCGTCCCAGAGCGCCGAGAGCAGAAACCCGTTGTGAACGTCCAAACGCTCTGCGTCAGAGGCGCATTTCGCCCATGGGACGATGTGCGAAGCCCGTAGCAACGCCGGATCAGTGATGCCGGTCAGGGGACACCGGTGTTCCCAATAGTCCATCAGCCCAGCGCGAAACACATCCTGTCCGATACGCTGTATAACCATTCGCTCAGCCTCAGTCGTCTGAGGCAAACCTGCGACCTTCTCCCTGAAAGCATGTAGCGGCGCATCAGGAAGACTTACTGCGAGCTGGTAGAGGCGCGGAAGCACAGCATATAGCTTGCTCAGATCGGATAGAGCGTGGCGGGCAAGGCCGGGACCTGACATGGAAGCGGTTGGAAGGCCAAGCTCGGCCTCCACGCCCACATGATCCAGTGCGAGAAACCACGGACCGCTTGGTCCCGCGGCGGCCAGCCAGATTGTCCCCTGCGCAGTGGTCGAAGCGAATCCAGCCCAACCATCCTGTTCGCCTAAAGCCCGACGGAAACCATGCTGCCATGCCGCTTTCCCGCACTCTTCACTGACAACAAAAGATTGGGGAGCTTCAATCACAGCTTTACCCTTCCGCTATAGATCGCGCGCCATTAATCGCTCCGAGCCGGGTGCTCCTTTCAGGACCAACCTCAGCCAAGGATCGCTACGGAGGTCGTCGGGGGGACGAGTGGTTGTCGTCACGATGTATTGAAAAACCGGATTCTCCGTCAGAAGCTCAAGTTCGCGCATCAAGCGAAAAAGCTCATCATAGATGCTGAGACCGAGATCTGCTTCGCGGGGGCTGTCATGAACAAGGAAAGCCGGAACTCGAGTCGCACCCTCCACGCTCAGGCACAGGCAAGCCAAATCGAACGCCAGCACCTTTAGGGATTCAATGGCAGCCGTCCGTCGATCTCCGTCAACGTCAACGACGATGTCCAGCCCGTTACCGCTCAGCGTCACCATCCCCTTCGCATTCTCGTTCACCAGGCGGCGAATGATGGCTGAGAATTTTTCCGTTATTCTGCCGAACGTCAGACCCTGCTTGTCGCGGAAGGCTGCGAGCTTGTCCCGCTCTTTGACCAGTTTGTCTTCGAGGCTCCGCAGGCGTTTTCGTACTTCATCTCGCTCGGCCGAGAGCTCGCCAAAACGCTCTACACCTTCCTTGAGGCGTGTTGCCGCTTGCCACGCCGATGTGCGCGTATCCCGGACTCCTTCCAGAGCCTGAACGCGCGCATCCGACCGTTCAACCTGCTGGCGCCCTAATGCGACAACAGGTTGGAGCGATTTCAGTCGAGCCTCCAAGCCACCGATCTTTTGTTCCTGATTGCCAATTTCTTCGCGCTTTACGGCAAGTCTGGCCCGGCACTCCGCCTCGTTGTGTAACTTGTGCGATAGGCCACATTTTTCCGCGAGCGCCTTGTCGATCGGCACCTCACAAATAGGACATACCTGACTGGCAGCACTCTGCGCCGCAGACGACAGGCCCGGTATTTCGCTGGAAAGCAGTGTGAGGACCTGTTTCTCCGCCGGTATCTGAGCGTTCAGCCGGATTTCCTCGTCCTCCGCACGCTTCAGCTCCTCGCGAGCGTCCTGCAATGCTTTCCGAGCCCTGCCTAGCTCAGCCATGTCTCCAGTCGGGAGTTGCGCAGCCGCAGCGAGGCGCTCATCAGCTGCCTTTCGGAAAACTTCCAGACGGAGTGGCATATCCGGTAATGTTTGTCCGGCGAGACCGAGTGGATCGATCAACCGCTTTTGACGACGCCCCAGATCCCATTCGAGATGGGATATCTCCTTCTCGGCTCCGGCAATATTTGTCCGCAACGCTTCCACGGTGCTTCGAGCTTGCTGTTCCTCTTCAGTGATTGCCATGAGGAACGCTCGGAGCGCTTCGCGCCGTGGACCCATTTCGCGCCCGCTTGCCGGCAACGGCGCATCCGAACTAGACGCAGGAGAGCGCCAATCGAGAACATCGTCGAAGCGACACTCCTGATCGCGCGTCAACCAGGCAAGCGCGATCGGCCAAGCCTTCTGTTCCGGCTGAAGACGAGCCAGTCCCGCAACGCCCGGCGTAACGATGCTCTGCTCGATAGCTTCAATCAGCGGGTCAATGCTTGTCGTCGTGCCATCGCCAGCTGCGATCTCATCGAGATTGCCGCCAGCGATCGCAACATGCCGACGGCGGATACCCAATGGTCGCACGACAGCCCAGACAACGCCATCGAGCACTACCTCGGCACCGACGATCCCGTTTGGAAAGGTGACAGCAATCCTGTCTCGCTGAGTTTCGTCGGCGAAACGCTGCTCGCCGAGGCAGTAACGCAGCAGTCGGCAGAGCAGGGTTTTGCCGCTGCCATGACCAATGGCGCGCACGGCGGAGCTGCCGTTGTCGTCGAAACCATCGGGCGACCAGATGATGTTGAGCCCCGGCCGAAGCGCGATGTCGCGGATTTTCTCACCGCCGGGTGCTTCCCAGATCGCCAGGCGCCGGACCCACAGGCGCGGCTCTTTCAAGCCTGCCGGAACGGTCAGGCTAAGCTTCTGCGGCTCGAACATCTCATGCTGCTGCGACATGCGTGATCCAGCCCCGGACTTCGTCCGGCATGGAGTTGACGGTCGTATCGAGATCGAGCACGGCGAGGGCCTCCAGAATGAAGCCTGCCCGCCCGTCAGGCCAGCCGGCGGTTTCGAACGCATCGAGGCCGGATCCCGGGGCCCACGTTCTGTCTGCCAGGTTTTCGATCAGTCGCCCGTTGCCGCGATGGTTTGCGACGGCGGTGCCCCAGCCTTGATTGATGCGTGCCGCGAAGCCGACAACATTGCCCGTGCGCGGTTCGGCCTCTTGCCCGACCAGACGCCGCCACTCTCGTGCTTTCTCCTCTGAAAGCAGCGAGGTCAAAAGATGTGGCTCAAGCATCATCGCCGCAGCGAGGCGGACGGTTCCGCTTGGCGTCGGCCCGGTGACCGCCTTCAGGATCGCGGCCAAGACAGCGCCGGCATCATAGGGTTGCTGTGCTGCGCGTATCCAAGCGCCGTCGGACAAAGGAGCCGGCGCACTATCTGCAGTCTGGTCTACATCGAGTCCAAGCTCAGCGAATGTACCGTCCGCCTCCATCCGGTCCCATGCTTCCAGCACGAGGCGGCGGGTGCGGTATTCACCGAAGGCACGGATTTCCTTTTCCTTCAATACACGGAAGGTTTCCGAGGGATAGTCGGGGCCTTTCACATCCGCGGGATCCAGGATGTAGCGCAGTTCGTCGCGATCGAGGCCATAGGCGCGGGCGTAGAAGGCGTCGAGATCGGCGCGGAGTCGGGCGCGACGGCCCTCGTCCCAAGTAAAGGGTTGGCCGTCATAGCCGAGATCGCGGGCGAAGGGGGCAAGGCTGTGCGAGGTGTAGGTGAGTTCTAGAATTCTTTCAGCAACGTATTTTAGCGCCTTCTCAGAGGGGTGTTCCGGTGCGAGAAAGGGAAGTTGCTCGAGATAGAAGAAATTGAGATTTGTTCCACCAATTTTTTGCCGAGCAACATAATCAAGGACCAGGGATGCTGCCGCTCCCACGAAGAACGTCATTTGGGCGGCTGAGATGTTGCCGTTAGGAAATAGAATATGGGCACTATTTCCAACCGCACCTTTGGGAAAAATAGTTGAAATAACCGTCCTTTCGTTTGTTGCATTTGTGATTTTTCTCATGCCGATGAGCCAATCTCGCTGCCAACCTTGCTTTAGTAGGCGGCCACGGATTTCTTCTATCGGCACCCAGAAACGCGGAAGAGGCTCGTAGCGTGGATCCGCTTTCGGGCTTTCATCAATACCAATATCGTCTTCCAGCTCAGACTGCGATGAGGACCAGCGATGGTCCAAGATATGAAGCATCTTGGACTCAAATAGCGGCAGGAATCTCGGCTTCAGTTCCTCCCGGTCACACCAAACGTTGCCCTCAAGAACGTGGCCGCCAGCTTCAAGCTCGGAAGCAGTGAAAAAGAAGCGAGAATCGCGGGTCATGTCGAAGAAGGTGCTAGCATGGGAAATATGCCAGGGATTTCCTTCTCCGTTTTTCATTTTTTCAATGAGCACAGGCGCATTCTGGTAAATTTTTGCAGTAATAAGTGCGTCTTGCCTCGACCGAAATACAGGCGTGGTCTTGGTATTCGGATTTATCTTGGCGATCTGCCCCGGTGAAAGCGTAAAGATCCGTTCAGCTTCCGCAAGTTGGGAAGTCTCAGTCAGGAAAAATGCAAAGCGAGCGTTGGATTCATTATCTCCCAGTGTAAGCAAGCAAAACTTCATTCGACTATCTACGTCGGCGAAGATCTTCGCTCTGTTTTCGAAGTCGATTAGCCCGGCAAGCCTCTTTTCATCAATGAGATTTGCGAAAAACGGTGCAGTGAGAGCATCCGTCGCAATTCCAGTCGGGACAATTATGCCTGATCGTCCTCCATGTTTTTTTGCTTTGTCGAACAGCTCGGCAAAGAGGGCATAGGTGTTCACGTCTCCTCGACCACACAGCGGGAAGCGGCCGCCGCTGTCGCCAGACAGAAGTACAAAGGTCGAGACTGCCTCGGCCTCACGGCGAGCGCTTTCAAACTCCGAATATAGGTTCCGCTCAACGCTACCAGTTGGAGCATCTTGAAGCGCAGAAATAAGAGCCGAGCGCGCTTTGGCGCTTTTCTCACTTCCAATCCTCGGATCACGTGACGCAAAGAACTCATGCTCTTGCACTTTGATCCGCTCCCACGGCGGGTTGCCCAGCACCACATCGAACCCGCCCCGCTGCATCACATCTGGGAACTCCAGCGGCCAGTGGAGGGCGCGGGCGTTGCGAGCGGCCTTAGGAGCATCGACCATCGCCTGGCGCATCTTGCCCTGATTGAGGGCCATCCACAGTTCTTCGGTCGTCGGCACCGTGCGCTCCGATGCCCCCGCCGGTGCACCGCCGACCTTGGGCAGCAAGAAGGCCGCCACATAAAGGTCCGCCGCCGCCTTGGCGCGGACAAAAGTCTGCCCCTTGCGCAGTTCCTTGAACCGCTTGGCCTTGGCCCCGATCTGCTCGACCGTATCCTCTGGCAGGTCGCGGAAGCCCGAGAAATCCAGCGCCAGCGGTTTCATTGCGGGCATTGACGCCTGACCGGTGCCGAAGTCGAATCCGCCTTGCCCCGCCGTCGCATCGCGATTGGCCTTGAGGTAGTATTTCGCGGTTTCCTTGTCGTCGCCGGTGAGCGGCTTGTAGGCAGCATCGGGAATGCCGTCCTGCAGCACCTTGAGGTCGAACACCCCCAAGAGCGCATCACCGCAGCGGATCTGCGCGTCGAAAAAGCCGAGGGGAAGGCCGGGGTCCACCGTCTCGATCCAGAGCGCGACTTTGGTCAGCTCCACCGCCATCGGGTTGCGGTCCACCCCGTGGATGCAGCAGCGCGCAACGTCGCGCAGGGCATGGCGGAAGTCGGCGAGCGATGGCGTGCCCTCAGCCCGGATGCGCGCGAGCCGCGTGGCGATGCGGCGGGCGGCGGCCAGCAGGAAGTGCCCCGAGCCGCAGGCGGGGTCGATGACCGACAGCTTCAGCAGCGCTTTGGCGGGGTCGTCCGCCTCGGCCTCGGTCTTGTCGAGCACGGGATCGAGCGCGGTGTCGAGCAGCGCCTGAACCAGGCTGTCAGGCGTGTAGTAGGAGCCGGTGGTCTTGCGCTGGTTGCCCTTCTGCTCGGCCGCCTCGGAGGCGAAGACCAACGTCTTGCCGTCATCGCCCAGCTGCGGCTGCAGTTCGAGGAGGGACTCGTAGACTGAGCCCAGTTCCTCGGTCTCCATCGCGCGCCAGTTGACGGGAACCATGCCGGTTCCGTCCGACAGCCAGGACAGGCGATAGAGTGCTTCCATGAAGGCGCGGTTGCGTAGTCTGGCAGTTTCGAGATAGGGCAGCCTGTCCTCGGCGAAGAGACCGCCGAGTGCGGGAAGCGCCAGCGCCTCCTGCCCATGGGCAAGCGCACGGAAGACGATCTTCACGCCTTCAAAGCGATCATGGTGCTTGTCCCATGTCGCGGCGCGGAAGCACTGAGTACGCAGTACTGTCAGCGAATAGCCATCGGCATAGAGTTTTCGTGCATCGGCGCGGGCATTCACCGGATGCAGGAGGTTGCGATCCTCGGCCACCATCAGGAAGATCAGGCGATAGACAAGGCGCAGGAGTTCGTTGAACCAGTCGGTCAGGTTGACCTCGCCCGCTTTCAGCCGAGCGGCGAGGTCTGGGTTAGCCTCAAGAAATGCGGAGCCCAGAAGCTTCAGGGCTGTTTCGACCTGACCGGCAAGCCGGTCGCGCGCGACCTCACCTTCACGTGCACCGGCATCGCGCCAGCGTTCCAGTGCGCAATCGCTGGTTGGCGCACCGGCCGCACCAAAGCGGGTGCGATGGAACAGCAGCCAGAGAACAGCAAAGGAGGCTGCATCCTCATTGGTGAAGATCTGCGCCAGATCCGCCTCGATATAGGCTGGACGGGTCAGCGAAGCATTGTCGCGCATCAGCCGGATCAACGTGCCGTTGGTGACAAGACCCCAGAGGGTTTCGTCATGCTCGTTCAGGTGGTCCTGCAGCGCGAAGGAGGGAGAGCGCGTACGGTTGGTCGAGAGGGTCGCGCTGCGCCGGTCGAGTTTTTCGTCAGAGGGCGGAACGACCACGACCGGTACCCGCCCGCCCGCGATGAACGACAGGACGCCATCCGCTGGAACCAGGTCGTCAAACCCCAGCGTTTCGACCAGAAAATCCCGCATGAAGCGCCGGGTGGCCTCAGCCGACGGGTTCTGCATCCGGTGGAACGTGTCGAAATGCGATTGGCCGACGCGGAAGGCCGTGGAGATTTCCTCGCGGATCGTCAGCCCTTTGCGAATGCGATAGGACTGGCGGGTTTCCTCATCATCCTTCGGCGCGGCAATCTGCGCGACCATGGCCGGCGCGATCAGATTGCCTTCGAGGTTGAGCGAGGGCCAGGCAGACATGTCGATAACGGGTTTGCGGGCCATAACTCAGATCTCGCTCGGCATCAGAACAAAAAGGCCGATCACATCCGGGGGCAGGACGGCTTCAACGGTCACGCGCGAAGCGGACCCCGCGGCCGCACGCAAGCGGGCATGATCCCGCATCAATTCCTCGGCCCGTCGCCGCACGAAACCGGCCAAAGTTCCGTCTAGGAGCGTGGGCAGTTCCTCACGGGTCTTGTTGATGAAACGCTCGCGGGCCGACTGCGCTAGATCCGAGGTGGCCGGAGTATTGAGCAGCCTTCTTGCATCCTCCCCTGTCGCAATGATCTCGTTGCCTTGAAGGGCGACAAGGGCGGCCTCCTCGGCCAGAAGCAGGCGTTCCTTGCGAGCATGGATCGTCAGCTTGAAGCGGATGCGCAGCAGTGCAAGCCGCGTCAGCTTTTGCACCGCATCCGTTGGCCAGGCGCCGACACGGCCGATGCCAAGAGATGCGAGCGCTTCGGGATCGAGCGAGGCCTCGACCAGGGACTCGGCCAATGTCGCGGTCAACGGATGGGTGCGCGTCAGAAGCGTTGCACCTGACGGCGCCGGCTCTGCCAGGGCCAGCCGCACCGATCCCTTCAGATCGTGCTGTTCGAGACGCTCGCGCAAACCGGCATCGAGGCCGTGGACATGGGCGAGAAGCAACGACTTCCGGCTTTCCAGCGGGACACCAAAGCGGGCCATCGCAGCCTCTACAAAGACGCGCGCATCCTCGGGTGAACCGAGAAAGTTGCGCACCCTTTCCCATTCCGGCGCCACCTCCTGCGGCTTCATCGCATTCTGGGCAAAGCGGGCGCGGGACTTTTTCTCGTTCTCGGAGGCGTCACGCCAGCGCGCTTCCATGGCCTTGGTCCCATCGTCGAGGCGAAGGTCTAGCGCCAACTGTTTCGTCCCGCCTCGGCGGAGCATCATCGAGGCCATCAGCGCGTCGGTAACTGGTCCACGCTCATCCGGCAGCGGGACGGTGACACCGGTCGCTTTCCGAATTTCCTCGGCCTTGCGGAGTATGACGTCGAGCACGGCGCCATCGATGGCGCTGTCGGGCGAGAACATCATGATCGAGCGCACCAGTTTCGCCGGCTGCCCGAAACGGTCCACGCGCCCCTCACGCTGCTGGTGGCGGGTCGGGTTCCAGCACAGGTCATAGTGGATGACTGTATCGAAGATCTGCTGAAGATTGATGCCCTCGGACAGGCAGTCGGTCGCGACCAGCAGATGCTGGTCACCCTTTTCGCCGTTGCCGCCGGCCATGTCGGCGACACGATCGCGGCGCTCGTCCGGCGTCAGAACACCGGTAACAGCTTCGATCGTCAGCTTAGGGAAAGCGCGGCGCAGACCGTCGCGGACATAATCGGCTGTGGCCAGATAGCGGCAGAATACGACTGGATTGGCGCCCTGCTTCAACAAGGGTTTGAGGGCGTCGATCAGCGCATCCAGCTTGGGATCGGGTTGCGCGATAAGAGCCGCCGCCTGATCAACAAGCGCAAGAAGCGCCGGGTCAGCCGCAAAGCTCGCGCCTGGTTCAAGATCGACAGCATCCTCATCATCACCATCATCATCATAGATCTGCGGCTCCAGTCGGTCTATCTCGCTGGCCATGCGGTTCCGGAGCGCGCTGAGCGCCGCCGCCGGCGAAGACCCCACACAGCGCATCAAAGCCAGCGTGCCCCAGAAGGCGAGCCTGCGATCTTTTTGAGTATCGCCGGCGCGCGAAACCACGCCGAGGCAATAGTCGAGAACAGCCTCCTGGAAACCGAGATGCGCCTGCGAAAGGCGATACGGGAATTCCGTGGTTTCGTGTTTGGGGAACGCGCGTTCCTCGTGCCATTCCCCCGAAACGAGATCGATGCGCCGGCGCTGGACAAAATGCCGGGCCAGCTGCTCGCGATATCGCGTATCATCGAAGTTCATCGAGATAAATGACGGGTCGATCAGCGAAAGAAGCCGACCAAAAGCTTCTTCATCGCCCGAATGCGGTGTCGCCGTCAGCAGGATCATTCGCCGCTCGGGATCTTTTGCAAGCCCTGAGAGAAGCTCGAAGCGCTGTTGCTTGCCTGCGCCGGTGCCGACACAGGCATGGGCCTCGTCGACAATCACGAAATCCGGGCAGGCGCGCGCAAAACCTTCCCGACGCTTTTCGGCCTTGATGTAGTCGAGGCTCACCACCGTATGAGGATAGGCGTCGAATAGTGTCTGCGACAGCGGAAGGCCACGTTCGAGGCGAGCGGCACTCCCCGATGTTACCGCCACGGCATCGATGCCGAAACGCGATTTGAGTTCGATCACCCATTGTTCGACCAGGTGCGGCGGGCAAAGGACCGAGAAGGCGTCCACCTCACCACGATCCATCAGTTCACGCAGGATCAGGCCAGCTTCGATGGTCTTGCCAATACCGACATCGTCGGCGATCAGGAGGCGCGGCACCTGCAGGCGAAGCGCCATGAGCAGCGGCACTAGCTGATAGACGCGAGGCTCGAATGCAAGTTGTGCCGCTGATCGGAACGGTCCTGCGCCACGGCGCAGCGTGAGGCGAAGCGCGTCAGCCAGTAGTGCGGCTTTTGCCTGCACGGTGTGGCGCGCATCCTCCGGCAGATCAAAGCGCGCCGGCTCGACCGGCATGATCTCCAGTTGCGGATCGAGGATCACCGCATCGTCTTCCCCGCCGGACAAGGGACGCAGCGCAAGCGTACCTTCCCGCGGCGCTGGCAGGGCAACCCACTCGCGACCGCGGGCACGGACGAGATCGCCCGGGGCAAAATTGACGGTCATGTGCTTACTCCTTCAGGGCCGCGACGAACTCCGCCGGAAGGTCCGCCCCTATGTCGTGTGGCAGTTCGAACAGCGACCAACCCATGTCTTCGGCATATGATCGCGCAGCATCGCTCAGTGTTTCGGTTGTTGCAGCGACCCGATTTGCACGCCAGACCAAGGGGAACTCCTGCCCCCCCAATGTCGCCGGGTCAGGATCTGGCTGCGGTACGCCGCCCTGCTTGAGAATGGCGCCCCACTCACCAGTCTCGCCGTCTTCGTGAACTGATGACTTGACGCGTACTTCGCCGCGCGCCAGATCGACCAGCATCTGCCTGGCCTCTTCGCTCATGCGGTCGATCAGTTCGTGATCCGGCTGGTTGAAGTAGGAAAGCAGGCACCGATAACAGCCGCGGACGCAGGCCGCATCGGCGTCGTCTGTCAGAAGTGACGCGTCGCCAGCTGCGATGGCTGCATCGACATTGTCGAAATGCATGAGCATGAGTGCTGCCCGAGCAACCCGACCAAGCGCCTTTGGGTCATCAATCAGCCGGCTCAGGACCCCCGCGCCCCCCTCGGTGGCTTCATAGGTCAGGATCGCGCGACGGTTATCCCGGGCAGGCAAAGGTTCGCCGAGAACCTCACCTTCCTCAAGCTGGAACTCCAGCTCAATCCCGCGCAGAAGAGCATGCTGAACGGTGGCAATCGTCTCCGGCCGCAGAGTCTGCGGCTCCTCGAAGCGTACAAGAAGCGCGTTCTTGCGATCACGGACGATCGGCACGATCCGCACGGGCTTCACAACATAAGGCGGGGAATCGACGTCTAGGTCTTCATCATCGGCCTTTGCCCAATAGCCGGTGCGTGGGTCGATATTGAAACCAAACACCGTCTGGTCCTTGCGCCGCTTCAGACCCTTGTTGATCCGGCTGATCTCCGCGCTGTTGGCATATTGCAGCGTCAAGATAGAGGTATCGTCGCATCGGAATTCCGCATCAGTTATCTGCACCCGGCCATCCTTGCGCGGCCAGGAGAACACGGTCTGGATGTCGAATCCTTGCCGGACCCGCTCCTCGTCATTGGCGGTAATGCGTTCGGCGGGAGCCGCTTCGACATTGTCGATGCGCAGCGTGCGCTGGACTGGGATTTCTCCGGCCATCGACGCGTCGCAAGCATGGCACCGCTCGACCTCGCCTTCATGACAGGCGCCGCAATTCGAGCAGATGAAGATATCCTTGGTCGCCAGCTCGGATCCGTCGCCGGTACGGACTTCGGGCGGCAGCTTGGCCTTCATGACCCGATAGGCACGGCCTTCGTGATAGATCAGGCTGCGGGGACCGAATTCGGAGATGGCGAGGAACCGGGCACGCTGCAGGAACGATCCTGCCTTGCCCTCTCCGGGGACGAAGGCATAAAGCGGCAGACGCGGAAAATTGTAACCCGGCAGGAAGCCTTCGGTCGCCAGATAACGATACGAGTAGAAGTCTGAGCCGTTCGATGCCTTGCCTTGCTCCAGAATGGCGATCTGATCGGTCGCCTGCATTTGTGCGGCCTTGTTCTTCTGTCGATCTACCTTCGACAGGCCGGCAATCATGGACTTGGCATTGGCCTCGGCGAGCTGGCTGCGTGCGGAGTGATAAAGTTCGCGCCATCTGTCGAAGGCCGTATCAAATTCATCGGGCGCCTTCATCGCCACAGTCAGGATGAATTCATCAGGATCGCCAAGCCAGGCAGGCTTGACACCGCCGACCGAGCCAAGGATCTGATCCAATATCTGCTTCATTGGCGCACGGCTGGCGGCCACCAGGGGCGGCCGGCGAATGACATCCAGCAGTTCCTGCTTCAGCGGATATTTCTCTCGGGTCAGGTCGAGTATTTCGGGAATGTCCGGGGAGAGCGCGAGTTTCGCCTCCGCCAGCCAGACAGCGTGAAGGTGCGAACGCACAAGTTCTTCGTTGGTGATGTCAAGCGCCGGCGGGCGCACGACCCCCGCAACCATCTCGTTGCGACGGGAGAAGAAGTACTGGTCATGCGGTGACTGCGCCGCGCAATAGGTGACGATCACCGCAGCCTGACCCGAACGCCCAGCGCGCCCCGCTCGCTGAGCATAATTGGCCGGCGTCGGCGGCACGTTGCGCAGATAAACGGCGTTCATCGCCGAAATATCGACACCCAGTTCCATCGTCGGTGAACAGAAAAGCGCAGGAAGAAGCTGACTTGTCTCGCCGGCGGCCTTCATCTCGACCGCATTCTCCTTCATTCGTTCAAGATCGTCGGCTTCAAATCGGAACCGCCACTCACGCCATTCCCGCTGCTGTTGCGAAACCTGCGCGGTATGCTCCCGGCCCTCCAGCCCCCAATAGCTGCTTCGGCCATCCTTCAGGTCATCCGCGATGGCAGAGTAGAGGCCAAGAAAATACTGATTTCCCTTCGTATCCTGCCCCAGCGCCGCGGGGCCAGGCACGATACGAACGGCTGAGGGGGCCAGTCGCCAACCGCGAAGCCCAGCCTCCACCTCTACGGGTATGACGAGCCCCTCGCGACCTAGCAGCTCCAGCAGCGCGGACATCACCACCAGGTAATCGTCCTTCTTCAGTTTAGTGCCGATCATGGACTTGCGATTGATCAGACGACCGAGGCGGGACGTGTGGCCGCCACGCAGAATCGTCTGCTCCTCGCGAAGCCCGACCCGGTCCTTGCCCGGGGCTTGAAGGAGAAGCGTGGTGTGCCCGCGCGGCAGCTCCCGCTGGTCCATCGCCCAGGGACTGCGCAGGAGATTGCGAGATTTCAGGCCAACGCCATCGAGAACCGTGCGATCGAGGGCTTCGGCGTTGACCGCCAGCCCCTCGAGCAGGAAATGCAGGATTGAATATAGAACCTTGCGCCGCCCAGCGGTATCCAGATCCGACAGAGACGGAAGAACGGCGGTCAGCGCCGACACGTCCTCGGCCACGTCCTCGAGCCCGATGAAATCGACCGCGATCAACCCAAGCTCGGCAAGGCTGGGGTTGGTATAGCGCCAGCCGCGCCGCAGATCGCTCCAAACCCGGTGTGCCAGCACCTTCGCCAAGGCGCGTTGCGCATCCTCACGAATGACGGCACCTGCATCAGGTTCCAGCATCCAGTGAACCAGCGCCTGCCTGTTTGCAGCAGTGAAACCGAGTGCACGAACCGTCTTGAGACCGAAATCATCCTCGCTGATCCCGTCTGATCCGGCATCCAGGACAGCCCGCAGGATCGCACCGCGTAACAGACCGACAAAGAGAAAATCATTGAAATGTCCGGCCTGAAGGGCGGCGTCCTGCCGATTGTCGGTAAAGCCGAGAAGTTTGCGTTTCTCAGGCGGGACGCCGCTATTGTCGGAGTTCATCCACTCGAGGGCGCTTGAAACAAGGAGCGTTGTTGCCGAGCTGCGCCCCTCGCCGGATAGGCCGGGGAGCTTGCCACGCTCACGCATCCGCGGCTGTGGCTGGTTCTGGCAACACGGGCAGAAGCCGAACTTGCCCGGCAGGAACCAGAAATCCACTCCGTCAGCACCGTAACGCCCATCTGGTCGAATGCTCAGGCGCTCAGGCGCCCGCTTCTTGTAGTTGGAACGCAGGCGCTCGACACCATTGCGTTCCTCCTTCCAGTCCTCAGGGTAGGTTTCGATGTCGCCGGTGAAGACATAATCTGGATCGCCATCTCCCACCGGGGTCAGGTAACCGGCGATGTCGCCATCCTCGCTGTCGAGCGGCGTGTCATCAATGTTGCGGGGCAAAATGCGTAGCCCCTCGGCGTCTTCCGTCCTGGTGACGACATGCACTTCCTGCCCGCAATTGCGGCAGAAGCGGGTGGGGTAAAGCCGGTTCCCCGGTGCCTGTGGATCCTCCAGCTGCCCCTCGAACAACACCCGGCGTGGACGAGCGGTCAACGTGGTGAAGATTTCACCGGCACCAGAGATGAAGCGGTGCAGCTTGAAGGCCAGGAACGCGCCGGCACCTGTTCCGCCACGTTCGGTTTCGGGAAGGCTCACACGGGTCAGGAACCGTTCAAAAGCTTCGCGGCAGACCTCAGATGCAACACCGCTATCCTGTGATAGCCGGTCAATTGCCTCGCCAAAGGGTATCGGGTTCTGACGGCGCAGTTCCTGTTCGTCCTTGAGGCCGATGGCAAGCTCCGCCCAGACTGCCAGCGGATGCTTGCGCAGCATCTCATCTGTCATGATCTCTGGCAGCGGCGTCGTCAGGGCAGACGCCAGTAGCGGTCGTACGTGCTCGAGGGTCAGCGTGTCGTCCGTGGCACGCTGTAGAGCTTCGTCGATCACGGCGTCGGGGCCAATCTGGGCACCGAACAGGCGCGAGGCAACGCTCGCAACCGCCTGGGCCTTGCTCTCGTCCGACCCCTCGCTGGCCATGGTGGCTGACGTTCCGATACAGATCGGCGCCTTGTTCGGCGCGCAGCGATTGCGCAGGCGGCGTACGAGAATTGCCACATCGGCGCCCTGGCGGCCGCGATAGGTGTGCAGTTCGTCGAGTACGATGAACTCGAGCCCGGACGCATTGCCGATGACGCGAGTATCCTGTTCGTCCTGCCTGGTCAGAAGCAGCTCCGCCATCATGAAATTGGTCAGCAGGATGTCAGGTGGATTGTCTGCAATCCGCTGCCGTTCCTCACGATCCTCCTGACCCGTGTAGCGCCTGACCACGGGCCTGATGTTTTCTGGCAGATCCGACTGCGAGATGAACTTCTCGATCTCCTTGATCTGACTATTGGCCAGCGCATTCATCGGATAGACGATGATGGCGCGCGTGCGACGGGGGCCACCCGCCTTGAGCGCTCGTACGATCGCGTCCACGACCGGCACGAAGAAGCAGAGCGATTTGCCCGAGCCGGTGCCTGTGGTTACGACAAAACTCTGCCCCATCCTGACCTTGGCGATCGACTGCGCCTGATGGCGGTGGAATCGGATCGGGGTGGCACCGAACCTGAATATCCTGCCAGTCGCCTCGTCCAGATCCCCGGACGCCACGAGGTCGTCTACGCTCGGACCCTGCTTGTAGCGAGGGTTCAGCGAAAGCAGGCTGTCCGGCCAAAATCGGCCGCCTTCATATTCGGCCTCGACTTCCGTGCGCAGGTCTTCGGCGCGAATGGTGCTGAACGAACGTGAAAACCGAGCATAAGTGTCAATTAGATCGTGATCGAATTCAAAGGCCTTCACGTACTTCCCCCCAATTCACCGACTTCCGATGCCCACCCTTGTCAGAAACGACGCAACAATTCCTAGCTCGGAGATTACCCCCATTCATGCTTTGGCTTGCGCGATTCTTTTCTGCGCATCGATCCAGTTGTCGAGGTCCAATCGCTTGAAACGCCATGCACCGGCTACCTTGAAGCCGGGAAGATCCCCCCGCTTTGCAAGCCGGTACACGGTCTTTTCATCGACGTTCAGGTAACCCGCCACATCCCGTACGGTCATGGCTTGATCTGGCGTTTCCGCCATCGTTGAACCTCTTGCTGTTTCCAACACGATACCAAAGGAATTTAGGGTAAACCAGTCCAAACCGGTCAGCCAGCGATATCGGCTCAACATTGAAAGAGGCGTGCCGAGAGCGTCATCGACGCTCAACCGGCACGCCCATCCCGGATCATGACCGGCACCATACCGGCCACGCGGCCGGCGAAAACTCGAGCCGGCCTGGTGGGCTCCGAACGGGTTCGCCATCATCCCCACCGCCGCGCTCGATCTGGCCCACAGTCCAGCGTCTCCCACGGTCCCCGCGTTTATCGGGTCCGGGTCCCCATCGGTCGTCGAATCTGGTCAGGCTGCCTCGGGCGGCAGCGTGGATGTCATCTCGGCGATCGCTTGGAACTCGGTCAGGAACTCGGGGCGATGCTGCATGAGGTAGCGAACCACCCGGGCGTTCCCGAGCAGTTTCGCCAGGTAGCCTTTGACGACTGTCAGATGCAGATGGTCCTGACCGTAGGTCTCCTGAATGGAGGTGATCGACTCCTGAAGGCGCGCCAGCTCGCTCTCCATCCGGGCCATGGCTTCGGGCGTGATGCCCTTGATGCGCTTGGGCTTCGCACCTTCCGCAAGCTGCGTCTGCGGGGTGCCGGCCAGGATCGCCGAAACGTAAGCGACCGAGTAGTTATTGGCGTTGACCAGCAGTTCGGCGGCCTCGAGCTGGCGCAGTGGCTTCATTTTCCGGAAGATCTCGAATACGGCCATCGGACAGGGTTTGTCCTTGAGGATGGCGACCGCCTCGTCGCAGATCCCATTCAGCATGCGAACCTTGCGGCGAACGCTCTGGGGATTGATGTCCAGCGCCTTGGCGATCTTTTCTTCCGGAACGCCGCGCTCTATGGCACGCCGGATCATCTTGTGCTCCTGGACCGGCGACAATCGGCTGATCCGCTTGTTGTAGGTGAAAGCCTCATCGTCGGTGGAGACCAGGCACTCGACATGTTCAATGCCGAGATCCTTCAAGACCTCGATGCGAACATGGCCGTCCAGCAACAGGAAGGTGTCTGGGTTCGCGGGATCGCGCGCGACCACGGGCGGCTCGACGAGGCCGACCTCGCGGATCGAGGCGGTGATCTGCTGGTATTTCTTGCTGGATTTCGTGGCTGTTCGGAGCACCTTCACCGGGAGAAGGGCGTCTACGGCCAAGGTCACGCAGTCGTCCTCAAAGCCATGGGCGACCACATCGGTGCGGCGGCGATCTTTCCGCGTCATGGTGCCGCCCTCGCATGGTGCTCCAGGTAGGTGGGCATAGCCTCGAGGCCTTCGGCGCGCAGCAGTGTCAGGAAGTTCTCGTCACTCCGGAGCGCGCGGAGTGCCTCTGTGACGAACAGCAGCCGGCCCTGCGCCAGTTCCGCCTTCTTGATCATCAGCTTCTGGCGATTGGCCTCCTGCTGATAGGCACGCACAAGGGCGTCGCTGGTCAGAGGGCGTCTTGTGCGGTTCACCTCGCGGCCGAAGGGAGTCTCATCCACACGCGGCCCACGGCGCTGACGTCGTTCGAGTAGACGCCGCACGGCCGCGAACTTTTTACCGCGCAGCTTCTTCTCCGTATAGGCTTCCATGAGCACACGTTGGGCGCCCTGATCGTCGGTCCGGGATATTTCGATGGCGAGGTTCAACGGCATGAGGCCCGTCTCGACCGCAGATACGAGACGCTGCTCTCCGCGCTCGAGGAGCCCGGCGATCATGTTGACGTATTCTGGACTGACCCCGATCTTGTCGGCGATCGTGCGGTCACTGTAGCCACGCTTCCGGAGAGTGCCGATCTCCTGCATCAGGTCGATCGCGCGATGCTGGCGCCTGGCGCAGTTCTCGACGAGGCTCATGACCAAGCAGTCGCTCTCGTCGGCATCGATGACGATGGCAGGGATCGTGTCCTGCTTCAGTTCGATGAAGGCTTCGAGCCGCCCCTGGCCGCAGACGAGGTCATATTCCGCAGGTTCCGTGCCCGCGCGCCGGGTCACGGTGATCGGGCGCTTGAGGCCGATGCGCGCGATGCTCTCGACCATTTCCTCGAATGTTCGCCGGTTGCGCACCCGGGGATTGAGGACACGGATCCTGTCGGTCGGAATGAGAGACACATGCTTGTGGTCATCGGTCGGGATGTCTTCGGGCATCAGGCCACCTCCGAGAATCTGGTCCTGCCGGCCATTGAGAAGAAGAAATCGAGCGTGTCGAAGCGATAGGCATCGAGAGACAGTCCATTCTGCTCGGCCAGCCGAAGCCGATCTGCCGTCATGTCGATGCTCGGGAGGACGTAGTAGTCGCGTGGCGCCGCGTTCAGCTCGTCCATGCGTATGGCGATGGTGATATCAGGCAGGAGCCCCGTGTCGAGGCGGATGCGCCAGCGCAACGAGCCTGCCGCTGTCTCGAAGCATCGCGACAGCACGACCGATACCGTGAATTCCCCGTTGACGGTCAGAAGCTCGGTCCGGGGATCCTGAACGGCGCTGCCACCGGCGTTCTCGATCCCGGTGATGACAGCCGCAACGATCTGCGGATGGGCCTCGCGGAGCTTGCGATTGATCTCGATGTATCGGTAGTCCCGATCAGGCTGATATCCGACCATCTGATAGGCGCGCAGCAGGCTGCCGAACCGGGACCGGAACGCGCTCGATGACGGCGTGTCCTCGTGCTCGTCGATGACCAGCCCGGAAAGGAAGCCCTTGCTGGCAAGCAGCGCCCGAAGTGCGTCCAGAAGGTCCTGGTCGGAAAGATGGCGGCTGCGGGCATCGACGATTTCCCGGGCGCGCAGGAACAGCGCTTCATCGACGATGGCCGGATAGGCGCCCTCGGCGCGGATCCACATCTCGCGCGGATTCACCACCCGGCGCTGCTTCAGCTTGAAGGAGATCTTGTTGAAGACGTTGTTGCCGATGTATTTCTCGTTGGTCAGCACCTGATGGACCGTCGCCCGCGTCCATGGCCGGTCGAGATCGGTGCGCAGTCCGTCGGCGTTCAGGACATCCGCGATTTCTCGCTCGGATCGGCCGTCCTCGACGAACATGCGATACATGTGCCGGACGACGTCCTGCTCGTCTTCGGGACCGGGGACAAGAATGACCCTGTCGGTCTGAAGGCTCTTCTGCTCGCCGCGCGACAGCTCGCCCTTGGGATTGCCGTGCTCGTCGATCAGCACCCGGCGCAAGCCGTATCCCGGCGCGCCGCCCTGGCGAAAACCGAGCTCGACCAGACGGCACTGGCCCGCGAATACCTTCACCGATAGCTCGCGGCTGTATTCGCCAGCCATGACACGCTTGACGGTTTTCAGCAGGTTCGAGCCGATGCTGCCGTCATTCTCGAACTGCTCGCCGCAGTAGTGGACGCGGATTCCGGCGCGCGAGCAGACATGCTCGTGATAGGCACCCTCGTCGGCATCTTGAAACCGGCCCCAGCGGCTGACGTCATAGACGAGGATCGCCTTGAAGTCGGCTTGGCCGGACTGGACCTCGGCCATGAGGTTCTGCAATGCCTCGCGGCCGTCGAGGCGTAGCCCGCTCCGACCGGAATCCTCGAAGACACGCAGGATCTGAAGGCCGCGGTCCGATGCATATTTACGGATGACGTCGAGTTGGTTCTCGGTCGAGTATTTCTGGTGGTCGGTCGACATCCGGACATAGGCGACGGCCGGGATATCGTCATCGGGTTTGTCATCGGCTCCAGGCCGGTTTTCCGAGTAGCGCCCACTCAACAGATCTTCCTCACGCTATTCCGGGCGTAACTCGTCGTTCCTGCAACGCCTCCGGTTCAACTCTCCTTGCTGATTTAATTCCAAGGAGGGTGGAATGTCGTTTCCGAAAAAGGGCAAGTTCTTTCCAGCGGGCAACGGCCATGATCATGGCTATTGTGATCAGGGTCGCACATGTTTCGCAGACGAAATCGCTGCTGCGCTGCGGCGTTCACTTGGGCCGACTGGTGCCGGAGTGAAGATTGTGGCAGGCTGGACCGGCGCCAACGAGAAGACCGTGAAGAACTGGTTTGCGGGGCGCTATGGCCCGAGCGGTGAACATCTCGCTGTGCTCGTTCGGCACTCCGATGAAGTGCTCAACGCTTTTTTGGTGATGGCGGGGCGGCAGGATCTGATGGTGGCGACCAAGCTCGCTGCGGCCGAGCAGGCGATCATGGAACTGTTGGTGGCAGTCCAGAGCCTGACACAAGATCGAGATGACGGCCGCGCAGATGGACGACCGCCATCAGGTTTCTGATCAGATGGCCGGTTGCTGCGGGCGGCCATTGGCGGGAGTGCTGGATCGGATCATTGCCTGCTCGTATTCCTCGATATCGGACAATCGGTAGACGACCCTCCCGCCGAGCTTGACGAAGCGCGGACCTTCGCCGGTCCAACGCCAACGCTCCAGAGTGCGATGGCTGACCCGCCAACGTACCGCCAGTTCGATCTGGTTCAGATGTGTTGCTTCCATTTCCGTTTCCTTTCGCGTTGACCACATTGACTGCGACACGACGAAGGCGTGGGTGAAAAACACTATCAAGTCATATGTTTAGGACGTAGCCATTCTCCGGGGCGCAACCGCAGCCGACATGGCCCGCATCGCTCGACCAACAGCACCACGCATTGAACTGCGTTCGTTTTTGGTTATATTGAATACGTCAACTGCGAGAAAGGAGCGCCCCGATGTCTCGAACAACCACGATGACGGTTCGCCTTAGCGGCGCGCTCAGCGACTTCGTCGCTGCCAATGTCAGCGAGAGCGGCTCCTACGAGAACGTCAGTGAGTACATCCGCGATCTGATCCGCCGCGACAAGGATCGCGCGGAGCAGGAAGCCTTCGATCGGCTGAAAGCTGAATTGGCCCACTCTTTCGCCGCCCCGGAGACATCCTACCGTCCATTGACTGCCGCTGACGTCATCGCCCGCAATCGGACCTGACCCAGCATGGCGACCGTGCGTATCCAGGAAGCGGCGTCGCACCGCCTCGATGACATCTATCGCTATTCTCGCGACCATTGGGGGACTGAACAGGCGGATCGCTATATTACCGGGCTCTTCGAGGCTTTCGAGAAGATCGAAAGTCATGGCGTCACTTCGAGGCCCGTTCCGGCGGAGTTCGGCGTTGAGGGGTATTTCTTCCGCTACGAGCAGCATTTCGTCTATTGGCGCCGGCTTTCGAACGGCGACATCGGTATCGTCACGATCCTCCACCAGAGGATGCATCAGATCGAGCGGTTCCGGGATGATTTTGGCTTGTAGGGACAAGTCGGCGGGCATCATATTGCTGCGAAGACTCTGATTTCATAAGCTTTTCTCAGCAACATGGGGCATCCAGAAGGCGCACTACGAGAGGGTTTGGCTTTAGATTCCCTCCCTCCGCCATCCCTTCCCAAATCATTGATTTTTAATGCGTGCCGTCAGCTCGACAGGCGCGGGGATTTTACCGTCTTGAGGAAGAGCGCCTTCATGGCCGCCTCGATGCCCTCGGTGGGGCTGACCTCGAAATAGAGGCCGTCGCTGGCGCATTCCTTCATCTTCGTGCCGATCTCGTTCTGGAAGGGCGAGATCCAGGTATTGTACCAATCGTTGGTGGGGAGCGGCAGGTAGGTCGTATAAAGGACCGCGATGCGGATGCCGCGCTTCTTCAGGGCGTCGCAGTATTTCGTGTCGATCGGCTCCTGGCAGCGGTTGCCGGTCAGCTTCTTCGTGCAACCCTTGGCCTTCTCGCTGTCGCCGACACCATCGGCGACGAAGAAGACGACCTTTTCCCGGCTCGCCGTGCTGCTGCCGTCGCCCGGATCGTCGATCTCGCCGCCGATCTTGGTGAGCGCATCGTCGAAACTGGTCTGCTGGTCGTTGTTGTAGCCCTGCTTGGGAATGCTCATGAGCTTGATGTTCGCCGTCGCCTTCTTCAGCGTATTGAGGTCCGACGTCAGCTTGGAGACCGTGAAGAGCTTCACGTCCGTCGCCGCCTCGCCGAACGTATAGGCGGCGATGCGGAACTGGTTGGCGTATTTCTGCGTGGCGACGGCCTCGTCCATGAGGGCCGCCGTCGCCTTCGCCACCACGTCGATGCGAATGGTCGCGCCGATCTTCCGGGCGAGGTTGTAGTAGCTGTTCTTGTCGTCGACGCCGTTGTTGACGATATGGCAGGCGAAGGCGCACTTGTCGGAAGTCGCCGCCACCATCTTGGCGACGTCGCCCGGCGTCGCGCCCACGCCCATCGAGGGCGTGTTGTCGAGCAGCATGTAGAAGTCGGTGAAGCTCTCCGTCTGGTAGACGGCCGTCGCCGTGCCGCTCACCGTGATCACGTCGTGGCCGATGATCCGCAGGAAGGTTGTCGGCACGGCGGCGGAGAAATGCACCGCGGACGACAGGTTGTTGCCCTTCTTGTTTACCGTGACGGCAACGTCCACCGGCGCCTGGAGAAAGGAATCGCTGCTCTGGGAGAGGAAAAGCTCGCGCCCGTCGGCGTTCGCGACCGGGACGTCGCCGTCCGCCGACATCTTGATCGCCGCCGCAACGCCCTTCGACTGCTCGGTGATCGCCCCGAGGGCTGCGGAATCGGCCGCGTCCATCAGCTGCGAGCGGATGCGCAGGGCATTGGTGAAATCGATCGCCATGCCCGCGCAGCCGAGGAGCGGCACCATGATGAGCGCAGTGAGAATCCCGAAATTCCCCTGCCTGTCGGATAGAATGCGGCGTGGCTGCAACGTCGTTTCCCCAATGCCCCGTCTTTGAAGCGGAGCATCGCATGAGGAAATGAACAATTAGTAATACTAATCCGGCCGCTTCGCACCCCGTCAGGAAACGACGGCGCGATCGGTGACGCGGCGCCAGTTCGTGCCGTCGCTGAAGGCGAGGACGGCGCCGCCCGACGCGTCTGTGACGTGGATGATCTGCCCCGCCCCGGCGCCGGCGGGCGGCAGGGCGGCGACCGTGTAGCCGGCGACCCGCACGGGCCCGGCGACATCGAGCCTGCAGACCGGCGTCGCGCTCAAGCCGACACCGAGGTTGCCGGTCGCCGCGTCCGCCCGCATAACTTCGGTAAAGGTGCCGCCGTCGGAGGAGACCTTGACGGTGAGATTGTCATCGCCGACGAGGCCGATCTCGGCGCGGCCGGAAAAGCCGGTCTGGAGCAGGAGCGAGGCGGTGTTGCCGGTGCCCGCCTTGTTGATGACCTTGCGGGCGTCGCCGCTGCCGGGCGTGACGTCGTCATGGCTGAGAAGCTCGGCATTCGCCTTGACGGCCAGCCGGTTGTTCGCGTCCGCGCCGGTGTTGATGCCGAGGGAGGGCACGTTGTCGCCCGAAAGCGGGATCGTCCGCCAGGCCGTGCCGTCGAACAGCAGGAACCGGCCGGTATCCATCGCGTAGGCAAGAAAGCCGGCGGCCGGCGGGATGGCCGTGAAGGCGCCGTCCTGGAAGACCGCGATATGGGTTTCGGCAAGGATGTCCCAGGCGGGGCCGGACCGGCCGGCGGGCAGGATATAGGCATCGCCCTCCGCCGGCGTGCCCGGTTCCCCGGTCGTCGTCGCGGACTTCACCGCGCATTGCACCACGGCGTCGAGCCGGCGCAGGCTCTCGTTGACGGTGACGTGCTTCTGGGCCTGCGACGGCATTACATAGCCAAGGCCGATGCGCGGCGAAACTTCTGTCATGTTCCTGATCCTCGATGACGTTGTGCGATGTCGCGGACTCTAGCATCGAGGGGAAAGGCGGGGACGAAGGGGGAAATTCCCGTCGTCAGGCGAGCCAGGCCGGCAGGCGTGGCGGCACGCGGCCGGTCAGCGCCGCCTCCACGCAATCGGCAAGGTTGCCGAAGCGCACGGTGCGGCCGGAAAGACCCGGGCCGTAATGGGCGTATTTGCCGGAATTGGTGATGAGCGCCCGCGTCTTCGTCGGGAAGACGGGCTCGGAGATCGAGCACCAGCAGAGGTCCGGCAGCACCTGCACACCGCTTTCCCGCAGCCGGGCAAGGACGTCGCCGGCTTCGGCCATGACGTCGCGGCCGGCGGTGACGATCACCGTGACGTCCCCGTGCCGCTTGCGGCCGGCAAGCGCGTCGGCGAAGGCGCGGCATTCGGAGGCCGAGGCATGCGGGCTGCCGATGGCGACGAGCTCGACTTCTTCGGGGCCGTCGTTGAACATCGTCCAGACGTCGATCATGTCGGCGCGGGTGATCGCCGCACGGTCGGCATCCGGCGCGGCGGCGCCCTCGGCCTCGGGCGTCACGCCCTCGATATGCAGCATGGGTGCGGCCGAGGTGGTGCCGAAGGCGGCGCAGAGGGCCTTGAGGTCGTCCCGCGTCGGTTTCGCAT
>Ga0222423_1000540_pt1 | contig 24687 bp, 22 predicted proteins | sample 3A0metagenome_FD_182472 | JGI IMG/M metagenome (GOLD analysis project Ga0222423, IMG submission 182472) | Enriched microbial communities from leaf-cutter ant dump, University of Wisconsin, Madison, United States - 3A0 (version 2) | ecosystem: Environmental > Terrestrial > Nest > Insects nest >...
TGGCGGCCTATGATGACGGTCTGGCGGAACGGCAGGAAATCGTGGCCATCAACAAGGTCGATGCGCTCGATGCCGAACAGCGTCAGGCGCTCGTCAAGGCGATCAAAAAGGTGGCGAAACAGACGCCGCACCTGATTTCCGGCGTGACCCACGAAGGGGTGCGCGATCTCTTGTTTGCCACTCTGGCGGTCATTACCGAACAGAAAGACGCCGAAAAGCAGGTAGAAGCGCCGGAACAAGGCAGCTACAGCCCGTGGGATAACTAGATGTGGGGGTGATGCGGGCGGGCTTTCATCTGGCGGCGGGCATGACGGTCGGCCTGTTTGGCGGCTCGTTCAATCCGGCCCATGCCGGTCATGCCCATGTGGTTGAGACGGCCCGCCAGAGGCTGGGGCTTGGGGCCGTCATCTGGCTGGTATCACCGCAGAACCCGCTGAAATCCAGCGCCGAAACCGCCCCCCTGTCGCAGCGCATGGCCTCGGTCAGGCGCTTTGCCAGGGCGGGGGATATTGTCTCCGATTTTGAAACGCGCGCCGGGACGGCCTATACGATCGACACCCTGAAGGCCCTGACGCAGCGCTTTCCGCAAACGCATTTCGTGTGGATCATGGGGGGCGACAGTCTGGCGGGCTTTCACCGCTGGCGTGACTGGCAGGCCATTGCCCGCCTGATGCCGATGGTCATAGTGGCGCGGCCGCAGCAGGCAATGAAAAGTCTGTATGCGCCGGCGGCGGCCCGCCTCAGGCCTTACCGCCGTCCCGAGGCCGAGGCGCGCGGACTGTCACGCCTTGCGCCACCGGCATGGATTTACCTGAAAGCGCCCCTGCATCCGGCCTCATCGACCGCGATACGGGCGCAAAAGGGTAAAAACTTCGGCATATAGACAGTCAGTGGATGACCCCCGCCGATGATTGTGCTATGGTCGGCAACAGTTTGTAATCTCAAGGAGCTACTCCTCTGCCTCGTCAGCTTGCGCAAGACGCGCCGACTTCACCTGCCGCCGAACCTCCGGCGGCCGATATTGACCAGAGTTCCACCGTCGCCACTGAGGACGGTCTGCCGGTTGAGACGCTGATTCTCAACCGTCTTGAGGATGATAAGGCGCAGGACATCGTCTGTATCGACCTGCGCGGCAAAAGCTCGGTCGCCGACACCCTGATCATTGCTTCGGGCCGCTCCCACCGCCATGTGGGGGCTTTGGCCGATCACGTCCTGCGGGCGCTGAAGGAAACCGGCCATGGCAAGGCGCGCATCGAGGGGCTTCCGGCCTGTGACTGGGTGCTGATTGATGTTGGCGATGTCGTCGTTCACATCTTCCGTCCCGAAGTCCGCAGCTTCTACAATATCGAAAAAATCTGGTCGGTGTCGCCGTCCGGTGAGCGTTCGGGCCATCTGGTCGATTCCAGCCGGTAAGATGAAGCCGGTAAAATGAAACTGGTCTTGGCCGCTGTCGGCAAATTGGGCAACAGCCCGGAAAATACCCTGACGCGTGACTATCTGGGCCGTGCCGCACAAGCGGGGCGGCCCTTGGGTTTTGGCGGGGCGGAACTGCTTGAGATCGAGCCGAAGAAAACCGCGCGCTCTCAGGATGTCGCCTTGAACAAGGCGCGTGAGGCCGAGGCGATCATGGCGGCGCTGGGGGAGGGTACCTGTCTGGTGACCTGCGATGAACGCGGTGAGCTTCTGACCTCACGCCAGATTGCCGGGCGTTTTGACAAACTGAAGGATTCCGGTGAACGCAAGCTGGCCCTGCTGATCGGCGGGGCCGACGGGCTGGATGCGCAACTGGTGAAATCGGCACGCTTTTCGCTGGCCTTCGGGCCGCAGACCTGGCCCCATGCGCTGGTGCGGCTGATGCTGGCCGAGCAGATGTATCGGGCGGTGACTATACTGGCGGGGTCGCCCTATCATCGGGACTGAGGCGCGAGCCTGTTGCCGCAGAAAGGCCCCCTCCGCCTCGACTACGCCCGGCACCTCCCCCGCTTTGCAGGGGAGGATGAAAAGGTTCATAAACAAGCCTTAACCATGTGTGTATAGATTTTATTCATGTTTCGCGCCCGTTTCCTTGCCCGCTTCAGACCTCTGGTGGCCTTGTGCCTCATGGGTCTGTGTGTGTCCGGTGCGCAGGGGCAGGCGGTTCTCAGCAAGCAGGCGCAGACCGAGCTTAATGCCATTCAGGCCGAACTCAGGGCCAATGCGCGCAAAAGCGAACAGAAGCGCCGTTCCGCCCGCCAGATTGCGCAGGAAATGGAAGGGCTGCGGCGGGAAATCATCAATATCGGTCAGAAACAGGGGGCGTCGGAAAAACGCGCGGCGGTTTATCGGGCGCGCCTTGAGACGCTCAATGCGCATGAGGCCGACCTGACGCGGCGTCTGGGGATGATGCGCAACAAACAGGCGCGGTTGCTGAGTGCCCTTCAGGTCTATTCGCGCAATCCGCCGCCGACCATTTTCGTTTCATCGCGTAAGGCCAATGACGCAGTGCTGGCGGCCATCATCCTCAAGGAAGTGACGCCGGAACTGAAAAAAAGCGCCGATGCCCTGTCCGAGCAGAACCGCAACCTGCTGGCGGTGCGGCGGGAGGCGGCGTTACAGAGCGAGGCCCTGTTTATTTCCGAAAGCGATGTCGCCGAACAGCAGGCGCAGCTTGAGGCCCTGCTGGCCGAACGCGGGCGGCTGGAGGATCAGCTCCTGAGCGAAGCCGACGCCTATGAGGTGCGCAATCTTGAGCTTGAGACGCGCGCGCGGGTGCTGCGCGGGCATACGCCGCTGAAGGGCCTGTTGGGCAGCGGCAAGAAACGGGCACTGGATCTGGCCATTCCGGTGGTCGGGGAAAAGCTGGCCGGATATGGCGAAACCCATGAGGGGCGTCTGATGCGCGGCATCCGCCTGAAGGCGGCGGCAGGGGCGCAGGTGCGCGCACCGGCAGAGGGCGAGGTTGAATATGCCGGGCCGCTTGAAGGTTACGGGCAGGTGATCATTCTGCATGTCGGCGGGGATTATCGTGTGGTGATGACCGGCGTGGGCCGCGTCTATGTCGAGCCGGGCAAGACGGTGGGGGCCAATGAGCCTCTGGGGCGCTTGCCTAACCTGAGCGAAAAGCCGCAATCCTTTTATTTTGAACTGCGTAAGGCCGACCGGCCCGTTGACCCGTCCACGGGTTTCGACCTGTCGAAATTGTAATTTCTTCGCAAGCGTCTGCCCTGTTTACGCCTCATTGCAGACTGTAGTATGGTTTCACGCGCGGCCGGTTTTCGGCGGCGCAGGTAACGGAGCGGGAGGCTCCGATAGAGGATTTAGATGAAGAACTTTCTGTTGAGTGGCATTGCTATTCTGGCTTTGAGTGCGGGCGCGGTTTCCTATGCCAGTCAGCCGGCTTTTTCGCCTAAATCCGATACCTATGAGATGCTGGAGCTGTTTGGTGACGTTCTGGCGCTGGTGAAACAGAACTATGTCGTCGAGGTCGATGACAAGAAGCTGATCGAATCGGCGCTTCAGGGCATGTTGTCCTCGCTCGATCCCCATTCCGGCTATCTGCCGCCGGAGGATTTTACCGACCTTCAGGAAAAGACCAAGGGGGCCTATGGCGGCATCGGGCTTGAGGTCACTTCCGAGGACGGAGCGGTAAAGGTCGTCACCCCGATGGATGACACGCCTGCGATGAAGGCCGGTCTTGAATCCGGCGACTATATCACCGCCATCGACGGCACCAGTATTCTCGGTTTGCGCCTGAACGAAGCCGTGTCGCAGATGAAGGGTGACCCCAAGACCGACCTGACCCTGACCATTGTGCGCGAAGGCGTGGATGAGCCGTTCGACGTCACCCTGACGCGTGAAATCATCAATATCAAGTCGGTCAAGGTGCGTATGGAAGGCGATTACGGTTACCTGCGCATTTCCAACTTCAATGAAAACACCACCCGCGAAGCGACCGACGCCCTGACGCAGCTCAAGGCCGACAATCCTGGCATGAAGGGCCTGATCCTCGATCTGCGCAATAATCCCGGTGGCCTGCTGGATCAGTCAGTGGGCGTGGCCGACCTGTTCCTTGAAGGCGGCGAGGTCGTCTCGCAGCGCGGGCGCAAGGCGTCGGATATCGTGCGCTATCAGGCGAAAAAGGGCGATGTCATGGAGGGCAAGCCGATTGTCGTCCTGACCAATCCGGGGACGGCCTCGGCAGCGGAAATCGTTTCGGGAGCCTTGCAGGATCACAAGCGCGCCGCGATCGTCGGCCTGACGACCTTCGGCAAGGGATCGGTGCAGAGCGTGGTCAATCTGGGGGAAAACCGCGCCGTCAAGCTGACCATTGCCCGTTATTATACGCCGTCGGGCCGTTCGATCCAGAAAACGGGGATCGAGCCGGATCTTGAGGTGGCGCAATCGCGCGATCAGGCGAAAATCCTCGCCAACCGCGCCTTCAGCTTCTCCGAGGCCGATTACCGTAATGCGCTCGATGCCGACGAAGGCAAGAAGCGCCGCGACCCGCATGTGGTGTCTGAAGTGCCGCCCGATGATTATGACACCAGGGACGGCGACTTCCAGCTTCAGCGTGCCAAGGACGTGCTGGCCTATGGCGGGGATGTGCTTCAGGCGGCAGATCATCCGCGTGGCCTGAAACTGGCGGCGGCGGATCTGGTCGATGAACCGGGCAAGCGTTTCCGTGACAAGGTCAAGGCACCGATCAAGACCGAAGCGGCCCCCGCTTCAGCGTCGCAGAGTTCGGCATCGCAAAGCTCAGCGGAGAAAACCAAAGCGGCCCCGCAACCCTAAGGCTATTACAGGCAGGGTTATGGGGTCTGCTTAGAGACGGCTTCAAGAGGTCGTTTTCTGGTCTGCAAAGACGCCTCTTCTGCGCTTCCGATGCTCACCTATATTAAATAGGCTGCGCTTCGGTTCTCGAAGAAACGCCTTTTCGGCACAGACTCCAACCTTTTGAAGCCGTCTCTTAGGGTTTGTTAACCCTAAATGGGCAAGCTGCGGCAGCGGGAAATACGGGATTTTCCGCTGTGGAATCATCAGGTCACGGGCATATGTTCACCAGAAAGAAGTTGTCGGCATTATCGTCGTCCTCACTGGTGCGTCCGTCTGCGGCCTGGGGCACGCGCCTGCGTCATATAGGCGGCGCGGCGTGGGCCATTGTCAAAAAGCCCTATGTTGCGCCGTTTCTGGCGCTGGGGGCTTTTGTGGGGGCTGGTGCCCTGTTTCTGGGGCTGGTGGCCAATCCTGAGGCCGGATCGCCGCAGATACGGGTCAATCTGGCCCGTGCCGCCCCAACGGAAAACCCTGCCAATGAAACCGGTGAAGCGGCGCTGGCGCCCCTTTCGGGGGATGCGGCCTTCGGGCTGGATACGGTTGGTCTGTTCGATTCCTCGGCCAGCGGACTGGGGGAGGCCGGGCCGGTGGACGGGACGGCGGTGATTACCCTGCCCGATGACGGATCGCCGGTAACCGTGCCGGCGCAGGGTAAGCTGGCAGCCAAACCCTTGCCAGCGGCACCGATAGCGGGCCTGCATCAGGCGGGACCTGACGGGCCGTTACCGGTGATCGGGGCCGATGGCCGCACCCCGTCTCAGGCCTATGCACGTCCATTCCGTTCCAATGGCAAGCCGCGTGTGGCGCTGATCGTCGGCGGTCTGGGGCTTAATCCGGCGACGACGCGGGCGGCCATAGACCAGTTACCTGCCGAGGTGACCCTGTCTTTCGTCCCCTATGCCGAGGGCTTGCAGAACTGGGTCGATCGGGCGCGCGCACAGGGGCATGAGGTGCTGATCGAGGTGCCGATGGAGCCGGTCGATTATCCGGCGACCGATCCCGGCCCGCAGACCCTGATGGTCAAACAGGCCGCCGATGAAACCCAGTCACGCCTGAGCTGGGTTCTGGGGCGGGCCAGTGGTTATTACGGGGTGATCAACTATCAGGGCAGTGCCTTTTTGCGTGACAAAACGGCGGCGGCGAACTTTACCAATGCGCTGAAACTGCGCGGCCTGACCTTTATCGATGACGGGCAGGGACGGGGGCTGACGGGGGCCTGGGCGCGGGCCAGTGCCGACCGCGTTGTGGACGCCCAGCTCAATGGCACCAGCATCCAGAGCCAGCTGGCGGGGCTTGAGGCCACCGCCAAGGCGCGCGGCTATGCACTGGGGACGGGCTTTGCCTATCCGGTGACGCTGGCGGTGGCGATAAAATGGACGCAGGGGCTGGAAGAAAAGGGGCTGCAACTGGCGCCCGCTTCGGCTATAGCTCGGCCATGACCGATATGCCGCACACTGACACTCTCGATGCCTATCGCCCCAATGTGGGCATAGTGGTGTTTAACCGTGACAATCAGGTGTGGATTGGCAAGCGCTTTGGCGTCGGCGGACATTTCAGCTGGCAGTTTCCGCAAGGCGGCGTCGATAAGGGTGAAGACCTTGAGGCCGCCGCATTGCGTGAGCTTTATGAAGAAACCGGCATCCGTTCGGTGACGCTTCTGGGGCGGACGCAGGACTGGGTGGTCTATGACTTCCCGCCCGAAGTGCTGGCCAACAAGAAGATCGGGCGTAATTTCAAGGGTCAGAAGCAGATATGGTTCGCCTATCGCTTTGACGGTGAGGATGCGGAGGTCAATCTCGAAACCCACGGCGAGCAGGAGTTCGAGCGCTGGGAATGGTGCGACCTTGAGACGGTCATTGACCGCGTGGTGTCGTTCAAGCGCGACTCATACCGTACGGTAATCGCGCAGTTTCGGGGTTTGATTTAGAGCAAATCCATCCTCCCCTGTAAACAGGGGAGGATGCAGGTCTTACGCATCCTCGACAGGGGGGACGATAACAATAAATCGTTCGGCTATATCCACTTCGGGCACATTTTCACGGGTGAAGGCGAGGTAATAGCTGGGGCCTGAGACGGGCTGAATATCAAGCAGATCGCCCGCGCCGAAGTTTTCGACATTCTTGATGCGGCCATGTTTCGCGCCGTCGGGCAGGCGCACCTCAAGGCCGATGAGGTCGGTGACGTAATAGTCGTCTTCGTCCTCGATGTCCGGCAGGTCTTCGCGGCGGACATAGAGTTTCAGGTTCTTAATGGCTTCGGCCTTGTCCTTATTGTCAATGCCCTCGGCCCTGACGATCAGCGCGCCCTTATGGCCACGGGCACCGGTGATGCTCAGGGCCGGTTCACCCTTGTCGTTCAGCAGGGGGTTATATTCGAGGACGCTCAAGGGGTCTTCGGTATGGCTGATGAGCTTGAACTCACCCCTGACGCCAAAGGACGCGCCCACCTGTGCAACGAAAACAAGATCAGACATCTGAGACATACCCAAAGAAAAAGGCCGGAGGCTTACGCTTCCGGCCTTAGCCTTAATTCCGTGTCGTGAAAAGCAATTATGCTTCTTCGGCAGGGGTTTCTTCAGCAGCCGGTGCAGGCGCGGCGGCGGCTTCGGCAGCTTCTGCCTTGGCAGCGGCTTCGGCGTCCAGACGGTCCTGTTCGCGCTGGGCGCGTTCAGCGGCACGTTCCTGAGCCTTCTTGCCCGGCGTACCCTTTTGCGGGTTATTGCCATGTTCCCACTTCACGAGGCCTTCCTTCGACAGGAAACGCGCCACGCGGTCGGTCGGCTGGGCGCCCTTCTTCAGCCATTCGGCAATGGCTTCGACCTTGAGGGTCACGCGCTGTTCCGAATCCTTCGGCAGCATCGGATTGTAGGCACCGACCTTGGCGATGAACTTACCGTCGCGCGGAGCGGCGGCGTCAGCGACGACGATGTGGTAGTAGGGGCGCTTCTTGGAGCCGCCACGCGACAGACGAATTTTCAGCATTTCAAGATCCTTAGGGTTTAAGCTGGTTTCGAGTGATTTCGGTTATTTCTTTTTGGGATTGAAGAGGGCGTTGCCCCCCAGTCCCGGAAGTCCGCCGCCCGGTTGACCGGGCAGTTTGAGGCCGGACGGCATCTGACCGGCCCCCAATTGTTTGAGCCGTTCCATGTCGGCCAGCGGGTCCGCGCCGATTTCAGGATTTTGCTGGCCCAGGGATTTACCCATCTGCTGCATCTGGGCGGGGCTTGGCATACCGCCCATGCCCATGCCTCCCATGCCGAGCATTTTGGCCATATTGCCAAAGCCCTTGCCGCCGTTTTTCGACATCATCTTGAAGGCGTCGGCCATCTGGCGGTGCTGTTTCAGCAGGCGGTTGATTTCGGAGACATCGACGCCGGAACCGGCAGCGATACGGCGTTTGCGCGAAGCATTGAGAATATCCGGCTTTTTACGCTCTTCCTTTGTCATCGAGGTGATGATGGCCACCTGACGGGCAAAGACCTTATCGGATATATTCAGCTCATCGATCTGTTTCTTGACCTTCTGCACGCCGGGCAAGAGGCCCATAATGCCGGACATGCCGCCCATGCGCTGCATCTGGCGCAGTTGCTCGGCAAGGTCATCGAGATCGAACTTACCCCTGGCCAGTTTTTTGGCCATCTGCTCGGCCTTGGCGGCATCGAGTTCCTGCGCCGCTTTTTCGACCAGCGCGACCACATCGCCCTGACCCAGTATGCGACCGGCAATACGGCGGGCGTCGAACACGTCCAGCGCATCGACCTTTTCGCCGGAGCCGGTGAACTTGATCGGCAGGCCGGTAACGGCACGCATCGACAGCATGGCCCCGCCGCGACCGTCGCCATCGACGCGCGTCAGGATCAGGCCCGTCAGGGGCAGACGTTCATGGAAGGCGGTGGCGGTGCGCACTGCGTCCTGACCGGTCAGCGAGTCCGCCACAAGGAAGGTTTCCACCGGCGTTGACAATCTGGCGATTTCCGCCGCTTCGCTCATTAGCGCTTCATCGACCGTGGTGCGACCGGCGGTGTCGAGGATCAGGACGTCAAAGCCCTGAAGTCTGGCAGCCTGAAGGGCGCGTTTGGTGATTTCGACGGCGCTCTGACCGGCGATAATGGGTAAGGTGGCGACCTCAATCTGCTCCCCCAGCAGGCGCAGTTGCTCCTGCGCGGCGGGGCGGCGGGTATCGAGCGAGGCCATCATGACCTTTTTGCGCTCGAACTTCGTCAGGCGCAGGGCCAGCTTGGCTGAGGAGGTGGTCTTACCCGAACCCTGCAAACCGGCCATCAGGATCACGGCGGGCGGGGTGGCATTGAGATTGAGCGGCACCGGTTCTTCGCCGCCCAGCATGTCGATCAGGCCGTCATAGACGATCTTCACCACCTGATCGGCGGGTTTGACGGCCTTGATGACCGCTTCGCCGGTGGCCAGCTCGCGCGCCTTTGACATGAACTGACGCACGACCGGCAGGGCGACATCGGCATCGAGAAGGGCGACGCGCACTTCGCGCAGCGCTTCGTCAACGTCCTTCTCGGTGAGGACGCCGCGTCCGCCCAGACGGTCGAACAGACCGGATAAGCGTTCATTCAGCGTGTCGAACATGGCGTTCCTTCGTCAGATGTCAAATGTCAGGCTGTTTCCGCAAAACAAAAACACCCCGTGAGCGCAACGCGCCGACGGGGAGCCTCCCGATCCCCGTCCGATTCCTGATGATCGGGGTTGTGACCGCAGAGGTTTGCTGTGGAAAAAGCCGGATAGGGGCTTTCAGGTGCGCTGTCTTTGCCTGTTTTGTGCGGCAGAGTCAAGTCAGGCCGAAAGCCACGGCGCAAAGGGCAGGGCCTTCAGGGCTGTTTCCGACCAGTGGGCATTGACCTGAGCGGCGACCTTGCGCGCCTCATGGCTCAGGGTTTGGCGCAGGGCGGCATCGGCGCACAGCCCACGCAAGGCCAGGGCCGCCTGATCGGTGTCGGCCTCGGCCCAGACCTGCGCCGGATCGGGCCTCAGGGCGCTATAGGCCCCGTGTTTGTCCGTAAGCGGGATCAGGCGATAGCCGATCAGGCGGGCATTTTCCGGGGTCATGAAGTCTGTATTGCCCGACCAGCCGGTGGCTATGACCGCAACGCCGGACATCATGGCCTCAAGCAGGCTCAGGCCGAAGCCTTCGGAGCGGTGCAGCGACATCAGCACATCGAACGAGGCAATGAAGCGATCCATATCGGCATCGGACAGGTGATCGGTAAACAGGCGAATGTCGGGGCGTTCGGCCAGTATGGCCTTCAGCCGTGCCGCGCTTACGGGATCGTCGGCCAGATCCTGCACCTTCAGGGTCAGGCGGGCGCTGCCGGACGGGGCCGGAAAGGCCTTCTGCCAGCTTTCGATAGCCGCCCACGGGTTTTTGCGCGCGGCGGAGGATTTGGTATCGAACAGGCTGAGGACATGGCACAGGCCCTGATCCAGACCGAAGCGCTGCGGCTCAGGCAGGGGGGCGGTGTCACGGTGGTACGGGTGCGGCATGACCCTGAGGCGGGCGGTCAGGTGCGGGCGCTGCGCAGCGATAAAGGTGGCGCACAGGGCGTCATGGACGAAGCGGCTGGGGACCCAGATTTCATGCAGATAGTCGGCGGCTTCGGCCCAGTAGGCGGGGGCTTTGGGTGTTTCCCATGCCCAGATGCCGATGCGATAGCGCTGTGACCATTGGTCGGGGCGGTGGCTGAGGAAGGCGACCCACGCTTCGGGGGCATTGGCATGGATCAGCCAGACGCCGCGATTGTCACCGGCAAGCTGTGCCTGCGGGTTGAGGATATGGCCGAAGCACGGGCGGAGGTCATGGCGGATCGGGTTAAGGCCTGCGGCCTCCAGCGCATCAGCCGTCAGGTGCGCGGCGCGGGCAATGCCGATGGTTTCCCTGAAGAAGCCGGAGACAACCAGCGGGCCAGCGCGCAGATGGCTGTCTTCGGCCCGTGTCCAATGTTTGCGGCGCAAGTGCCCTATGGCCCTCAGGGTGCCGTGAATGAGCGGCAGACGGTAACGGAGCGGAAGGGCCTTGAGGAGCGACATGCGGCAGTTTGCGAGGGGCGGGCCTAAAGCCCCAGCCAGCGGCGGCGTTGCGACCAGTAGGATTGAAACTGCTCGGCCAGACCCTGATCTTCAAAGGTCACGACCTTGATCAGTGGATCGCCCTGAGTGTCCGAATGCATGGAAATGGCGTCGGCATCATCAACGGCGGCGGCTTCGACGAACTTGAAGAAGGCCCCAAAAAAGGCGTCCTGTTCAGAGTCGCTGGTTAGGTCGAACTGCAAACTGACCACGATCTATCCTTTTTGATCACCAAATCTATGGGGCACCGGTCTGAAACGCCGGTCGATACTATTGCGCTGCACAATGAAGCGAGTGAAGCGCATATGTCCGCATGAGTCAAACCATCGTGCGTCTTCAGGCAAAGAATCTGCCCGTCATAGGGACGGATTTGATGGTCGGCCAAAGGAAAATGACGGCAAGTGCGTAAACTTGCCGTCATGCTATAATCAATGCAAAATCAATTCCTTATAAGGAATGTCAGTCGGTATCCTCGGTTTGTTTTGCCCCCGCGGTAGCCGGTTGCAATAATTTTTTAATATTTCGCGCCGCCTGACGGATACGGTGTTCGTTTTCCACAAGGCCGATGCGTACATAGCCTTCGCCATATTCCCCGAAGCCGAGGCCGGGGGCCACGGCGACATGGGCTTCCTCGATCAGCAGCTTGGCAAATTCGATCGAACCGAGGTGCTTGAACTTATCAGGGATTTCGGCCCAGGCGAACATCGAGGCCGGCGGCGGGGGAATGTCCCAACCGGCGCGCTTCATCGAACTGATCAGCACGTCGCGGCGCGATCTGTAGGTGTTGCGGATTTCCTCGACATTATCCTGAGGGCCATTGAGCGCCGCGGCGGCGGCCACCTGAATCGGCGCGAACCCGCCGTAATCCAGATAGGATTTCACCCGCGCCAGAGCGGCGCAGATTTCCGAATTGCCGACGACCATGCCCACGCGCCAACCGGCCATGGCATAGGTTTTCGACAGGGAATTGATCTCAACCGAGCGCTTGATGGCCCCTTCGACCTGAAGGATCGAGGGCGGGGGGTTGTTGTCGAAATAGATTTCCGAATAGGCAATGTCGGACAGGACGATCAGGTCATGCTTTTCGGCGATGCGGATGACCTCTTTATAGAAGTCGAGATCGACCCACTGCGCCGTCGGGTTCGACGGATAGGAGACGATCAGCACCGAGGGGGTCGGCACCGAATGTTTGACGGCCTTTTCAATGCCCGACAGGTATTCTTCGGGCGACAGGGCAGGCACATGGCGGATCACCCCGCCCGCCATCAGGAAGCCGAAGGCATGGATCGGATAGGCCGGATTGGGGCAGATGACCGTATCGCCCGGCGCGGTAATGGCCATGGCCAGATTGGCAAAGCCTTCCTTGGAACCGAGGGTGGCGACCACTTCGGTATCGGGATTGAGCTTCACCCCATAGCGGCGGTCATAATAACCGGCCATAGCCTTGCGCAGGCCCTGAACGCCCTTGGATACGGAATAGCCGTGGGTCTTGGGTTTTTTGACCGTCTCGACCAGCTTATCGACGATGTGCGGGGCGGTCGCCATATCGGGATTGCCCATGCCAAAGTCGATGACATCCGTGCCCGCCGCTCGCAGCCGTGCCTTTACCTTGTTGACTTCTTCGAAGACATAGGGGGGCAGACGACGAATTCTGTAAAAATCACGCATGGCGGAAACCGGTTTATCGGCCTTTCTGTTCGGAGGTCACACAGGGTCACTATGACGGCTGCGGAATGGCTCATATGGCGCATTGTATGTCGTTTGTCATCCCGCGAAAGTGTCTTTATTCGGAAATTTTTGCGCCTGATGGAAAATTATTTACTTTTCAGGTGGCGGTTACGCACTTCAAGCATGGCCACGAGCCAGATGGCGAAGCCGCCGAGCGTCAAAACCGTACCGACAATGCCGGAACTTTCGTAGCCATAGCCTTTGGCAATGACCACACCGGCAAGGAACGGCCCCAGCGCATTGGCGAAGTTGAACGCCGAGTGGTTGAGGGCGGCGGCAAGGGTCTGGGCCTCACCGGCGACATCCATCAGGCGGGTTTGCAGGATGATCCCCAGTCCGCCGCCGCAGCCGATCAGGAATACCACAAGGCTCAGGGCCCAGAGCGTGTGTGCGGCGAAGGGATAAAGCCCCAGCGACACCGCGCTCCACAACAGGACGAAACCGGCGGCCCTGATCTGGAAACGGTCGGCCAGCCAGCCGCAGGCCAGTGTCCCCGCCGTCATGCCTGCGCCGAAGATGCACAGGATGACCGGCACGAAGGCATCCCTGACGCCGGTGACATAGAGCAGGGTAGAGGCGACATAGGTATAGACGGCGAACATGCCGCCAAAGCCGATAGCCCCGATGCCGAGCGTCAGCCAGACCCGTCCGTTTTTCAGCGCCCCTAACTCACGCAGGGGGCTGGCGTCTTTTTGTGCATTATCATGCGGGGCGTAGCGCCAGATGAGAATCATGGTCAGCACCGACAGGGCCGTGACCAGACCGAAGCCTGAGCGCCAGCCTATGGCCTGACCGATCCAGTTGGCTGCGGGGACGCCGATAATGGTGGCTATGGTCAGGCCGAGCATGACCCTTGCAACGGCCTGGGCGCGTTTGTCCTGAGGCACGACGGCGGCCCCTGCCAGAGAGGCAACGCCGAAATAGGCTCCGTGCGGCAGGCCGCTGAGGAAACGAAAGGCCATCAGGGACACATAGTCATGCGCCAGTGCGCTGAGGAGGTGGGCTATGGCAAAGAACAGCATCAGCCCGATCAGCAGGTATTTGCGCGAATAACGCGCGCCAAACACGGCAATGGTCGGTGCGCCGATAACCACCCCCAGAGCATAGGCGCTGATGACGTGTGAGGCTTCGGACGGATCGATGCCCAGATCTTTCGAGAAATAGGGCAGCAGGCTCATGGTGGCGAATTCGGTGGTGCCGATGGCAAAACTGCCCATAGCCAGCGCAAACAGCACGACGCCTGCGCGTATCGGTTTCGAGGCGGAACCGGTGTCGGTCATGAAGGGAGGGCTTTCTTTCATTTGCAGCCCAGACACAGGCCGCACACACAAACAGGCCTCCTTATAGCCGAGGATTCGCCCGACCGTGAGTGCGGGAACGCTCACATATTGTTGCGAAGGGGAGAAAACAAAGAAAAACCTGTGTTTTACACCCCGATAAAGGCACGCAGCATCTTGGCGACACGCGCCAGTTGCTCGTCGTTCATCTTAGACAGGGTAAGGTTGATGTCGGTCAGAAGCCGCGCCCGTTCTCCTGTTTCTATATGCACACCTGCGCCAAACAGAACCGGCGCGGGCACTTCCAGCGCCCGCGCGATTTTCTCGGCCGTCGAAAACATGGGCGCGGCGACCCCGCGCTCAATCTTGCCCAGACTCTCGCGCGAAATCCCGATGTCCGAGGCCAATCCTTCGAGGGTATTCCTTCTGGCTTTTCGATAGTGGCGCACATTGGCACCAAAGCGTTTTTGCAGTTCCATGTCCCGGCTCCTGTACGCAATGGGCGTGAAGCGGGTGCCAAGTTCGAGGAATGACAGATTTCCATTCCGGCTTTTGGGAATTATAAACTTACGGGCATTGTTTTCGAGTGGTAATAGTTTGTGTTTAATATGGATTTCATAGCTGATAGGCTTGCGCACGTCTGTGGGTAAGTGTTTTGGCTATGGATTTTTTGTGCCATGGAGACCAGGGGGAAGCGCAGGCTGCGCACCGCCATGAGGCCAGGCCTCTGAGCGCCACTTGAAAAATCATTTTACAGATTGTCGCAGAAAATATGGAAAGTGGTGCCGCTTAGGTGACTCGAACACCTGACCCCCTCATTACGAATGAGGTGCTCTACCGGCTGAGCTAAAGCGGCACATCTGATGGGCAAAAAGAAACGCCCGTCCGGTTCGGAGGGCGTTTCTTTACAGGCTCATTATCGGATTGCCAAGAGGTTTTTGTGCAGGCCTACGGCTTTATTGCACAGGTTTTCGTCATTTCGCGGGTTTTCGTCCGGCGCGTGGTTTGGCAGCGGCCAAAGGGGGAGATGGGGTGTCATCAAGTTCCTGACCGGTGATGGCGGCCTCAAAGCCGTCATCGTCAAAAGCGAGCGGCTGATCGTCAGGCAGCGGTGCGGGTATGGCCTCACGCGCAGGGGCCTTGCGGGCAGTATTGCGTTTGACGAAGGGCATGGACGGCACATAACGCGTCGGCAGGTCAGGCACATCGGCCAGTGTCGGGTCGGCGCGTTCAAGGCGCGGATGGGCCAGTGTGCCGCTTTCGGCATAGGTGGTGACCAGCATTGTCCAGTCGGCGGGGCTATAGGCAAAGGCCTTGCCGTCAGCATCTATATCCGACCAGTCGGCTTCGGGACGGGCCTGAGCGGCGCGCATGACCCAGTCGCGGGCCGCGTCCGGTTCCCCGCTGGCCAGGGCGGCCTTGGCCATCAGACCAGCCATACGGCGCGTCAGTTTGTCGTCGGACAGTTCCGGCTCCAGAACCGCCGTGGCGCGCGCGATTTCCTCCTGATTCAGATTGAGAATGGCGCGTTCCATCTGAAGGATATGGCTTTCACGGTGCGACGGATTGCGATCGATGATTCCCTGAAGACGGCGGGCACGTTCTTTGGGCGTTTCGGCGCTGACCAGATCCCGATAGGCGAGCCACAGGGCCGGATGCGGGGCGGCAGCATAGGCTGATTCCAGTACGTCTTCGGCGCGGCCCGGCTTGTTGTTGGCCAGCAGAAGGCGGGCGGCAATCAGGGCGGCAGGGGTGAACATCGGTTGCAGCTTGGCGGCGCGCACGGCGTAATCAAGCGCCTGTTCACGCATCTGGGCGTCTTCGGCGGTTTCGAGTTTGGCCGCCGAGGCCGCCATCAGGGCCGCGCGGGCGCGTTCGGAAAAGACCGGCGACACCAGTTTGCGCGCCAGTGCCCCTTCGGCCAGATTGAGCGCTTCGGCCCATTCACCGGCAACGATATGCGCCTCGAACAGGGTGTTGAAGGCCCACATGGGGGGCTTTGACTGATTATAGGCTTCGGCGGCCAGACGGCTCGCTTCGCTGCGGTCGTTGGTGGCCAGAGCCAGATGGGTCAGGCCGCGAAGTCCGGCCAGTTTCAGTTCCGGCACGCTCAGCATCGCCTGATAGGCGGCGCGGGTGGCGGCTTCGTCTTTGGCCGTTTCGGCGGCCATAGCCCCCAGAATACGCACCAGAGCAACATTGTCATGCACGTCCACGGCCTTCAGGGCCGAGCGGCGGGCTTCGGCCCCGTCACCGGAGGCGACCGCCAGAAAGCCACGGGTGAGGATTTCCTCACCCTGACGGCGGCGGGTGGCGGCGCGTTTGCGTTCGGCGCGCTGCGGTGAGCGCGACAGCCACAGGGCCAGTTGCCAGAAGGCGACGGCGAAAAAGGCCAGTACCCCGATGAGGATGACGGCGGCCGAGGCCGAGGTGTCGATGCGATAGCCGAGCCAGATAAGGCTGGCCTGACCGGCATCACCGGTAAAACCGATGGCAATGGCAATCAGGGCGATAATGCCGAGAAGTATAAGCAGGGTGCGGATCACAGGCTGCCCTCCGCTGACGGCTGGGTGTTGGCGGCGGTGGCATAGTTGACCTGACTGAGGCGGCTCAGGGCTTCGACGGCAACGCGGCGGGTCAGCTGATCGACCTGTACGCGCTGTTCGGCGCGATCGAGCCAGGGCTTCAGGGCCATTTGCGCCGCAGACGGCAGGGTTTTCAGGTGGGCAATGGCACCGGGCAGGTCGCCTTCGTCAATGCGCGCCTGTGCGTGAATAAGCACGGCGTCCGTACCTCTGGCGGTGGCGGGATCGATGCGGCGAACGGTGAACAGGCGGCTGAACAGGTTGCCGACGCGGTTCAGGAAGCCGTTATCGGCATCGGGATGCGACACGGCCTGCGCTCTGGCGGCATAGGCGGGAAATTCGACGGCCAGCGTAACCTCGCTTGAGACGCCCTGTTGCGCCAGAGGCCGCAGGGGCGCGATTACCGAAGTATCGGTCAGGCTTTTTTCGACATCGGCCAGTTCGCTGAGGAAGGGCTGCGAGCCTTTGGCCGCCTGTTGCAGGCCTGAGGCGGCGGTGGCGGCGGCAGCGGCCTGAACCATCAGGCGCTGATTGGCCTCAAGCCGGTCGAGGCGGGCGCTGAAACTGCTGTAACTGTTGCCGGTGTCGGCATAGGGACGGGGTTCGGCCGTGCTGGCGGGGGCGGCCTTGAGGGCGTTCAGTTCGGCCTCAAGGCGGGCGATCCGGGCGTCACGCGGGTCGGGCTGGGTGTCCGGTGCCTTTGCCGGTTCAGCGGCAGCAGAGGAAAGGGGCGGGGCAGGGGCCTTTTGCCGTTCGTTGAACACGGCAAAGCCCATAAAGGCGATACCGAGCAGCACGAACAGCAACGGTATGGCGACGGCTATGGCCAGAGGCCCACGCGCCCATTTTTCCTTTTTCGTATCCGGCAGGGCGGAGAGGGTGATGTCGTCTTTGGTTTCGTCTGTCATCTGAAAGCGTCTGTCCGTCCGTTAAACCCTGCCATATGGCCTTATGGGCCGATCCGTTGCAGCAAAGCGGTTTCGCTGGGGTGATCGGCTATCTCTATGTGTATGCCCAAGCCTGACAGATTTCCAGTGTGCAAATCAAGTCCGGTGCCCAAATCAGACATACGGTTCAGGCCCTGTGCGAAACTGTGGGCCGCCGCCTCTGAGATGCACAGGACGCGCAAGCCTGTAAACGGTGCGCGGTCTTTCAGATATTGGCCTATCAGGCGACCGGCGCGCGGGGAATGGATCAGGATGTGGCTGATGTCCGTGAGACGCCTGAGGGCGGTATCGGGGCGGCGGGCGGTGGTGCGGTAAAAAGCGGCCTGTGTGAAACGGCGGTTTGCCGCCTTCAGCGCGCCGGCAATGTCGCGGGCAGGGGTTTCGGGGCCGGCATAGAGATAATGGCCGGATGGTTGAGCTTTGGCGATGATCAGGCGGCTGAGGTCGCCGCCATCGCCATCGGCATCATGGATATCGGTAAAGCCCTGCGCGCGGGCCGAGTCGGCTGTGGCGGTACCGACGGCCCAGACCGTAAGCTGGCGGGTAGCCCGAAGTCGGCGGGTAGATTGGGCGGCGCAGAAGGCGGCCACGCCGTTGGGGCTGGTGAAGATAATGTCTGTCAGACCGTCCGTATCAAGCGGCGGGGTCAGGGCTTCGACCGTCAGCACCGGATCAATCAGGCTGGGGCAGCCAAGGGCCGTTAGCTTCTGCGCCGTGGTTTCCGCCGCCGGAAGGGTGCGGCTGATCCAGTAAAGCGGCAGGTTTAAACTCATACAACGATCAGCCGGTCACCGGCTTCGTCACGGATGGACTGACCGAGCCGGATACCCAGCGCACGGGCGCTTTCGGCGGTCGGGTGGTCGAGCGTCTCACGCCTTTGCCAGCGGGTCTGGCCGTCGCCGGTCAGGGCCTCGACAAACAGGCTGAGGCGGTCGCCCTCGATCTTCGCATAGGCCCCGACGGCTGTGCGGCATGAGGCCTCAAGCGCCTCAAGCGCGCCGCGTTCGGCGCAGATGCGCAGATGGGTTTCGGGGTGGTGCAGCTTGCTGATCCAGTCCTGATCCAGATCGCTTGTGCGGCATTGCACGGCCAGAGCGCCCTGACCGGGGGCGCAGGGGAACTGATCGGGATCGATATAGGAACGGATGCGGTCTTCGAGACCGAGGCGTTTCAGACCGGCAGCGGCCAGAAGCAGGGCGTCGCAGTCTCCGGCCTCGAGTTTTTTCAGCCGCGTATCGACATTGCCACGGATCATGACGACTTCAAGGTCAGGACGTGCGGCCAGAGCCTGCGCCTGACGGCGCATACTGGCGGTACCGAGTTTCGCGCCCTGCGGCAGGTCGGCAAGGCTTTGGTAACTGACGCTGACAAAGGCATCGCGCGGGTCTTCGCGCACGGGAATGGCACACAGGCTCAGGCCCGGCACGTCTTCGGCGGGCATGTCCTTGAGGGAATGCACCGCGACATCGACCGCACCGCGCAGCAGGGCGTCCTCGATTTCCTTGGTGAACAACTGCTTGCCACCGGCCTCGATCAGGCGACGATCCTGTATGCGGTCGCCCTGTGTGGTGATGATGGTCAGGGGGGCGATCTCATCGGCGCGGGCCGGATCATAGCCCAGTGCCGCCGTAATCCGTCTCTGGACCCAGCCGCATTGGGTGGTTGCCAGTTTTGAGCCGCGCGTTCCGATTTTAAGCAGATGTGTCATGGATACTGCTTGTAGTTTTTCGTCAAAAGCCTTGCAAGCCTCTTGACGTGTGACCATTTGACCGTTTGTGTCGCGGCAGTTTTTTACGGAGTGTTCCCCGCACATGGCCTTATGCGTACTGGGTGTCGAATCGAGCTGTGACGAAACCGCCGTGTCGGTGGTGCGCCGCGACGATGACGGGCGTGTCGAGGTGGTGGCGTCGGTCATCCATTCTCAGGTGGTCAAACATGCCGTCTATGGCGGGGTGGTGCCGGAAATCGCCGCCCGCAGCCATGTGGAAACCATCGACGATCTGGCGCAGATGGCGCTGGCGCAGGCTGCTCAAAAGGGGGTGACACCCGATGATCTCGATGCCGTGGCCGCGACCTCGGGGCCGGGCCTTATCGGCGGGGTGATGGTCGGGCTTTCGTTTGCCAAGGGCTTTGCCTTTGCGCGCAACCTGCCGCTGATCGGGGTCAACCACCTTGAGGGACACGCTTTGTCGGTGCGTCTGACTGAGGATGTGGCCTTTCCGTTCCTGCTGTTGCTGGTGTCCGGCGGCCATTGTCAGTTGCTGGCCGTGCGCGGTGTCGGTGACTATCAGCGGCTGGGGACGACCATTGACGACGCGGCGGGCGAGGCCTTTGACAAGATTGCCAAGACGCTGGGGCTGGGCTATCCCGGCGGGCCGGCGCTTGAGGCCGAGGCCCTGAACGGCGATGCGACGCGCTTTGTGCTGCCGCGTGCGCTTCTGGGGCGCAAGGACTGTGACTTTTCTTTTTCCGGCCTGAAAACAGCCGCCGCGAAGGTGGCGATGGAACAGGTGAAAACGCCTCAGGATCGTGCCGATCTCTGTGCCTCGGTGCAGGCGGCGATCACACGCCAGCTGGCCGAGCGCAGCGAGCGGGCAATGGCCCTGTTCAGGGGCATGACCGACGCCGAAAGACCGGCCTTTGTCGTCGCCGGTGGTGTGGCGGCCAACAGGGCCATTCGCACCCGCCTGACGCAACTGGCCGAGGCCAATGGCTTCCGCTTTGTCGCGCCGCCGCTTCAGTGGTGTACGGATAATGCGGCGATGATTGCTCTGGCCGGGCTTGAGCGCTTTGCCGTGATGCGTGAGGCGGCGGGGTATGATGCGGCTGTTTTTCGGCAGGAATCGTTGAAAACCGTGGCCCGCCCGCGCTGGCCCCTTGACGAGGACAGGGCGATCAGCGCACCCATACATAAAAATTCAGGTCGCAAGGGGGCCAAGGCGTGAGCCGCTTCAAATCAGCCAAACCATTTTCATCGGTCGGAGTCATTGGTGCGGGGGCATGGGGGACGGCTCTGGCACAGGTGGCGGCGCGTGCCGGTCACAAGGTGCTGCTACAGGCCCGCGAACCCGAAGTGGTCGAGGCCGTCAACCTTGCGCATGAAAATACGCTCTATCTGGCCGGTGTACCGCTTGAGCCTGCGGTCAGGGCGACGGGCGATCTGGCCGATCTGGCTGACTGTGATCTGATACTGGCCGTGCCGCCTGCCCAGCACATGCGGGCGACTCTGACGGCCTTCAGGGCGTTCGGGCACAAGGACAGGCCGGTGGTGTTGTGTGCCAAGGGCATCGAGCGCGGCACGGACAGCCTGATGAACGCGGTCATGGCCGAGGTGCTGCCTGATACGCCGACGGCGGTACTGTCGGGGCCGAGTTTTGCCGCCGAGGTGGCGCGTAACCTGCCGACGGCGGTGACTCTGGCCTGTCATGATGAGGCGCTGGGGGCGCGTATTCTAAAGACATTGGCCACGGCAACCTTCCGGCCCTATCTGATCGACGACATGACCGGTGCCGAAGCGGGCGGGGCGCTGAAAAACGTGCTGGCCATTGCCTGCGGTATCAGCGAGGGCAGGGGGCTGGGGCGCAGCGCCCATGCCGCCCTGATCACACGCGGCTTTGCCGAGATGGTGCGCTTTGCCGAGGCGCTGGGGGCCAGACCGGAAACCCTGTCGGGCCTGTGCGGTCTGGGCGATCTGGTGCTGACCTGCTCATCGCCGCAGTCGCGCAATATGTCGGTCGGGCTGGCGCTCGGGCGCGGGCAGACCCTGACCGAAGCGCTGGAGGGGAAGATTTCCGTCGCCGAAGGGGTGGAATCCGCCCCTGCCGTGCGGCATCTGGGGGCGCGTCTGGGGGTCGATCTGCCGATCTGTAATGCCGTGGCGGCTATTCTGGCCGGTGAGGTCAGTGTCGAGGCGGCGATTGGCGAACTGATGACGCGGCCGTTGAAGACGGAACGCTAGAGAATTGTTCCGTTCAAAATAAATCGGAACAACGCTCTTATTCTTTTGTTTTAACACGCTTTTGAATCCGAAAAGTGCGTCACGCTTTTCGGAAAGCGCTCTAAACGCCGAGCGAACTTCAAATTTAAAAACGATACCAGATTCAACAGGACATCAGGCGAGGGGGCATGCCCCTCTCACGCATCCTTGTACGCAGAAGGGCGGGTTAGCGCACCTGTATCCCAAGCGCCTCAACCGCTTCAAGCGATAGCTGCCCCTGCGCCAGACCATTATCAGCCTGAAACTTCTGCATGGCGGCGACGGTCTGGCTGCCCAGATGTCCGTCCACCGGCCCCGCATCATAGCCCCGCTGGTGCAGGGCCGTCTGAATGGCGCGCACCGTCTCCGCCGAAGCATTACGTTCACACAGAACCTCACGCCATACCGGCACAGGCTCATGCAGGACGCGGGTGCGTTCGACCTGATCATAGATGGCCGGAATATGTGCCTCGACGACCTGCTCCGGCTGATCGATCACGGTGCGCCTGACCTGACGCACCCTGGCGGGCACCTCGACGCGGCGCACGCTTTCGGGCGATATCTGTACCCGACGTGTCACCGGCTTATATTCGCCCGGCGTCTCGCTCAGACAATAGATGGTCTGGGCACTGCCCTGATGCAGATAAAGCGCGGTTTCGTGCGAAGTCGGCACCATCACCGCCTGTTTGCCCGGCCAGCTCAGGGTGCCATCGGCGCGATAGCGCACCGGCAGATGCTCATGCGGCGTCACCAGAGCCGCACCGGTGGCATAGCCGCGCGTCGTTTCCCACTGACGCGACGGCGGGCGCACCATGACATGCTCACGACGTTCCTCATATTGCGCCGGTATGTGTTCTTCGCGCCATGTGGCTTCCTCGACGACCTCAGGCTCGATGACGGTATGGGTCACCGCCGGCATGACGCGCCGCTCGGTACGGGCCTCGGCGACCAGCACCTGCTCGCTGTAGGTTTCAAGTTCCGGTGCCTTGAGCAGACGCGCATAGCACTGTCCGGGGCGGGCCATGGCGCGTAAATCCTCCGGCAGTTCCTCCAGCGAATTGACGGCCAGCGATGTGCCTTCGGGGTAAAGCTGTGTGGCCACATCAGACTCAGATACCCTGTCAGGCATCCTGTCATGCGCCCTGTGTTCGCGCGCCGAAGCGGGGCCCGCCATCAGGGCCACAGCCGCCACCATGAGCGAAAATGTTGCCAGCGAACCAGTTTTCTGAGGGGCCAGTTTACGCACCTGTCTCTTCCTTATTACCTGTGCCGCGCCTCCCCGGAAACCTGCCTCTCCGGAGACTTGCCTCCCGCGACGTTGAAAATCCATTTGCCGGTCACCGCATGAAAGGCGGCGTCCGGCCCAATGGGGTAATATTAACGCCTCATTAACCCCCGCAACAAGTCCACTCGCTTTTTTCGCGTAAATTAACCCTGTATGGCGCGATTTTACCGTCTCTCCGCTTGCGAACGCGCATCGAGCCAGCTTGTCACCCAGACCAGAGGTGCATTCCAGTTGATCGTCACCTCATTGGTTGAATAGGAGCTGATATGGTCGATATAACAGGTCTGGACATGACAGCCTTTCAGCAGACCGATCGCCACCGGATCGGCCTCGGACGGTTTCTGGTTGGCCCCGCCGGCCAGCACTCCGGCAGGTGGGGGCGGCAAGGTTCCGTCATTGGCCCAGAAGCGGTGATGCGGGTGCGACATGGCCTTTTGTCCATAGCCTGAGACATAGGACATCCCCAGCGGGTTACGCCCCAGCACATAGTCGATGAGATTGACCACTTCCGGCCGATAGGCAGGGCCATAGCGGTCGGCAAAGTCCGCCGCCAGAGCCAGCAGGATCGCGCGATTGAGGACATCGGCATTCGACCCCCAGCGATAGGCCGTGTCAAAGGGAATGGCATAGCCCTGACGGGTGGTTTCCGACTGCAAGCCTTTGGCGCGGGTGACAATGGCCGCCCGCGCCGCCGCCTTCAGATCCTCAGGCCCCGCCACGGCCAGCGAAATCGTCCCCAGGGTCGGCACATGCCCCCAACTGAAATCGCCTGCCGTCAGATAATGCGGCGACGCCTTCAGCGCCTCAAGATAGGCGTCCTCGCCGGTCGTCAGATAAAGCTCGGTCGCCGCCCAGTAAAATTCATCGCTCAGGTCATAATCGCCATAGCCCCCGCCGCCTCCGGCCAGCACATCGATGGCATAGGCGTCCGGCACCCGCAGCGCCGCCTGATAGGCCCGACGCGAAGCGCTCAGGCACCTGTCGGCATAGGCCTCATCCACGCCCTTAAACAGACGCGCACACTGTGCCGTCACCGCCGCCAGATCGAGCGTCGCCGCCGTGGACGGATAGGACAGGCCGCGCTTTTCCTTATCCAGATGCGGCGGGGTTGGCACCGCCGTCCAATGCGCATCATGCAGCTTGTGGTGCGCCATACCCGAGGCATCGACCTGCGTGAAGCTGAGGGCCGTCAGCTTTTCGCGCTGATCGCCCAAAGGCAGGGTCAGGCTCTGACCGTCCGGCACCTGCATCCCCATCATGAAATCAATGTTGAATCGCGCCTCATCCAGCAGGTCATTGACGCCGTTACCGGCTTCGGGAATCTTCACCTTGCCGTCGGCGAAATCGTCCGCCAGCCCGTACTCATATATATTCAGCAGGGTCCACACCGATATGCCGGAATTGACGACATATTTGCCCTGATCGCCCGCATCATACCAGCCGCGTGAGGCGTCCAGTTCATAGGGGCAGCCGCCCCAGACATTGCCGCGATGATCCTCAGGCCCCCAGCAGGTGACGACTTCCTTTTCATGGGCCACAGGCCGCGCCCATCTCTCACCGACATATTGCGCCTCAATCGGCACACCGGAACGCTGATGATAGAAAAAGGCCAGGGCATCATATTTCAGCGGCTGATAGACGCGCCCGATGGCAAAGGGCGGGCTGTGTACGCCGTCCACCGTCAGGACATAGCCCTGTCCTTCGGCCCTGAAGCGGGAAAAATCGGCCTGATGCACCCGCTCTTTCGATCCGGCATTTTCGCCAAAAGACGTGGTCTGGCCGGATGCCACTTCAATGCCATTAGCGCTCAGGATACGCCAATGCACCGGCTGCTCCCGATCCGTGACGACAATAGCGGTCTTGTTCGACGCGGCTGTAAAGCCTGTCTGATTAAGCTGTATAGCCACGCTTTCGGCCTGCGCCGTCACTGTCAGGCCTGCGCTCAGGATGACCGCAACCGCCGCCAGACCGGCCCCTATCTGTTTCAT
>Ga0222423_1000541_pt1 | contig 24627 bp, 17 predicted proteins | sample 3A0metagenome_FD_182472 | JGI IMG/M metagenome (GOLD analysis project Ga0222423, IMG submission 182472) | Enriched microbial communities from leaf-cutter ant dump, University of Wisconsin, Madison, United States - 3A0 (version 2) | ecosystem: Environmental > Terrestrial > Nest > Insects nest >...
GGCCCTTGACAACAACATAGTATCCCATCAGCAAAATCACTGGCTAGCATTTCTTTAAAAAAACAAAATCGGCTGTCAAAAAATTATTCAACAACCGATTTCAAGTCTATTTACTGAATATCCCTATGTATTCCGACGAAAATGGGCCATGTATTCCGGTTCAAAGTGGGCCATTTTTAGGAAGTGGCTTGTTATTGATTTGTAACCTCCAGCTGGACAATAACCTGATTGAAAATGCCATCAGGCCCGTTGCACTGAGGTGTAAAAACTTCCTCTTCGCCGGACCCCATGATACGGCTCAAAATGCCGCAATGATCTATTCCCTGTTTGCCACATGCAAAAAGCACGAGGTTAATCCACAGGAAATGGTTAATAGATCCACCCTCAAAACTCAATGACCCTAACTACGAAGGTAAGTTCTCTGACCTGCTCCCACACAGATACAAATCTACTGACCAAAAATGATAAGAGTCAACAGGTGGATGGGCGATTGTTTACGTAACAATCAAAATATGTACTTAACCAGACGGATACAGATTTGTAATTGTGGTAATATTTTTTTTGATATTTTGATTGTTATTTCAAACACAATATCTATATTTAAATGAAATAACAATCATATGTTGTTTATGAATACGAAAAAACAATCTGTTTTTCCTAAGTATAACCAATTGCTGGAAAAAATGGGTGAAAATATAAAACTTGCACGTAAACGTCGTAAACTGACAACTATCCAGGTTGCTGAGCGGGCGGGTATTGCCCGTTCTACATTGTACTTAATTGAAAAGGGTAATGCGAGTGTAAGGTTAGGGGCCTACTTCAATGTACTCAGGGTGTTGGGCTTGCAGAATGACATATTGAAATTGGGAGCTGATGATGAGTTTGGGAGAAAATTACAAGATTTGGAGTTGTTAAAGAAAAGAGAGGATAAGTAAATTACTAATTAAGTATAAGTTCTGCAAATAAAATAGTTTAAGCCAAACCTATATAGATTTAGTTGTTTGGAGATATGCTGCTAACGTAAGATATTGCCCAATAGGAAAAGGTTTATTTGCCAAATAATTACACCATGAACATAAGACCCATAAACGAAAATGACGCCCCCGCCATTGCCGACTTACTACAACAGCTAGGCTATGAAGGTGCAGCAGATTTTCTGCCTAATAAAATCCATACACTCATTACCGACCCTAACGAGTATTGCCTGGTGGCCGAAGAAACGGATGGGCAGGTAATCGGCTTTATATCTATTCATATTATCCCGCAGATAGCACTAAAGGGAGATTTTGCCCGCATTAGCTATTTTTCAATCGATGAACATTTCCGGAGCCGGGGTGTGGGTAAGCTTCTGGAAGAACATTGTGAAAGAATTGCGAGGGAATGGAACTGCGACAGAATAGAGCTGCATTGCCATAGCCGGCGGGAAGAGGCGCACCGGTTTTATTACAGGCAGGGGTATGTGGAGTCTCCGAAATATTTTATGAAGAAATTATCCTGAGGTGTCAGGCATCCGGCTGGAAATGGAGGTCGGTCATGGTACTATACTAACCGGTATAGGGTCAATGCCAATATCAGCACAGAAATAACAGTATAGATGGTTTTTGTATGTCTGGCCAGCCAGTTGGGCAGGTAGATATCAAAATTGTCTTTTGTGGAAGAGATGTACCGTCGGGCTAATAGCGTAAGCGGACACGTCCATCTGAAAAAGGCAAGGATTAGTCCTTCCAGCAAAACCAGCCCCCAACACGCCCAATACAGCGTGTCCATACTGTCGGTAATCACCGCATAAAGCATGTAAAAAATGACGATATTATAAAACACCCAAATGAGTGTATGAATGACTTTGATGCTGGTGAGTTGGGATAATGAGGACAAAATCTTGCTATTACGAGGAACAAACTTACTAAAGAATTTCAAGTAAACAGGAATATGAGATGGGTCAATTTTTCAGTGCTCTATCCGGCTGCCCGCCCCCTCAAAACCTCCCCCAACGCCACCCTTTTAATACTCGCCTCCACCCACGCCGTAAAATCAAACGACTTCAATAACTGATTTTCAAAAATATCGCCGCGGAGATCTTCCAGAACAGGCTGGTATTTCTTCCACAGCTTTTCCCTTTCTCTTGGCAGACGGATTTTCTTTTCCTTTCCGAGGAATGACAACATCAGGTGCTCTACGCGGTAGGCTTTTTCTACTTTGGAGATCTCGCGTTTGATGGAGCGGCTTTCGAAGTGGACGATGTCCGTGTTGTCCAGCTCGTAGTGGATGATCAGGTTGACCAGCCGGATGGTGCGGTAGGAGGGGAGAATGTAGATGTTGTTTCCTCTCACGATCTCGCTTAGCAGCGTTTTTTGGGCCAGCTTGAAGTTCCGGAAGCCGATGTGAATCAGGGAGAGATAAAGCGATATTTCGGCCCGCATCACCAGGCTGAGGTTTTCTTTCCGGGCAAGTACGGTGTCTTTGTATTTTTCGGTGAGAGCTTTGGAGGCCTCGAAGTCGCCGCGGTCCAGCAGCGGGAAAAGCTCGTACAGGAAGGTGAGGGCGTTGATCTGGTTCTGAAGCCCTTCGGTGTTGACCCGGATGTTTCTCAACTGCCCGATGAAGTAGGGCATCTCGTTATAGCTTTTCATGCTTCGCAGGTTATCCAGGATGCCCTCCAGTACGGATACGTAATAAAACGGCTGGCTCGACCAGAACAGTGGGTGGCTCTCAAAGAGGCGGTTGAGCTCACGGAAGGAATGGAGGGCCGACTTGTAGTCGCCCGTGCCGATGAGGTAGTTCGACTGGAAGAGCAGGTGGTTTTTCCGGATCTCGAAGCTGTCTTTGTGCGAGGAGTTAATGCTCATTTCGCTGATTACGAGGTCGTTCAGCATGTCTTTCTGCTTCTGCGACCGGATGTTTCCCTTGTAGATGATCCGGTGGCGGAGGAGCTCGTAGAGGGAGGAGTGCTCGTTGATCTTGCGGATGTCTTTCAGGGTTTCGTTGATCTGGAAGTGCTTGTTGAGCAGGTCTCGCTCCGACAGGTCCGGCAGGTTCAGGAAAAGCAGGTATTCCAGCTCCAGCCGGGAAGCGAACAGCAGGGCAATGGGGTTTTCGTGGTGCCGGGCTTTCTTTTTCACCTGTTCCAGCAGGCTGATGGCTTCTTCAAAGAGCGATTTCTCGAAGAGGATCCGCGATTTCAGGATCTGGTTAAAGAGGGCGTAATGGCTGTCCTGGTTTTCGCGGAGTGTCAGGAGGCTGTCGAGCAGGGTCTTGTACAGGTAAGTCACTGTGGCGCTGAAGCTGCCCCCTTTCTTCTTGAACTCCGCTTTGATTTCATCGGATGATGCCGTGCCCGATGCTTCTATGATGTCGTAAAGCAGAGTGTAGTCGGCTTTCTTTCTGCCGGTTCTGAACTTTTTCTTTTCGGAAGCCGAGAGCGAATGGATGAGCAGAATGAGGGCGTCAGCTTGTAACATAAGGCCGGGTAAGTAGGTCCGGAATAAGTCTACCGGATATTTTTTTAATACAATTTCCTTTTTACAAACTTACGAAAATAGTTTAAAAATATTTGTTTTATGTAATATTTTGTTTATAATATATTGGTAATAAATTATGTAAATTTAATATATACATTTTGTAATTATTTAAAATTGAATTTTTTGGTGTTTTTGATAACTCCCGACTGTTTAAGTTTACTGAAAATTTTAATAGATAATATAAAAATAGTAATACAGTGGCGCTGGAAAACAAGAAGAAAATAGTGGTAGTGGGGAGTTCAAATACAGATATGGTGATCAAGGCGGAGCGCCTTCCTGTACCGGGTGAAACGGTGATCGGCGGGCAGTTTATGATGAACCCCGGAGGGAAGGGAGCGAACCAGGCCGTGGCCATTGCCCGTATGGGTGGCGAAGTGACCTTTGTGACCAAAACCGGCAATGATCTTTTCGGCCGCCAATCCATGGAACTCTATAATTCCGAGAATATTAATACAGAGTATGTCTTTTCTGATCCGGATAATCCCTCGGGTGTGGCGTTGATTTCGGTAGATGCCTACGGGGAGAACTGTATCCTGGTGGCACCCGGTGCTAACAGCGCCCTGACCGTACAGGATATTGAAAAGGCCAGGCCCGAGCTGGAGAGCGCCGGGATCGTGCTGATGCAGCTGGAGATCCCGATGGAAACGGTGGAGTATGCGGCGGAGATAGCGGCAGAGAAAGGAGTAAAAGTGGCGCTGAACCCGGCTCCGGCACAGACGCTCTCTAACGAGCTGCTGAACCGGCTTTATATCATCACGCCCAATAAGAATGAGGCGGAGATCCTTTCCGGGGTGAAAGTGACCGACTGGGAGTCGGCCCGGCGGGCGGCAGACCGCATCAGCGAGAAAGGAGTGGAGATTGTGGTGATTACCCTCGGCGGACTGGGAGCGCTGGTGAAGGAAGGGAGCCATTATCACCGTGTGGAAGCAGAGAAAGTGGATGCTGTGGACACCACCGCAGCCGGAGATACGTTCTGCGGAACGCTTTGTGTGGGGCTTTCGGAGGGAAGAAGCATTGTGGAGGCCGTGCAGCTGGCCTGTAAAGCGGCCGCTATTACGGTGACGCGGATGGGTGCGCAGGCGGCATTGCCGTATCGACATGAATTGCATTGATTGCGAACATGAAACGAGATCAAATGGAACTATCAACCTGATTAATATGAAAAAGCTATTAATTTTTACTTTCCTGGCGGCATTACCTTTTGCAGGATGTACAAAAAAGCAGGAATCTGCCTCAGACACCTCCCTGAACCTCATCTTTGAGACCGATATCGGCAATGACGTGGATGATGCCCTGGCCCTGGACATGATCTATAAATACCTGGACGCCGGGAAGATCAACGTGCTGGCCATTTCCTCCAATAAGGAAAGCAGGTATTCTACGGAATATATTGACCTGATGAACCGCTGGTACGGCTACCCCGACATCCCCATCGCCAAAGTGATCAACGGGATAGACAGCGAGAACGATGCCCGCAAATATGCGGAATTCGTCTGCCTGCAGAAAGACAGTACGGGCCAGCCGCTTTTTCCCCGGCCCGCGTTCGACTATGAGGCCGTGCCTGAAGCGGTAAGCCTGTACAGGAAGCTGCTGGCCGAACAGCCGGATCATTCGGTGACCATCGTGTCGGTAGGTTTTTCTACCAATATCTTCCGCCTGCTGCAGTCGGGTGCGGATGAATACTCCCCGCTTTCCGGCAGGGAGCTGATCGCTAAAAAAGTGAAACTGCTGTCTATGATGGCCGGGAGCTTCGGCGAAAACAAACTGGCAGAGTATAATGTGGTGAAAGACATACCGGCCGCGCAGATCATTGCCGACAGCTGGCCTGGTCCGATAGTGTTTACGCCGTTTGAGGCGGGGATAGCCGTGAAATACCCGGCTACCAGCATTGAAAATGATTTCAAATGGGCGGCCCGTCACCCGGTGGTAGAAGCCTATAAGCATTACCTGGATATGCCCTACGACCGACCTACCTGGGATCTCATCGCCCTGCTGTACGTGGTGGAGAACTCGCCGGAATACTTTACCCAAAGCGCTGCCGGGAAGATCTCGGTAGACGACAAAGGCTATACCTCATTTTCTGCAGAGCCTGACGGCCCTCACCGCTACCTGACGCTCGACAGCACACAAGCGGAACGAACCCGGCAGCACTTTGTGGAGCTGATCACTGCGCAACCCAAAAACCGAAATTAACCTTAAATACTTACAGATATGTTTATCGTAGATAACTATGCATTGGCCGTCATTTTCTGCGTGATCACCATGATCTGCTGGGGATCGTGGGGAAATACCCAGAAGCTGGCGGGGAAATCGTGGCGGTTTGAGCTTTTCTACTGGGACTACGTGACTGGCATCCTGCTGTTCTCCCTCATTTCGGCGTTTACGCTGGGGAGCTTCGGTGAGGCGGGCCGCAGCTTTCTCCCGGATCTGCAGCAGGCGGAGTGGGCCAATATCCGGAGCGCGTTTATTGGCGGAGTGGTGTTTAATGCGGCCAACATCCTGCTATCGGCCGCGATATCCATCGCCGGGCTGTCGGTGGCTTTCCCGGTAGGGATTGGCCTGGCCCTGGTGCTGGGGGTGGTGGTGAATTATATGGGCTCGTCCAAGGGTGATCCCGTGCTTCTTTTTACGGGCGTGGCCCTGGTAACGGTGGCCATTGTCTTTAATGCCATTGCATATGGCAAGCAGGCAAGGCAAGCGCAGAAGGTGTCGTCAAAAGGCCTTGTCCTGTCGCTGGTGGCCGGTCTGCTGATGTCGTTTTTCTACCGTTTTGTGGCGGCCTCCATGGACCTGGAAGATTTTGTGAACCCGGCAGCGGGCAAGATGACGCCCTATACGGCGATGTTCATCTTTGCGCTGGGCATTTTCGTGAGCAACTTCCTGTTCAACACCCTCGTGATGCGCCGGCCGTTTGAGGGGGCTCCCGTAAGCTACGGCGAATATTTCAAAGGGAGCTTCAGCATCCACCTGGTGGGTATCCTGGGCGGACTGATCTGGGGCCTGGGCAATGCCTTTAACCTGATTGCGGCCGGGAAAGCCGGTGCGGCGGTGTCGTACGGCCTGGGTCAGGGCGCCACGCTGGTGTCGGCCCTTTGGGGCGTGTTTATCTGGAAAGAGTTCAAAAATGCGCCGAAAGACGCTAATAAGTACCTGTATCTTATGTTTCTCCTGTTTTTGGCGGGCCTGGCCCTGATCATTGTAGCAGGATTGAATTAATCGGAATTAACCTTAAAAAACTGATAACATGAATTCGTATTTTTTTAAACTCCGGCGGTGGGGTAAGCTATGCTTTGTTCTACTGCTCGGGACAGCCTTTGCGGCCATTGGCCAGAACCGGGTGAGCGGTACCGTAACCGATAAGAATGGTGAGCCCGTCATTGGGGCGAGTATACAGGAGAAAGGAACCACCAACGCCACCGCTACGGATGTGTCGGGCAGGTTCTCCCTGTCCGTTCCGGAGAATGCCGTTCTCCAGGTATCTTTTGTGGGATATATTTCCCGCGAGATCCCTGTGGGGAATCGTACCACTCTCGAAATTACGCTGGAAGAAGACTCCCGCCTCCTGGATGAAGTGGTGGTAGTGGGTTTCGGAACCCAGAAAAAAGTTAATCTTACGGGCGCTGTGGGGGTGATCGACTCCAAAGCCTTTGAATCTGTGCCCGTTCAGAATGCCGTTCAGGCGCTGCAGGGCCGGATTGCCGGGCTGAACATCACCCAGCCTAACGGTGGGGCACTGAACACCCGGGCGGGCATTGATGTACGCGGACTGGCTACCATAGGGCAGGGCTCTTCCGGCGGGGCATTGATACTGATAGACGGTATGGAGGGCGACCTTTTTACCCTCAACCCTCAGGATATTGAAAACATTACCGTTCTGAAAGACGCCGCAGCCTCCTCTATTTACGGCTCACGTGCACCTTTCGGGGTGATCCTGGTGACCACCAAAAAAGGGAAGCAGGGCAAGGTGACCGTTAACTACAACAACAGTTTCCGGTATAATTCAGCCATCAATATGCCGCAGGAGATGGATTCCTATACCTGGGCTACCTATTTCAATGAGGCTTCCATAAATGCCGGATGGGGAGATGTGATCGCTCCGGAACAGATGCAGCGGATCCGCGATTATATGGATGGCAAAATTACGACCAACACCATTCCCAATCCGGGGAATCCGAATACCTGGAGTAACGGCTATGAACTGGCCAATGATAATATTGACTATTACTCGGTATTTTATAAAAAAATGACACAGGCGCAGGAACATAATATCAGCGTTTCGGGCGGGACGGAACGTGTAGGCTATTATGTTTCGGGAAACTACCTGGATCAGGGTGGATTGATGAATTTCGGTAGCGACGGGCTGAAGAGATATAACCTTTTCGGAAAGGTGGAAGCCCGCTTGTCTGACAAGGCTACGATTAACTACAATGCCCGCTTTATCCGTTCGGATTACCATCAGCCAAGACACATGAGCAATAGTTTCTTCCAGGAGATCGGTCGGCAGTCATGGCCTATAGGTCCGCTTTATGATCCGAACGGCTTCCTGTTTAATGACCATGCCTTAACCCTGAGAGACGGTGGTGAGATTAAAAACCAGGGCTCTACCGCCTTTCAGCAATTAGGCCTGACGCTGGAGCCGCTAAAAGGTTTGCGCCTGGTAGGAACGGCCAATTACCGGAATGATACCAACTTCAACCATGAAGACGGTAAGCCCATCCGCCAGATGCAGGTGAACGGGGTGAATTTCGGAAACGAATGGTACTATAACTGGGTGAGTGAGTTTGCGGATAAAACCGATTACCTGAACCTGAATGCCTATGCCGATTACGAAATGACGCTTCAGAAAAACCATTATTTCAAGCTGATGGGTGGCTTCCAGACCGAACACAATAACTACAGGGATCTTTGGGGCTCCAAAGACGGGATTATGGTATTTGATGTGCCAACCATTAACACTACTTCGGGTATGGGGAGAGACGGCGATGTGATCCCGCCCCGGGTAACGGGTGGATATTCCAGCTGGGCCACAGCAGGCTTTTTCAGCAGGCTGAACTATAACTTTGCCGAGAAATACCTGTTTGAGGCGAACCTGAGATATGACGGTACTTCGCGGTTCCGTGAAGAGCGGAGATGGGGACTGTTTCCTTCGTTTTCAGCCGGATGGAATGTAGCCCGTGAAGATTTCTTTCAGCCGCTGGAAAACGTGGTCACTACCCTGAAAGTACGTGGTTCTTACGGCTCGCTGGGTAATCAGAATACCAACTCGCTTTATCCTACCTATACTACAATGGGCTATGCCACTTCTTCAGGCGGTTGGCTTATAGACGGTGCCCGGCCTAATATTTCATGGGCGCCGGGCCTGATCAGCCGTTCACTCACCTGGGAAGAGATCCGTTCGTGGAACATCGGACTGGACTTTGGTTTGCTGAAAAACAGGCTTACGGGATCGTTTGATTATTTCGTTCGTAAAACCCTGAACATGGTAGGGCCGGCCGATGAGCTGCCTGTAGTGCTGGGTACGGGGGTACCCGTAACCAATAATACCGACCTGAAGACTAAAGGTTTTGAGCTGGAGCTGGCCTGGCATGACAAGGTATTTAAAGATCTCAACTACGGTCTTCGCTTTGTGCTGTCGGATGCAGTAGGTGAGATTACCCGCTATTCCAATCCTTCCGGTACATTATCACAATACTACGCAGGAATGAAGTGGGGGCAGATCTGGGGGTACGAGACTGTAGGCATAGCCAAAACCAATGAAGAAATGAATGCGCATTTAAGTACACTGACCGATGGCGGACAAAGCAACCTGGGCAGCAACTGGATGGCGGGAGACATCATGTATGCCGACCTCAACGGCGACGGCAAGATCAATTCGGGCGCCGGAACCATTGATGACCATGGCGACCTCCGGATCATTGGAAACTCTACTCCCCGCTTTAACTTTGGTTTTGACATTACAGCCGACTGGAAAGGTTTTGACCTGAGCGTCTTCCTGCAGGGAGTGGGTAAGCGCGATTACTTCCAGGGAAGCTTCTATTTCTGGGGAGCGGATAATACAGGAAGGTGGAACTCTATGGGACTCGTTCAGCATGAAGATTATTTCAGGAATGATCCGAATCACCCGCTGGGGCTGAATACGGACGGGTATTACCCGAGACCCCTCTGGGGCACCAGCAAAAATCAGCAGGTACAGACCCGCTACCTCCAGAATGCTGCGTATCTGAGGCTTAAAAACCTTCAGCTGGGGTATTCATTGCCTTCCTCCATGGTGCAAAAAGCCGGCATGAGCAAGGTCAGGCTATTTGTGTCCGGGCAAAACCTGCTGACCTTGACCAAAATGACTACCCTTTTTGATCCCGAAACCATAGGAGGGAACTCCCGCGGGAATGTGTATCCGCTGACCAAAGTGTATTCATTTGGCCTCAATGTTACTTTTTAATTTCTGAAATCATGAAAAGATATATCATAAGTATACTCGTTCTGGCAGGGCTTTCTTCCTGCAATGACTACCTGGACAAGGAGCCTTTGTCCAGCCTGACTCCGGAGCAATACCTCACTACGGAGGCGAACATTGCTTCTTACGCTACCGATCTTTACAATATGCTGCCGGTTCACGGGCAGTGGGACTGGGGTACTTTCCAGTACGACGCCCATACGGATAACATGGCCTCTGTAACCCCCAGCGATATCTTTGCGCCGGGTTTCTGGCGGGTAAGCCAGACCGGAGGAGCGTACTCTTTCGGGAATATCTATCGCTGCAATTATTTTCTTGACAAAGTGATCCCGCTCTTTGAACAGGGTAGCTTATCCGGGATAGAGCCCAATATGAAGCACTATATCGGTGAGGTTTACTTTTTCAGGGCATTTGAATATTTTAACAAGTTAAAGGCACTGGGTGACTTCCCGATCATTACCACCACGCTGGAAGATAACCTGGAAGTATTGACAGAGGCCAGCAAAAGGGCGCCGCGAAATGAAGTGGCCCGCTTTATACTGGCTGACCTGGACAAAGCGCTGGAATACATGGCTGAAAACCCGCCGGTAGGAGGGAGGAACCGCCTGGGTCGCGATGCCGTGCACCTTTTTAAATCAAGGGTAGCGCTCTATGAAGGCACCTGGCTGAAGTATTTTAAAGGTACGGCTTTTGTGCCCGGAGGCCCGGGATGGCCCGGAAAAAACAAAGAGTATAACAGCAATTACAACTTCCCGGGGGGAAGCATAGAGGCGGAGATTGATTTTTTCCTGACACAGGCCATGAATGAATCTAAAACGGTAGCGGATAAATATACCCTGACGGGGAATACCGGGAAATTCCAGAACCAGCCTTCTGATGCGGCAAACCCGTACTTTGACATGTTCGGTGCCACAGATATGAACCCGTTTTCGGAGATTATTCTCTGGAAACAATATAACTTCGGACTGGGCGTGACCAATACCGTACAGGAATTTCTTACGAAAGGAAATAACGGCTACGGGACCACCAAGAGCATGCTGGATGCTTTTGTAATGACTGACGGGAAGCCGGTGTACAAGGCCACTCTCCGCCAGGATGAGAACACTTCTTACTGGGGAGACGAGGACCTGCTGACCTATACCCGGAACCGGGATTCGCGCGCACAGCTGTTCTTTAAAAGACCGGGCGACAACAACCTGCACTCGGAGGCCGGCCAGCAGGGGGTGAGGGTAGAGCCTTATCCGAATATCACGTCGGCTACTCCTTCCCTCAAGTATAATACGGGGTATGCGCTCAGGAAAGGCCTCAATTTTGACGGTTTCCAGACCAATCAGAACTACAGTACGGCCGGGAGCATCGTTTTCAGGGCAGTAGAGGCCTATCTCAATTATATAGAAGCCTCTTATGAGAAAAACGGGTCGATCGATGCCACGGCAGATAAATACTGGCGGGCTATCCGGAAAAGGGCGCTTATCAATGAAGACTATAATTACACCATCGGGCTTACCGATATGCAGAAAGAAGCGGAAACCGACTGGGGGGCTTACTCGGGCGGAAAAGTGGTGGATGCCACGTTATATAACATTCGCCGGGAGCGCCGGTGTGAGCTGATAGCAGAAGGATTCCGGCCTGCGGATGTACGCCGGTGGCGCGCCATGGACCAGATGATCAGTAAACCTTACCACATTCTGGGCATGAATCTTTATGATAAGATGGCAGACCGGCAGGAGTTCAGTAGTGTCATCAAAGAAGGAGAGAATGTGTCGCCCCGGTCGTTCAGCAAATATCTGGCGCCCTATCATATTCTTTCCAATAACCGGGTATACGATGGTTACCGGTGGAATATGGCCCATTATCTTGAACCCATCGCCATCCAGCATTTCCTGATCACAGGGGGTGGAGATGCCGGAAATTCGCCTTTGTACCAGAATCCGGGATGGTCGCTGCAGGCCAATGAAGGGCCTACCCCCTGATGGAGAGTAATCTCCGGATGCCGTTTAGCGGGTTTAGTGTGACACGGGTAATACCTGTACCGGGAATGCCCGTGTCGCGCTGAACGGGCGCTGTCTGCAGATAGCCGGCATTCTGAATAACCTCTTGCGGTATATTTCCTGTTTTATCAATGAAGTATTTAGTAATTATATTCCTGGTATCCTGTTCGTGCATTCTCCGGGGACAGGAGAAAGAGAACAGCCGGCTGACGGTGGCCGGGAAGCCCTTTCTCATGCTGGGAGCACAGTTGAGAACCGACTTCTTCCAGCAGTTGGAAAACAAGACGCCGGAAGAGCTGGAACCGTATTTTGAGCTGGCATCACGGTTAAACATTACGGTGCTGCAGGTACCGGTTTCGTGGCGCGATGTGGAACCCGAAAAGGGAGCCTATTCCGGGCGTTTGCCCGAAACCTACATCCGGTATTGTGAGAAGTACGGCATGAAGCTGGAGCTGCTTTGGTTTGGCAGCTATATGTGCGGTTTTTCTGTAGAAGGATATATCCCGGATTATGTCAGGAAGGATACCGTTTCTTTCCCGCGGCTCCGGCACCGTTTTAACGGCTGGCTGGGCGAGCATTTTTTCCTGGCACCTGATTCTCCACAGCTGGTGGAAAGAGAATCACGGGCATTGGAGGCGCTCATGGCTACGGTGAAAAATTATAACCGTATCCACGGCGGGAATACCGTTACAGGGATACAGGTGCAAAATGAGCCGGATATGCTGGCCACCCGCCACAATGCCCTGCATGGCCTTTCCCCGGACGAGCTCTGGCCCGCGCTGATCCGGATGCTGGACAAGTTGGGAAGGGTAGTGAAAGCCTCCGGTTATCCTGCTTATACCCGGGTTAACCTGACCACCACCTACCCGGATTATATCGAAAAAAGCAAAGCTATAGTTGCTACGGAGGGAATTGATTTCGCTGGGCTGGACCCCTATGAAAACCGCGTGGATTCGATCACCCGTAAGCTGGAAGCACTGGCGGCTATTCCCGGAAATTATGCACACATTGCAGAAAACGGGGGAGAATATGAAAATACGGATATCCTTGCGCTGAAAGCCCTTTCTATGGGTTACGGTTATTCTGTTTTTGAAGTGGTTACCACCTCGCACCCTTTCCTGAAAGAATGGACCCACCGGGGTGTTTATAGCCCCGATTTTTCTCCCAAACCGCACACCCGGCGTACGGCAGATGCCTTTGGGATAATCCGTAAAGCGTGGTATCCTTTTGCCACGGCCGCCCCGCAGAATATCGTGGTTTTTAATACGGACAGGGATGAAGTAGATTCCGCCCTTAAAAACACGCGGAGTGCTACGGTTTCCTGGCAAACCGGTACGGGAGGTGTGGCATTTGCGGTAGAGCTTGACGACGGGCTAATGGTGGCGTCTACCCGGGCAGACAGTATGCGTTTCCCGGGGCTGGCCATTACGAAAGTGGAAAAAGGGCTTTATGATCCCGAGGGACAATGGGTAGCTGAAGGGACAGAAAACATGGGCCGGGAACTGAACTTAGCGCCCGGAACCGTTTACAGGATATATTTTACAGGAAAATGAAACGTATATGAAAGTATTGGCTATCGTATTTCTGATGATTGGCACACTGCCGGGTATTGCAATGGCTCAGAAAGAAAAAATACCGGTGATCCTGGTTACAGACCTGTATTACCCGGCCCAGGATCCGGGCGATAACCTGGACCTGATCATGGGATATGCCCTGCCGGAAATTGACCTCAGGGCCATTATCCTGGATATTACGGATGAATTCAGGAAGGATTCGGCTTTTGTTTTCAATCTGATCATGCAGCGGGGCGGACCCAGAGAACCGGGGGTGATTCCGGTAATGCAGATGAATTACCTTTTCGGTAAGGCCGTTCCTTTTGCAATAGGACCACTGAAGCCTTTGGATTCTGCAGATGACAAAAAAGAAAATGCCCCTGCTTTTCAACAGGCGGGCATAGATCTGCTGATCCGGTCATTAGAGCAAAGTGACCAGCCGGCTCATATTCTTTCTTTTGGTTCGGCCCGTACTATTGCCGCCGCATATAACCGCCGGCCTGAGCTTCTTAAAAAGAAAGTTAAAATGATTCACCTGTCTGCCGGAAACTCGGCATATGAAGGGCCGGTGAAGTCAGATAACGTGTGGGATAATATCCCGGGAGGGGAGTGGAACGTGGCGTTGGATGTGCATGCTTTTGTCCGCCTGCTGCGATCCGATCTTCCGGTGTCTGTTTACCCTTGCGCCGGTAAGAAGGGCGTGTTTTCTCCCGATCCGTATAATACCTACTGGAAAATGAAAGATATCGCGTTTGTCAGGCAGATGGACCCCAGGCTGCAGCGCTACATTGATGATATCTTTACGCCGCAGGCCAGGATAGATTACCTGGGAACTTTGGACCAGGAACAGGCCTTTGTTTCCCGTAAAAGCCCTCATCATGTTTGGGAAACAGCTATCTGGATAAATGTATCGGGCAGGTCTCTGGTCAGGAATGCCGCCGGACAATACAGGATACTCCCGGCAGGAGAACGGAAGGAAACCGACACGCTTATCCCTTACCGGATGCAGCCCTGTAAGCTACAGGTGTTGGATAGCGGGCATTTTACCTTTCGGCCTGCAGGCACTTCAGACAAATATATTTATTACCGGTCAGACCCCCTGCAGAATGAAGCGGCGCTTCAGGAAGCCCTGCCGGAACTATACCTATCCTTTAAAACAAAGAAATAAAATGAGAATCGGACTGATCATCATCATGCTTCTCTTCGGGGTAAGCTGTTCTTCCCAGGATACGCCCCAAAATGTAGAATCTACACCGCCGCCGGTAGAGGTGAGCAGGCTGGTTAAGGCCAAAGACAAGGTTTTCCTGGAGGTAGACGGGGTGCCGTTCCCGGTTTACGGGGCGCAGATTCGTTTAGACGCCCTTATTAACTGCGATAAGCTGGGCTGGGAGCAGATTGAGCGCTACTTTGCCAGGGGGAAGGAGCTGGGGGTAAATTGCCTGCAGGTACCTATATGGTGGAACGCCATTGAACCCCGTGAGAACGACTTTGACTTTTCTGTGGTACAAAAGGTATTGGAATACGCCCACCGGTACGATATCCGGCTGGAGCTCCTGTGGTTCAGTACCAATATGATCGGTGACTCTTTCTCTTACCTGGTGCCGCAATATATCCTGAAAGAACCGTCCAGACGCCTGCTTCGAAACGATGAGGGGAATTTCTGGGGGTATTACGGGTACCTCTATGCCCTGATCTTACATGATCGTTATGTGCTTGACAGGGAGAAAAATGCAGTTACCCGCCTCTTGTCTTTTGTACGGCAATGGGATCTGGAAAATGGAGAGAAGCACCCCGTGATTGCTGTGCAGGTGCATAATGAGCCAGACGGGCTGGTACGTTGGCGTATGGATCAGAAGGCCTATAAATACAGGAGCGGCGAGGCGCTGAGCAAGCATGCGGCCTGGAAAATGACGCTTGAGGCGCTCAACGAAGTAGGCCTGGCGGTGAAAAACAGTCCTTATAAGGTAGCTACACGCACCAACCTGATTTCCGGTAATGGCACAGCGCCATATCCCCAGGCACCGGAAGCCCGGCCGGGCGATGTGCTGGCCCTGGAGGGGATAGACCTGGTTAGCTTTGATCCTTATATGAATACGGTAAACCAGGTAGCAGCAGAAGTGGCCGCGTACGGTGCCCTGCCGGGAAATTATCCGCTCATTGCAGAAAACAAAGGAGTTTACCCGAATACGACCAGCCTTATGCTGGCTACATCGGCCCTGGGCGGCGGATATAATATTTATGACCTGGCTACCAGCAAGTACTTTATAGCCAACACCAATGACCCGGAGGGAATTGACCATGGAGTGCTTACGGCAGACCTGGAAGATAAGCCGCACACGGCGTCTGTAAGGAAACTTCTGAAAGGGTTTACGGCTGCCGGTTCCGAAATAGCAGTAACACCAACGGATAATTTTGCCGTATTTAATGTGACCACCGATTTTCCTGAAACTGCGAAAGTACAGAAAATCAGGACTACCGGTGTGGAGATAAGCTTTACTACCCGGGCCGGTGCGCAGGGTTTTGCTTTAGACAGGGGCAGCTACCTGCTGGTTTATATGACAGCTCCTGCCACGCTCGTTCTGAGCAATGCATCTGTAGAGAAGGTAGTCGCCGGTACTTACAGCCCTGAAGGGAAATTTACGGAAGATGCGGCACACGCAGCTCAGACCGGACAAACCCTTAACCTGGAAGGAGGAGTTTTGTATAAAATTAATTACACCTCTCAGGGGCCTTTATCTTCCACTACGCGTAAACATATCGGAACACTCTTCTGAAGCCGGGACGGGGCATGAGCTTCTGTACAACATTAAGAGACAGAAAAGGAAAATGCCTGGAAGGCGTATGTTTTCTTTCTGTTAAGATTTAAACCAGGGATAGTTCACCCCAATAAAGTGCTTACATTTAAAACCTTTTGTCATTAGAAAATTTAATCAGTTATGTTAAAAAATACAATCGCCGTAATCCTTCTTTTTGCCGCGCTCACCGGCTATAGCCAATCCTTTACCCTTTCCAATGAAAAGCTGGTGGAAAGAATCTCGTACAAACCCCAGAAGGCAAAAGTGGTTATTGACACCGACACCTATAATGAAATAGATGACCAGTTTGCCCTGGTTTACGCCATACTTTCGCCGGCACAAATGGACATTGAAGCCATATACGCGGCCCCCTTTCTCAATAAAAGGGCAAGCAGTGTGGCCGATGGTATGGAAAAGAGCTACGCCGAGATTCATAATGTGCTGGACAAAATAGGGATGAAAGACAAATTTCCAGTATACAAAGGCTCTACCCATTTTTTGAAAGACAAAAACACTCCTGTGGTCAGTGATGCCGCAAAAGACCTGGTAGACCGGGCCATGAAAGCTACAGAGCCGCTGTTTGTGCTGGCCCTGGGAGCTCCTACCAATGTAGCCTCGGCATTGATCATGAAACCGGAGATCAAAGATAAGATCATCGTTATATGGTTGGGTGGAAAGGGCCTCGACTGGAGAACGGCACGGGAGTTCAACCTCCTCCAGGATGTGGCCTCATCGCAGATTCTGTTTGATTCGGGAGTTCCTTTGATCCAGATTCCTACAGAGCCGGTTACATCGCATTTAAGCACTACGGTTCCTGAACTTAAAGCACATATAGGCGGTGCAAATAAAATTTCAGATTACCTGATCTCCATCGTGGAGGGGTATAGTACTGACCATTTCGGGTGGTCTAAGGTGATCTGGGATATTTCGGTGATTGCTTATATCGTGAATCCGGATTGGATGCAATATGAGCTGCGACCCGCACCCATACTTACCAACGAGCTGACGTATAGCTCAGACGGCACCCGGCACCTGTATAAGGTAGTAACTTTTATTGACCGGAATAAGGTTTTTAAAGATATGTTCCTGAAATTTAAGAGTTTTAAGGACTAAGCCTGTATCTCCAACGCCGTAATCCGGACTGAAAAGGGGAATAGAGGCTATAAAATTCTTTCAGATGAGCCGATATTCTAAAAAGAAGAAAGTGTTTTTCGCTTTTCTTCTTTTTCCATTTATCTATTTCATTGCCACAGCGATTAGTATTTCAAATTACGCCGGTAAAGACGAAACTCAACAGGCGGATGTGGCCATTGTACTGGGCACGGCCATTTGGGGTGAAGAGCCGTCGCCTGTTTTCAGGGAAAGGATCAATCAGGGTATCCGGTTATATAAAAGCGGGTATGTAAAGAAAATCATCTTTACAGGTGGCAAAGTGAATGGAAATGTGCTTTCCGAGTCTTATGTAGCCAAAAAGTACGCTGAAAAGCATGGAGTAGACAGTACAGACATCCTGATCGAAGAACGCTCCCGGATAACACTTGAAAACATGAAGTTTGCCAGAGAGTTAATGGCGGAGAATCATTTCCATAAGGCTTTGGTAGTAAGTGACCCTCTACACATGAAAAGAGCTATGAGCATGGCAAAGGATATGCATATTTCAGCGTATCCTTCTCCTACTTCTTCCAGCAGATTCAAATCCCGGAAAGCTAAATTTGGGTTCCTGATGGGAGAGACTGTATTTTATACGGTTTATCGGATGTACCGGGTTTTTCAGTAAACCGGCCTCATTATCATTCGTGCTTGCTATTCAGAATTAGTTTCTCAATATTTTCCTTTACCAGTTGTTGCAGTTGATAGCAGTAATACCTTTGTCAGCAGACTTATGTGATGATACCACGAGATTAGTGCAAGCGGCACTTGCACGATTGAAAATTAGGGATAAGCCTCTACAGTTTACCTGGCTTTAACTTCTGAAAGCTTTTTCACTACCTTACTTTCAATTAATGACTTCATCTGGCTAATGGCCACCTTGTTGAGCTGGATAAGCCTTTCGCTTTGTGGTAAACCCTGCTGTATCAATAAGGCATTAATGCTTTCCATATTGCTCAATACCACCAACTGCTCTAAAGTGGCAGAATCACGGATGTTTCGGCTTTTACCGTCCCGATTGTTATCGGGATTATCTCTCCACATTTTTGCGGTAATACCAAACAAGGCTACGTTCAACAGATCGGCTTCATTGGCATACACCAAACCAGCCTGTTGTTTAGTCACTTCTTTCGGAATCAAATTTTCTTTGATGGCGTCGGTATGGATTTGGTGATTTACTTTGGCCAAAGTCCGCTGTAAATTCCATTCAAGCTGTAAACTGTTATTTTCGTCTTGTTTTAATCGCTTGAACTCTGTAATCAGATACAATTTGAATTCGGAAGAAATCCAGGATGCAAATTCAAAGGCAATATCTATGTGAGCAAAAGTACCTCCGTATCGCCCCGATTTTGATGTAATTCCTGCTGCGTTGGTGCTTTCAATCCACCGTTGAGGAGACAAAACAAAATAATTACTTCCTGCTTCATTTCTAAACCTATCGAATTCGATAGGTTTAAAATCAGGGTTATTCAATTTTTCCCATAGCCCCAGAAATTCAATGGTGCTTCTGCTCCTCATCCAATTGTTGATGATTGAAAATGGCTCTACAGAACTTCTGTATTTAGCAATATCAGTCAATGAGATATACTCCCCAATTTCTTTATTCATAAAGGAGATTTCGGTTTCTTTAACGATTACTTTCTTCGTGTGTGTCATATTTTGAGTTGAATGAATGTGAAAATTATTACCTTTAAACCTATCGAATTCGATAGGGTTGGAAACAGTATATCGTTTGGTATTCCCGAAAGGGTAAACCGATAGTTAGCAGCAGTTATGATAGATTTAAATCATTGCTTATCCAGCATTTTTTCCAACAAAGCCACTTTCTCTTTTTCAGCTTGAAGTAAGCGTTTGTACAGCTTTTTGTTTTTCCTGGTTCCAGTCTTCGCCCAGTTCAAAGGCCAGGGCGTCTTGCTTGATGCCAAGCATTTCGCGGAAACGTTTTACGTTGCGTCCTTCGTGAATCTTCGGATTTTTAGCGGTATGTGTCATAGCTAAAAAATAGGTTTTGTGATCATATTAATGGTTTTTCCTGCAATTACCGATAAGGAATGAAGGTGTCATCTATCGGTAAGAATGCCCGAAAAACAAAAGTAGTGTTTCTTTTTGTAAAAGAATGGTTATAAAGTTATGTAAAAAACATGGGAATAATTCGTTATCTGCTGTAAAATACTAATTTGGAAAATGAAAAGTAATCATGTAGGTATAGCTAAAGTATTAGAATTTTCACCCGGGTCAAATATATATACATCTTAGACAGGAGATTCAGAATTAGTACTATCGAAATCCCTCCAATCTATTAGCTCAAACTATTATCCATCCAAGAAGTTATTTGACCCTTTATTTTTTCTATACCCTGGACAATGTAACCTACCATTCCTATTTTATGAATAATCTGATAATTATTTTCTGATTGTAAAAAATCAAAAAGTTTAATTTCGAAGAATGTTCCAGGTTCATCGCTTCCAAGATAGCTACTATTTTTAGGTTGTACAGTTTTAAGAATTATTTGATTTAATTGTTTTACTATTTTAGTATTTATGCTCAATCGTTTAATTGTGTTTTCATCCTGATATTTCTCTGTAAAATATGTCTCAGTATCACTTATGTATAATTCTATCTTACAAAATGAGAAAATATTATCAAAATGAGATTCAATACAGGAACTGATATAGTTCTCAAAATTCTTTTCCTTTTTGTCCCAGATTAGCTCAAATTCGATAGAGAAAAAGCTAATGAATGAAAACATTATTGTTTTTTCATTTGAGAAATCGATGTGTTTAAGGAACCTCTTCAATTCAGGAATTAAATAGAAGTTCCAAAGCCTTGTTTTATCTATTGATTGAAGAAACTCTAAAATTTGATTGTCGAAGTGTGCATCTGTAAGAGTATGTATTATTTGATTTTTAAATTGATCATTATCCGGAAAGGCATAAATATGATGTGCTAAGAAATACTTTCTAAAAATACCTGCACTAAACCTATACCAGCTTTTAGATGGGATGATAATAGGGCTTAAATCTTCTATATTTAACCTTGACAGGGGTGAATTTTGTATAAGCAAATTTAACCTGGATTTAGTTATACTATAAGAATCAGAGTATTGAAGTTCATTAGACACCTGATAGTAAAAACGTACTAATGATTCGTATGAGCTCTTAATTTCTTTTGAATGATTCTTGAAATACAGGTCAATCAGATGATAAATATCAGTAGCGTCGATTTGTATTTCATTACGTATAAAAAAATGGCAGGCATCTTCAAAGAGCAATTGGTTATTGCTGAATTGTGACAAAATAGAATTGAACTTTTTTATTTCTTTTAGATATGAAGTGTATTTGTGCTCTTTTAGAAAATGTAAAGGATTATATTTATCTTTTTGCAGCGGAAGATATTCATCTACAATAGTTTCATAATGTTTTGGCTCGTATTCTTTTTTAGGCTCTTTATTTTTATTTTTTCTCGATTTAACAACTTTCTTCTCTTTCAATAAATAAGAAAAACTTATGCCAAATGTTGATTCCAGATTTTTAACAAATTTTTGGGTGATTCTTATTTTGTATTTTTTTGCTAATTCTTCGATTGTATAGTTTCTAAGTATATCCAGCTCTGTTCCAATCAAGCCATCTTCTTCTTCCAGGTAATAGCCAATGTCTTCACAAAGCAATTGTTTAATATGTTTTTTTATTTGCCGGATATTTGAATTATAGAAATTCTGAAATTCAAGTGGGAATATTTCATTAAACGTGTAAAAATAATCATACTCACTGGCAAACGTAATGCTGTCGTAATATAACTGTATGATGTTGATGACATCAGTATCCAGATGTGCACCACCTAATTTAACTATATGTGGGAAATATATCATCGATTTATCTGACACTACTTTTTGTCTTTGATGAAATGTATTAATATCTGCCTTTAGTTCTTGGATAATAAACTCCTTGATGTCTTTATTTTCCGGTAAGTCAATATCAAATAACCTCTCAAGGTCCATAAGTTTTAAATATTTAATATCTTCGTCGGAGTCAAATCTGGTTAACTGATCTGTGAATTCTCTTTCTTCGTAATTGCAAAAAGGTAAGTTGTTAAATTCGGAAAGTAATTTGTGTTTTAGTATTTTTTTTAGGTTCTCATCCAGTTTTATTTTTGCGCCATGTAAGTAGTGGTCTGAATCATTGTCAAGTATTTCGTTCTCCCTATCAGCACTAAATATGAAGGATAATTGATTGAAAAATAAAGCATTTGAGATAATGGGTTTAACCCATAAATACCCGTCGGCTCTCAGAAACTCCAGTAAGTAGTCTTTGATTCCCGGACTTTGAAATTGAATTAATGTTGTGGCGTAATAGTTGTCCTTATTTATTGATATATAAAACTCTTCAAGCTTTATTAGTTCTTTTCGAAAGTCTAAGGGGTTAACTTCTACATTTAATGTTTGGTGGGCTTCAAACTGAACAGAATCAAAGGTTTGTTTCAAATCTTCCAGTTCCATGGGGTCACTGGATATTAATAAAATAAGCAGGATAAGCTTAGAAGTTGGATTCAATTTACCAAATGCTTCTTTCCAGAATGCTAATGGGTTGTTTAGATAACGGCTAAATGAAGTGTAGAAGGCATCAGATGATTGATAGCTTTCATGTAAATAAGTTTTAAGGAAAAAATCTATATGCCTTGGAGAGTAATTTTCGTGCTCAAGTAAATATTCAAAATTATTCTTATATTTAATCATTTCCAGATATGATAAATCATAATCATAAAATAATAAGTGATTAAGAAGAATTTTCAACCGGTCTTCTAAAGTTAACTCTACTATACTTATAACGTATTTGTTATTATCCAGCAAAGCCTCTGTTTCAAGTTCTGCGTTTGTAAGAATATCTTTTATTATATAATCTCTTGAAACAAGAATTAAGTAACTGTTGGAAGAACGAGTGAAATACCGGATAATGGATTGAAACTCTCTTTGAAATGTGCTATAGTTATGTATGGAAGGGCTAAAATTTTGACCCCAAAAATCATCAACAATAATAAGACGGTTTTCATTTGCCAATGCCAGCGTTTCAGGATAATCTCTTTCTTCAAGATATATTACATCACACTTTTTCTGATTTAAGAAGTAGTTTGCGATCATCATTGCCGTGGTTGTTTTACCAACACCAGGATTTCCGGAGAGAATAATTACTTTATTTTCTTCAAGCTTTTGGATTAAATGGGGGAGTTGTTTTGTGTTATGGAATAGTTTATGTTTTGTGTTTATATCATCAAGGAAGGTTTTAGTTTTATTGTAGTATTTTTTATTGACAATCTTTTCAAGTGCCAGTTCTATTAAAGATATGTTTGGTACTAAAAGTTTAGAATAAGTTTTAAACAGGTATTCATATTCTTTTTGTCCTAAATATTTATTAAGCTTTATACCATCAATGATGTCTTCTTCATTAAGGATAAAGCCTTCGAAAAGTAGTTTGATTTCCGATGACTGGTTAGGAGATAATTCAATATTTGTACAAAGTATGTATCGGTCAGGTTTTTGCCTTTTACATTTTTTTACTTCCTTTTTTAAGTTTTGTACAAGTTCTTTATAGTTTTGAGGATGATACAACTTGCATTGTCCTATTATCTTTATTGTAGTATTGGTAGATTTTATATCAATACCACCGTCTCGGCCTCTTTTGTAGGTAGTAAGCTTTATAGGAAGCTCTCTGATTTCTAACAGGTCTCTGCAAAAATTTTCGAATTCAGTAGGGAATAATAGGTTATGAAAGTCGAAATTATTCATTATTTTAGGCTTATGTGATCGCTAATAAGACAAAATCAATACTCTTTATTTCTGATCTCGTTTAATTTGTAACGTAAATATTGATAGGAAGTGAGTGTAAAGAAAGTTTAGATTAAAAATTTCCAAAATATGCCAAGTGTTTTTTTAAGTCATAACAAAGTGGATAAGCCTTTTGTGGAAAAGCTTGCTAACGATTTAAAGCGTATAGGTATAGTGGTGTGGTTTGATAAGTGGGAGATGGGAGTTGGAGACTCTCTTATGTGGAAAGTTAATGGAGGGATCAGGGAAAATGAGTACTTGGGGGTGATTATGTCACCGGAAGCCATGGATTCTGAATGGGTTAAGAAAGAGTTAAGTGCAGCGTGGGTAAAGGAGTTGAATTTAAAAAGAGTATTTATCCTTCCTATTTTATACAGGGATTGTGAAATTCCATTACTTCTTGCAGATAAGAAATATGCAGACTTTCGTTCTGACTATGATGAAGGATTTTTGGCTCTGGCTAGAGTTTTCGGTATTAAAGATACTGAAACTTTATCAGTGGAAAACTGGAGAAGGTTTACCAATAAAAGGAATGAAGATTGGAAAAAATACAGGATAACTGAATTTGAGAAATTGGTAACCACTTTGGTAGACAGGGCTATGGAATATAACTGGTCTTCGTATGTGGGTGGAACGGCTAATCCTTTTTCTATACAATTGTATGCGCGTATTATGATACCACAAACTACTATAGGTGAAAACGTAGTTTATAGTTCTATCAATAAATATGTTACCTTCAAACTGAAACCCAAGGTCAATTCCTATTGGGCCTCTCTTAAAGAAGTGTACAACCCTAATCATTTGAAATTGGAAGATTTTGATATTTATGTTGGTAATTCAGTCAAAGCCTGTGAAGAATTTCTCTGGCGTATTATGGAAGATTTCAAAATGCAGCATGGAATATCTAAAAGTAAACCTGTTCACTTTACAGAGAGGTTTCTAAAATTAGATGAGAAGGTAGCATTTGTGAAGGAGATGGTTGAAAAAAATAATTGGTATAAGGGGGGCAATTCATTTTAATTTATTAAAAACTTCCTTAATCGTAAATTACTAGTATTGTGAAAGATTTATTAACGGGTTTAGATAGATATTTTATTAATTCGGGTCAAAAATTCTTTAGGGAAGATTGAATTATCAGCCTCAATTATTTCCTGCAAAATATTTTGTAAAACAGGATTTATTTCTCCAATGAAGGTTTTTATGTCGTTTAGTGAGATATCATCAGGGATATTCAGTAAATAGACTTGAAATCGGTTGTTGAATAATTTTTTGACAGCCGATTTTGTTTTTTTAAAGAAATGCTAGCCAGTGATTTTGCTGATGGGATACTATGTTGTTGTCAAGGGCCT
>Ga0222423_1000547_pt1 | contig 24442 bp, 35 predicted proteins | sample 3A0metagenome_FD_182472 | JGI IMG/M metagenome (GOLD analysis project Ga0222423, IMG submission 182472) | Enriched microbial communities from leaf-cutter ant dump, University of Wisconsin, Madison, United States - 3A0 (version 2) | ecosystem: Environmental > Terrestrial > Nest > Insects nest >...
CATGCCGCTCAGATATTTTCGCAGGCCATCCCACGTCTTGGTCTGGGCGACCATTGACCCGGCGAATTTGCTGTCGAATATGCCGGTGATGGCGTTTCTGATCGAGACTGAATCCTTTTTGACGGTTTTCGTCATGCCATCATAGGCAAATGACACCTGATTTCCGGTAACAGAGGCGCGGATGCCGAATTCTTTCAGGCGCTCGAACTCACCGGTCTGGGCGTCGGCGATCATTTCGACCGCGTCCATCAGGTTTTTCCCCATGCCCGCCGCCCCGTCACCGAGCGAGCGCATAGACCCGTCGGTCGGGTCGATGCCATAGGCGCGCATCTTGATAAATGCCTCTGCCGCCTGATCGACGGCCGTACCGGTTTCAACCGCGAACCCCTCAACCCATTTCAAAGAGGCCTTGGCCTTTTCGCTCGATTTTTCCATTACGGTCAGGGTGGTGGCGAAGCTCTCGAACTGCGCACCGGTGGTGAATACCCCCTTCGCCAGACCGACCGAGGCGGCGGTACCCAGCGCCACGGTTGCCAGAAGCGTGGCCTTGGCAGCGGTGCCGACACCCTCAAGCGTCCGCTTCAGGCGCTGATTTTCAGCGGCAAATCCCTTGATGACACGAGCGGCCTCCCTCATGCGGCCCTTGACCAAGCGGGCGGTTTCAACCACCCGCTTGCTGACATTGCGCACAGCCAGATCAGCACGGACGATTTCAAGGGTCAGGCGCTGACCGAAGGTTTCCCGCAAGGTCATCCCCGTGCGCCGCGCCTGCGGGGCGATCCGCCCGACCTCGGCCTTCAGGCGGTCAGCGGCCCCTGTGGCGTGTGTCATGGTCGCCACCACAGGGCTGATGGCGGGGGCGAGGGATTTGACGGAATAGCTGACGCGGCTGAACCCCTCGGCCAGCGCATAGGCATTGCGCGTGGCCGAAACGGTTGATGTGCCCGCCTGATCGAGCGCCGCCGCATAATCCTGCGCCGCATCGGCTCCGCCCGATTGGGCATCCGCCTGAGACTGGATGCCGGTGGCGGCCTGTTTCAGACCGCCCGTTAATTCCCTGATGCTGGCCCCGATCTGGCGGGCGGGGTTTGACGCCCCGTCAACAAGCGTCACCGTGGCTTTAAGGTTGTAATTTGCCATGTATTGCTAACGCCTGATCGTGCCAAAACAAAAGGTCTTCGAGATCCATGTCCCACACCTCGGCCATACCGCCGAAGGTGTAGGCGACCTCACCTATGACGTCGGGCCAGTTTCCGGGGACTTTCCCATCCACGTTTTCAGCTGCTCGGACAGGGCCTGATAGTCAGGCACAGCCAGCGCATCGATCACATTGACGCTGACATCCGCCAGCCGCGCGATCAGGCCCAGCGAACCGGCGACATCGCCGTCATATTTGTCAAATACCCTGAGGTCGCCTGCCTTAGGGGCGCGCAGGGTCAGGACGGAATAGGTTTCCTCGCGCTCGGTATCACCGGAACGCAGGGTAATTGTCACCGGCTCAAGCAGGGTGCGGACAAAGGGTTCCATCACAGATTTGGCCATCAGATCATCTCCTCAGCAGGCGGGCCTTCGACAACAAGCGAAACCTTGCCATCTTCGATTTTCGGGGGTTCGCCGGTGCGATAGGCGTCACGGATCACATAGGTCTGACCGGTGTCTGTGCGAAATTCGACGGTCGCCGCCAGCACGTCATAATCGCCCAGGCTGTCGCCCTCGCCGTAATTGACCTCGCATTCCAGCTTCGCGCCGATTTCCTTTTCGGTGTAGCGGCCGGTGCGGTGGCTGTCGGTGTTGGTGGTGCGTTCCATGCCTCCCGGCATCAGGGTCGCGTTGCCACGGGTATCGAGTTCGCGCCCGTTGAACCGGATGGTGGCGACCCCATAGAGTTTTTTGGTCATTTTCAGAGCCTCTTAAATCGCGCTTAACCGACCGGCTGGATCACAGCCGCGAAGCGCAGGAGCTGGTCGACGAAATCAGGCGGCAAGAGCGCATCAAGGCGGTCGCGGTCAGAGGCGTTGCGCTCAACCACCAGCGCCTTGATGAACGCATCCACGTTCTCGACGATGGCGGCCGCCTCCCACTGACGCGCAAGCGCGATCAACTCGGCCGTCATGGTCGACGGGGTGACAATGGCCTGACCCAGACCATAGCGACCACCATCATTGCCGAGTTTGTGACGCGGATATTTGAGGGCGACCATTGAACGGACGGAGGCCCGCACATAGTAGAGGCACAGGATGGCATTGAGCGCCCGCAGGCTGTCGTCCGCGATGCCGGTCGCCGTGGTCTTATAGGTCGTAATCGGCTGCTCGATGCACAGATTACCCCCCTCATCAACGATGAATGTCGAGAGGCCATCGGCCAGCAGATATTCGCGCTCTTCACGCGTCAGGCGATCCGATACCGCAGGCGGCACGATGCCGGGCAGGGTCAGATATGTCCACGGTCGCGCCGGGTCGATGGCACCGGCAGGCACCACGCGCGCGGCCAGTACCGCCGCCAGTTCATAGGCCGGTGACGGCAAGGCCTTGATGCCCCCAATAACAGATTGCGGGCTGTTGCGGCTTTCGCCAAGGGCCTCAAGTGCCGACAGGATGCCGGACAGGGCCGTATAGCTGATGCCGTCCAACTGGCGCATGGCACCGGCGCGGGACGCCAGTTCCTGCTCGATGACCGCCAGATTGGCAGCACCGGTATAAGGATGCACGAACGCGTCATAGCGCGCATCGCCGATGGCGGCGAACACGCTGGCCAGATCGGGGTCACCGGCTCCGGCCGTACCGGCATCGATGTCCACCGTCAGGCCCTGAGGCGTGCGATCCTCATCGTAATAGTTGAGGCGGACATCCAGCCCGTTACCGATCAGGCCCTTGTGTTTGGCCGTCAGGGTTACGACCGCATCTTCAGCCGCCGCCGCCATCGGCAATTCGGCATTGGCTGTCACGGCGGCGGCGATGGCCGTGGCAATGGCCGTTGGCGTTTGACCCGACTGGATGGCCACCGGCACAGGCTGACCGGCAATCATCAGGGCCAGCGTACCGGCCTCGGTCGGCGCATCACTCAGGGTCAGGGTTTGCGTGGCAGCGGTGGCCCCCGTGGCGTCATCGAGTGCGATGGCCGACAGTTCGACTGTGCGGTCGGTATTTAGCCAGGCACGGCACATGCGCGCCAGTTGCGACCCGCGACCGAACAGGACGGCGGCCTCATCCGGCGATGTCACCCGCTTGACCGTCAGGGTTTCGGCGGCGCCGGAGGCCAGTTGCTGGCCGATCAGCAGGGCCTTGACGCGCGCATTTGACCGCCCCGACTTGGAGGTATCAAATTCGGCATGGGCACCGGGCGTCAGATACATGGGGATTTGCGAAAAACTGATCGTCACGTCAGGTGTCCTTTTTCTGTACGGCGGGGGCGGCAGCGGCCTTCTGGGCCTTCTGGCGGGCGGCGGTGTCATCGACCACGTCCCCGTCCCTCAGGCGGCGCGTCCAGTAGATGGACGGCCTGACCCAATCGCCCGCCGCAGGCAGGTATGCGCCGCCATGATCGGCCGACCGGACTTTGCCAGTGGCCGAGGCGGGTTTGAGGTAAATCTTGTCCACGTTATGGTCTCCTAATCGGCGGTGGGCAGGGTGATGATGTCGTGTGCCAGGGCCTGACTATCAGGGCTTTCCCAGCGCACATCGAACGTGCGGAAATCATTGAGATCGTCGTCGCCGGTGGCGGTCGGGGCGATCTGAAACTGAGTGGTGAACTGCACGGCCAGCATCGACCATTTGCGCTCGATGATCGCCGCCGACGGGCGCACGAACTGGCACGACCCCAGCTCCAGCCCCGTGATGGACAGCCCCAGATCGTGATCGAGCAACAGGCCGCAGGCATCCAGCACCATCTGATAGGAACCGACCTCGGTACCCGTCGCCGTGGCCTGACCGTGACGGGTGGCCACCTCATTGCGATGGTTCATCGCCGCGACCACCAGCCCGAACGAGCCGCGCACACGGGTACCGCTGCGCGATTTATCGACCGACGACCAGCCGCCAAACGTCACCCATGCCGCAGGGCAGTTGATCTGCGCCTCTTTGAGGTACATATCCCAGTCGGTCGGATAGCTGCCGAGATGCCGATAGGCATAGCCCAGCACACCGGCGTCACTGGCGGCCCTCAGGCGGGCGATGATGCCGTTTTCAATCGCGGCGATCATGCGTCCCATCCGTCAAAAAAATGCCCGCCGATCAGGTCGCCGATTTTGGCGATGTCATCATCATTGATGCCGACCATAGGCCGCGCCGGAATGGTCACCTCAAGAGCCGAGCGGAAGCCCAGACCCGGAATGACAAAGGCCAGACGCTTGGCCGTCTTGGGCCGGATGGTCGCGCCAAACTGATGCGTCGGGGCATAGATCAGGTTCGTGCCCCAGACGGCATCCGTGACGGTCGCCTCAGACGAATAGGAGTCGCGCAGGTGGCCGCGATCCACGAGGGTCTGACCGCCCGTCGTGGCGGCGCGGCGGGACGGTTGCCACGGCGCGCCGTCCGGCCCCACCTGATCCTCAAAACGCTGCTTTGTGCTGACCTCGCCATAGCGGGCGACATCAGTCATCAGCGCCTGCGTGTCAGCACCGGCGGCGATCAGACCGAGCATGGCCCCGTGCAGCGCAGGCAGGTCGTTGAGGTCGATATCCAGACGCACACCGGTCATCAGTAGCCCCTCATGCGGTCACGGCTGAACAGGCGGTCGGGCGTCGAAAACTGGACGGAGGCGGACTGGGTAGCGGTGGCTCCATCATCACCGGTCAGGGTGGCGGTGCCCTCAGCCACCATTTTGAGCCAATCCATGACCTCTTGGTAACGCGCCGCCACCTGTTCAGGGGCGCTCGTTTTATAGAGGCGATAGCGGGCGATATCACAGGCCGCATCGGTCAGTACCGACGGCACTGGCGCAAACGGCCCCGGATAGCGCTTGGAAATATAGGCGTTAATCTTGCCGGTCGCCTCAGTGAGGACGGTCGCCAGCTTCGCCTCATCGATGACGCCATTAAGCGCTTCGTCCGTCAGCTGTATCAGCTCGGCCGTTTCAAAGCGCGCGGTCATGTCAGTGAGGGTGGCGTACAAGAGGGATGTCCTAAAAAAAGGCGGGGCGGCGGAATTGGCAGTCGCCGCCCCAGTTACAGGATCAGGATAGGCGGAACGCTTACTTACCCTTGGCTGGTCGGGCCTTGGGCTGGGGAGCCGGAGGCGGTGTATCCGCCTCCGGTTCAATGGCCGGAACATCAGTCTCCGGCGCTGGTGCGTCATCACCGTCGGACTTAGTGTCATCAGGTGTATGGCTTTCAGACGCGGGCATAATGACCCCTTCAGGCGAGGTTTCGGTCGGGGCCGGCGCACCTTCTGCGGCGGCCTCCGCGATGGGCTGAGTTTCTTCAAACACCTCGCTCGCTGGGGGTATATCGGGTTGATCGGCTTCAAACGCAGTAACGATTGCCCGCATCTGTACCTCACTGAATGGCCCAGCCTCGATGTAAAGCTGCTGGGGCATGGCAGCCTCGATGTCATCGACTGACGGCGGCGGCCCCCACTCTTCGCCATTAAAAACCTGCCACGTCAGGACGGGGTCTTTAGCGATGACCAGGACGCGCTGCAGACCACCCGGACTGCACACCAGTTCGACCTCCTGCCACTGACGGGCAGCGGCAAAGACCAGACCGGCGCGGCGGTAAGGGACGCGGAGCGACTTGACGCGGATTTTAATCATGTCCACGGCGCGCCTCTTACGCCAGCTTCGGCGCAACGATGATTTTCACATCGTTGTAAAGCGTATTGCTATCGCCGCCGTTGACCAGTTGGGTTTCAAACAGGGCTTTGGCTGCGGCTTCGTTGGAGTTGCCAACGACAATATGCGTCGGGCGGATGGCCAGCGGTTCGCCCTGCTCGTCCTTCAGGCCCGTCATGGCCGCCTTGGCGGCTTCATAATTGGCCCGGTTGAGCGTGTTGGTCGAACGGTGCGCGAGTTGCGGCATGGTATAGCCACCGGCACCGCGCGCCTTACCGTGCAACGGCACCTTACCGTTATTCATTTCGATGACATCACGGTTAGTGCCCATCCAGAACGTCGGTGCCTGACGGTTCTGCAACAGGATTGGCTTCAGCGGCTGCGTCAGGTCGACCAGGAACCACGGGTCGACAGTCCCCGCCCCCGACGACATATTGGAATAGATGCTTTCAACCAGCTTACCGTCACCGTCACGATAGTCATAAGGGTGATCGGTATCGAAGAAGTTCTGGCCGTCATAGCATTCGCGCAGGTGTCCATCGCGCAAAGCCGCAAAGATCAGATCATCAGGCAATTCGCCCGCCGACTTACCCCAGCTTTCGATCAGGGCGTTATAAGAGCCGAGATTATCATCCGACCAGTCGTCTTCGTCGATCTCGACTTCGCCGGTGAACTTATCGTTGGCCAGATGGTAAACTTTTTCAGCTACGGCCTGATAGCGGCGCTCACCCATCCATTTGCGGAGCTTGGGGAAGCGGCCAAACCAGCCATACTTGTTAGAACCTGAGGTGGATGGCACCGGTGTAGCCAGTTGCGCCCCCACCAACAGGGCAGATTTCAGACCCTTGGTGAACAGGGCCGAGTAGGTAACGCGCTGTGCATCCAGCGAGGCTTGGGTCATTACGCCGTTCATTGAGACTGTCCTTCGTTCGGGGTTAGGCGTCGTGGCCGGGAGCGATCCACACACCGGCAGGGGTCACATCCTTGATGCGGCCAGCCTTGGGACGGGTGTTGGTGGCGTGGGTCTTGCCGACCGTCTCGTCATCGATGACATAACAGTCGTTTTCGATATCAGCGGCGGTGATGGCATCGCCGGACGTACCGTTGCGCAGCAGGTACCAGCCCTCATGCTCAATCTCGGCAATCACATCACCATTGGCGACGCCACCTTCGGCACTATGTTTGAAGATACCCACCACACGGCAGGTGGCGGCATCAGCGGCCTGAGCGGCCATATCCGCCCCTTGTCCGGGGCGGGCGGCGCGGGCGAACCCTGAGGCCAGCATAGCCAGACCGCCCTGCCAGACCTTAACACCGGCAGCCAGCCCGACCTGGCGGGCCTTACCGTTACGGCGCTCCAGCGCCTTATTGGGGCCAGTCAGCGCCATTATTTCGGTTCCTTCTCAAGGGCATCGCGCGCGGCGATGAATTCTTCTTCGGTCAGACCGGCACTGGCGGCAGCGGCCACCTCAACCTCAGTCAGACCATTGGCATTTTTCGCAGGCGCGTCGCCATCGAGGACGGCACCGGCAGACACGACAACCTCTTTCTTGCCGACGAAAGAATTGAAGCGGTCAGGCTGGTGGCGGGCGAAGTCGAGCATTTCCCCACGCTGCGCAGGCGTAAACTTGCCTGCGGCGATGGCGGCATCGACCGACGCGGCGATATCCTTTTCGGCCAGATCGTCGACCTTCTTCTGAAGCGCATCATAGGCAGCGGCGGGGACGATAATCTCTCCCGCCTTCGCGACTTTCCTGTCCTTCAGGGTGGCCGAGGCCGTAACGATCTGTTCTTCGGTGGCCGTCTCATTCAGGCCGAGGGCGCTAACAGACGCTTTCAGGCGCGTCGTCAGTGAGGTAGCAGCCGCGACGACCTGTTCCTCGGTCGGGCTTTCACCCGTGAGGCCCAGCGCCGCCGCAATAGCGGTCAGTTTCATGGGGGAGTCCTTGGTTTGCTGGCTGGCCGCAATGGCGGGCAGTCCGTCGATTGCAGGATTGTTGGTCAGGGCCGCATTGATCAGCCGTGTAACCAGTCCCGATTTTTCTTCCGCCCTGAACAGCGGGGAAATGTAACGATATTCACGGGCCAGAAGTCGCGCCGTTGCCGGAACCGTCCAGTCAACATCCGCCTTCACACCCTCATCATCAGCAAAGAGGCGGGTGACCCAGCCCGAAGCCGGACTCTCCTCACCCTTGGGGGCTTTGAAAAGGAGGCTATGCTCATAATCAAAGTGCAATTGCTGTTGACCAGCCAACTTCAGGCTGGCGGTAACAATCGCCTCGGCATGCGCACGATCCTTAACCGTGTACGGCCCGCGACCGTCGCGCAAAGTAAATGTGCCGATCGGCAGAAGCAGAATGGTCTTTTTAACGCGGCCTTCGCCGTCCAGCACGTCAATCGCGCTGGCAAAAACATCTACTTCATGATTGCCCCCCTTGGCGGATGACATCTGAACCTCAAACGGATCAGGGGCCACGGCGGCCCCGACTTGTGAGGCTCAGATTAGAGAGGGGAGCGGGGACGCATCAGGGTGAAATATTTCACCCATGCCTGAGATCAGGGCCGCTCAGGCAGGGGCTGGATGTCATACGTCCAGTGGTCGCGGCTAAAATCCACAGTGATGCGGCGGTCGTCAAGCGTCTTTGTGTAACGCCGCACCAGCTGCTGGCGAGAATAGTTGCGCCACGCCTTGTTATCGCCGGTCAAATCGACTATCTTGGGCGGGAACCCGGCCTCGTTTCGGACGTTAGGCAGAGCGGCAGAGGCTACACTCTGAACATTCTGCAGGACGGGCTTTTTATAAAAGGTGTTGGACTCAAGGCCTTTTTCGCGGCGCTTGATATTGGTCACATAGACATATACCCCACTGGCCCGCCGAGCCACGAACACAACATCCAATTTTCCGAATATCACAGCATCCGGGGCCGCCACGATACCAGGCAGTTCGAGAAAATCCGTTCTGGACATGGCTATCTGCCCGCGCTGGGTTTCAGCAACTGAATCATAATGGTTGTTGCGCACATGACGCACCGCATCGGCTGTCAGCTCATGCTCAAACCCGCTAAGATCAAGTCCATGTTTTCGGGCCAGTGTGACAAACGGCGCTGATACAGGGCCGGTAATAAATCGCTCCTTTTTCTCTCCGGACAATGCCGCATCCACGACCCTGTCAATAGCGACGGTTACCTCAGCCTCTGAACGCATATCCCGCGCCCAGACCCATTCGGCATGATCCGGTTTTTTGAGCGCCTGCGCCACCTCAGGCAGATCGTCGATCAGGTCAGGACGTGGCACAACCGCATAGCCCCTGGGGTCACGGAACAGGCCATCTGTCACCGCCAGCGGCCAGCCGTCACGATCCTGTACGATCCGGCCCTGACCATCCGCGTCAAAGACGTTCAGGAACGCCGTCGATGCCGTCTTGGCTTCGGCGGCCGGAACCGAGGGCCGACCAGGACGCACCAGCGCGGGGGCCGGTGACAGGGGACGCAAAGGGGCCTTGCCGACATTATAATTAAAGCCGGGGTCTATGCCGCGCTCGATCTGCGTCACCTCGCCCGTGCGCGGATGGACATAGGTCACCGGCTCAAATTGCACCGGTTTGCTGATCTTCAGGCCGCGCGTCTCCATCATGCGACGCGTCAGGGATTGAGTGGCGCAACGGCAATTCCAGCCGCACGGCGGATAATGGGTATCCCACCACGGATCATCGACGGGCAAACAGGTGCCGTGCCATTCCCGATGCTGAAGGCGCGTCCGGCCATCGCCCGACCGACCGCCGACCGCGATATACATCAGATACGGGAACGCCCGCTTTGAGCGTTCAATGCGCTGCCAGTTGCCATGCGCGCGGGCGGTGCGCACATTCATGTCAAAAATCGTGCGCAGGCGGCGGTCAGACCCCAGTTGCACCATCTTGGTCTCACCGGTCAGCGGGTCGGTCATTTCCTGACGCCCCCACCAGCCCGCCGCCTGAAGGTGCGGTTTCAGGCCCGCCTTGAATTGCTCAAAGGTCTGACCGTCCGCCAGTGCCTGATCAACGGCCTGACGTGTGATTTCCAGCAGCTCAAGATTGGCCATCTTGGCGACGGCGAAGGCCCTGGCATGTTCCTCTTGCCAGACGTCCTGCCACGCAAAAGACGGGGTCAGCCCCTTCGACCGGAAATAGGCGATGGCATCCCTGGGCGGCAATGGTGTCAATGACGGTTCAGCCATTTACCCCTGCCCGTCCGTTTCCCCCTCAAGCCGCGCCGCAAACAGGGTGCGCGCCAGCAGGCCGGTCAGTTTGGCCGGATCAGTATCGGCCAGAGCCGACAAACCGGCGATAATCTCATCATAGCTATTGGCTGCCGCCACCATCTCCTCGATGTCGCCGATCAGCGGGGCCATGACCTCAGTCCACTCATTGGCCGCCGCATCCACCAGATCATCGAGCCGGTCTTTATCCTCGCCATGAGCGGTCGATTGGGCGGCCCCGACCGACAGCGCCGACGCCGCGACCGCTCCCTCAGGTTTTAAGACGCCTTTAAGACGGTTTAAGAAGGGTCTGTGTGCGTTTAAGGCGGCGGCGGGGATGTCTGAGCCGCCCGCCCCGTCATCCTCAGTCTGTGGCGCGGGATTCCGGGAGGCAGCAGATCGGGGTCTAAGGAGGCGCACGGGCTTGCCGGTGTCCTTCCGGTCGGCCGGATCAGGCAGACCCAGTTTGTCACGCACGACTGACTCTTCGACCTCGCCACCCAGATCGACAAAGCGCTCGATCTTCTCCATGTCTTCGACGCTGAAGAACTCGTCCTCACCGATATTGACCTCAGGATATTCGCCTGAAGGCGGCGGGCCGTGGTTGAAATCGACCATCCACTGCGCCATTTCGGTGAGGGTTTCAGCCAAGCCTTCGGCGTCAGCGCGTTTGATGTCCTGACGCACCTCATTGTGGACGGCCCCGCTGGAGCCGAACCCGCCCGTCGTCGCATCCGTGGTGCCGGTCTGGCCCAGCACCGCTTTTGAAACCTGCTGATCGAGCATAGTGATCAGGTTGTGGAACACCTCGGCATTGCCGCTGACCAGACCGTTGACGAATTCGACTTCCATCGACTTCGGGATGATGCCCGCCGTGTCTGTGCCGATCCCCACGACTGCGCGCATCAGGGTGCGCCGGTCGTCTTCAGTGGCCGAGCTGTCATATTTACCAAGGCGCATGGGGATGCCGTAGATTTCGGCGAATATAACCCAGTCCTTGATGGCGAAGTTCTGGAACAACCACGCCCAGGCTACGCCCCGCGCCAGACCGCCACGGATCGGCAGGCCGGTTTTGGCCGTGTGACGGTGGATCAAAAATTTATAGGGCGGCAAGTCGGTAGCCAGCCCCGCCGTGCCATCCGGCCCGCCCCTCAGGCGCAGGGTCTCAAGATCGTTCTGATCCAGCTCAAACCATTTCTGATTGCGGTTAACCAGACGCACCGGCAGCCATTGCTGGCCGGTCGCCCAGACCACCTCCTGAATGCTATAACCCTTACCAAGCGCATCCAGCATATCTTTGCGCGCGCGGCGGATGGCCGGACGGCGCAGCACCTTGCGCACGAGATCCGCGTCACCTTGCCCGCGCGCATCATCTGTGGCCGCCGCGACCGTGATCGGCAATTGCGCCACCGCCAGCTTGCGGGCGGATAAGACTCCCTGATAGTGCAGGTACTTCTCTTCGATCTCCTCAGCCAGATCGAAATAGGCGTCGGTATTACCGGCCTCGGCATCGCGCATGATGCGCGCCAGCCGCATAGGATCGAGGCCCTGCGCCGGATGGCCGGACAGGACAGAGCGCACCCCACCCAATGTCGGGGCGGCAATCTCACGCGTCAGCAGCTCACGCTCAAACGGACGGCCATGCACGTCAAGGATGCTGGATTTTACCTTCACCATGCGCCACCGCCCTTACTCATGCCGTGACGGGTCAGTCCACCGACGCGGCGGCCCATGCCCAAACGGCTATCGTCATCGTCGTTGTCAGGTTGTGCGGATCGGGCGGAGTCGTAGGCATAGACAGACACACCATCATTTGCCGCCTCATTGGCCAGTGCGCCCGCCCAGAACATATCCGGGTGAATTTCACCTTCAGCCAGCGCCTTGGTGGTGCGGCTGGCCCGCTTCAGACTGCGATGATCAGCCCGCACCTTAGGATCAGATGGCAGCCGGATGGTGCAGTTTTCAAACCTTAGACGATAGCCGGTCGCCAGATCGAGCTTACGCGGCGCGGTGAACAGCACCCCATCGATCATGGATTCACCCCAACGTGCTTGCGCGTCCTCAACGACCTTTTCCCCCATGCCGGTCTGGTCGATCTTGACGCGCATGGTGCGGTATTTGCGGATCAACCGATCCATTTCCTTGTCCTGTTCGGCAAACGTCGCGCCGACCAGTTCCACCCGTTCCCGCAGCCACAGGAAGCCGTCCACATCTTCAAACACCCAGATGACGGCCGTATCATTCCGACGCGCCACGTCACGGCCGATATAGACCGGCCCGCCCATATAAAGCTCAGGCTTACCCGCGTCCTCATGCTCACAGGCCGCGTAATCAGCGGCATTAATCCATGAGCCGCCGCCCGTTTTCGGAATACAGTTCAGCTCTTCGTCGGCATTGTCGCCGTAGGTGTCGAAGATGTCCCTGATCCACGCTTCCTTCGGCAGGATGTCCTTTGTCGCCATGAGCGCCACGCGCTCATAGAGGCCGTCCTGAATGGCCTCATCAAAGGTAATGCGCAGGGTGCCCCCCTTGCGTTTCCCCGCCTTAATGTCGTCGATCAGCAGGTTGAAAGGATTATCCACGCCGTCATGCGTTGATATGACAACCACCCGACCGCCCCAGATCATCAGTGCCAGGGCAGCTTTCAGCACCTCTTCAAGGTCGGTAATAAAGGCGGCTTCGTCGATAATCACCAGCCCCTGCTTACCGCGCAACGCACGGGCAACCGACGGCAGGGCGACGATCTCATAACCAGACGCAAAGGTGACACGGAACGCCTTAATGTCCCCTTTGGGGTCTCTTAGGGTTATCTCACCCATTTCTGACACAGCATGGCCGAACGCCTTGGCCCACATGCCGCAGACGTCGATAAACTCACGGGCCATCTCCATGTCATAGCCCATGTACCAGACCTTCATGCCACCGGCCTCACGGCTGGAGGCGGCGGTCATGACCGCCAGCGCGGCAATCCCCCACGTCAGGCCGATCCTGCGTGACTTCTCAATGACCAGCAGCGCATGGACAGACGTGGCGGCAATAGCCTTGCGCTGATAGGGCAGCAGGACATCATTGTCATTGACCGCCTCAAGTCTGTGGAGGGCATCTTCGTAAGGATCAACGGGCTTCAGCTTCATGCCTTATCCCCTCCGATCATCGCATCCCAGACACGCTTTTTGGTGTCCGGTGTCCAGCCTTCGGCATCTGCCACAGCGTCCACACGCGCAGCGGCCTCTTTGGCAAATTCAGCCTTCGCCTTCAGGTAACGTTCCTGATCCGTCTTTTGTGCCGCCGCCAGCATCTGCAACGACTTGGCCAGCTTCTCGACGTCCTTTGCAGCGTAGAGTACCGAGCGGGTTTCCCCCTCGTCGGTTTCCTCGACGGCCGTCATCAGCTCCATGATCATGGTCTGGAGCATCTGGATATTGGCCCGGCTAACCTCATCCGGGTTATCGCCCAGAACCTGACCAAAGGCTTCGCCCATCGCCCGGCTGCGCTTAATCCGATCCTGCGCCGCCCTGAGGCGTTCAGCATATCGGCCCAGACCCGACCGCGACGGCATATCGAACGCGATGCCGCTATCGGCCTCAAGTTGCTTGAGCTGTGCCACGATCTCGTCCAGCGTGACATTAGCCGCGATCAGCCGCGCCACCTGCTGACGGATAGGGTCTGGCAATTTATCAACCTTGGAAACGGAATGGCGGCGCGGCGTCATGGCTCAGTCCACCGCCGAGGGACGCGCAACACCGGTGACCGTGGACTGACCTTCAGCCGCAGCAATGCCGCGTTTATTGACGATGACGACACGGACATTTCCAACCGTTTCGACATTCACCAGACCGATATCGCGCAGATAATCGACCTGTGCTTCGACACGGCCGCGCGACACATCGAACCCAAGAGGCCCAATGGCGATATGGATCGTGGCCACATTCGCGCGATAACTCAGGTCAGGATCGGCCAGCAGACGTAAGATACACAGGCGCAGGCTTTTATTGACTTCTTCAACGATACTCATGACGGGTCTCTCATTGTCCACTGGCGAATGGTTTGCAGGTCAGACCGCAAGGCGCTCATGATGTCTTTCACACCGTCGATCTTGGCCCCCAACTGATCGTCACCGCCCTTGATCTCGGCCCTGAGGGTGTTGATGTCGCCCTTCGTAGCGACCTCCTCAATCTCGGCCTCAAGCTTGGTCAGGCGGTCACCATGTCGGCTGACCGTGGCGGTTAACTCCTTGGCCGCCTCCGATTCCTTCCAGCGCCCGGCGCGGCTGAAGGCGGCAAAGTTGAGCAACAGCGATAAGCCGGAAAACAGCAGGGCCGATATGGCAATAAACTGAGCCGTCATCACGCCCCCTTTCCCAAATATGCGCGGCGCTCAAGCACCGCCTGACAGGGCGCGCAGCGGCGGGCCGATGGCACCGCACGGCGACGAGCCTCGGTAATCAGGTCACCGCAGCCCTCACAGTCGTCACAGCCCTCGGCCTGCGCGGCGGTGCGGATACGCGCAACAGCCGTGCTGACCTCAATGGCGTTAATCTTGAGGTCGCGGGCCTGTGCCCGATCAATGTCATCAACATAGTCAGCCACCCGCCACCTCCCCAACCTGCCCAAGACAGGCCGCGCGCGCATCAACGGTACGGTCATACAGACCACCGGCCCAGACGATCAGGGCGGTGACCCAGTCATGGCCTGTGGCATTGGCACGGATCTCGGCGGTGTCAGGCACCACCGGTACCGGTGCGATATCGGCCCACACCTCAGGGGGGCAGGCCGTGACGGTCACCACGCGCTCGATGACGACAGGCTCAGGCCCAGAGTCAGGGACGGGCGATGGCTTGGGCGCGCTGGCGCAGGCAGTCAGCATCACACACAATGAGGCCGTCATCAGCGACCGGCGCGACCTTGAGAGCGGCGTCATTCTGGTACTTTCTTAAAACGGTGGATTGGCCCCGCGCCTCGGCGCGGGAAATGGCAGCATCCTGATCGGCCCTGAGGGTGTCGATCTGGGTTTTGAGGGCCTCGGCGCTGACATAGAGCGCCTGCACCGAGGGCGTGCAGCTGGGCGAAAGGTCACCGGCTAACAGGGCGGTTTCGCAGGTCTCGGCAGCTTTGGCCCGGTCATAGATAGACAGAATAGCAATGTGGCAATGGGTTGTGATTTGCTGCCCCTTATCCACCTTCACGCCATCAATACAAAGCCACTCCCCCCTTAAAGCAACTTCCGACTCCTTCCGGGCCGCGCGCTCAGAAAGGTAGAGGCTTGATGACAAAGCCAGCGCACCCGCCAAAGCGATAACGATCTTAATCATTGCCGCGCTCCTCAAGGGTAAGGTCGGCATCGTTTGTGGGGCTAATAAACGATGCCGACCCATCCTCACCGGTCGACGCCCTGACACAGGCCTCGTGACCGGCAATCTCATTGAAAAAGGCCTCCGGCGCGATGGCCTGACGGACAAACCCCAGACCCAGAACCGCGACAGCGATCACGCTGTTGATGGTCAGGGTTAGCCAAAGCGGCAAACCGCCCTTGATGCTGGCATCAACCCCCAGCCAGATCGGCTGAAGGGCAGCAATTGCAGCAAGGCCACGGATAGTGTGGCGCTTCAGATGCGCAGGGATGTCGGAGACGAGCTTGAGCTTAAACACGTTGCGCCCCCCACAATTCAAAGTGCGGGCCGTCCGTTTCGCCCTTTTCGCCGGGCTTACCGTTGCGGTTCCAGTCCTTGCCCCAGCGTATGGGGATATTCAGGGCCTCAGCCGCCCTGAGCATAGCGTGGGCGATCTTGTGATCATCTTCCCAGATCACGCGACCACCCCGTATGTGCGCCAGATCGACGGCGTGGCCATAGCCAGTGGATTTTTGAACAAAATGGTTTGAGGTCAGCGTCCATGTGACGCGCGGCAGTTTCGGCTGCGCCAGCTTGACGCTCAGGCCCTGCGCCTTCATTTCCCCGGCAGTGCGGCCCTGACCGTACAATTCCAATTGACGGGCATAGGTGCGCACGCCCTCAATAACGGTAAAATCGACATCACAAATATGTAGCGCCGCCGTCACGACCTCGATCAGATGCGGATGCACCCCCCTGAGGTTAGACGTGCTGCGCGCGCCAAAAATGCGATTGGGATAGAGTTGCGTGAGGGCCTGTGTCATGCCCCCACAATGCGCGGGGCCGGTCGATTAAATCAGGGTGAAATATTTCACCCCTGACGCGCCTCAGAACAGATTAAGCTGCCGCTCGGCAGCGGCGCGGGCCTCGGCCTGCTGGCGGATATAATGCACATTTCGTACGCTGCACCAATATTTTTTCGCAACCGCCGTCGGCCCCATACCGGCCCTGAGGTCAGCCAGTATCGCCGCATGTTTTCGTTGCGTGAGGGGCAAGGCAATGGTTTCGCCTGCAAAACGGCCCGCCAAAAGGGCCACGGCCTCGCGGCCCAGAACAACCGTGAGCGGGTGATTATCAGCCGGAGATACAGGCACAAATATACGCGACCCGCCGAAGCGCTCGGCTAGGGCGGCAAACGCCTCTGCGCCAATGACGGCCCTGACCTCGGATATGAGGTTGTCGTCTATCGGCGCAATGGTCGCTGTAATGTGGGCCTGCCTGATCATCAGTCGCGCTCCCGACCGATCAGGTAACCGCTGAGCCACATAAAGGCGGCAGCGGCCAGAAACAGGGCATCAGACATGGCGGCACCAGACATGGCGGCACCCCTTTTTTTTGCAATCAGTTCGTCCAGACGGAATTTCAGCACCTCGACATGCCGTGAGGCAGGCACGCCAGTTAAATCCTGCGACCAGCCCGCCCGTTCGGCCATCTTCTTCAGCGCCTCAATCAGGCGGTACATTTCCTGCGCGTCGGCCCACTGGAGCTTATCCACGCCCAGCTGACGACGGCCAAAGGCCTCAAGTGCCGCCTCAGAAGGGTCACGCACCACCCCAAGCTGACCAAGGCTGATCCACAATGCGCGCGCTTTCTTGGCGGTCGGATGCTGTGCCGGTTGTTTGACCGTGACACCGGCCTTGCGGTTATGAACCACCAACGTCGGTTTCCACCCAAGGCGCTTGAACGCCTCAAGCACGCGGTCGGCCTGCGCGTCCGTCAGACCCCTGGCCGTTACCTGACCGGTCTCGCGCTGAAGGATGGCGCGGTAATCATCGTCATGCAGCGCCATCTCTTTTTTGGCTATGTGGATTTTGGCGAGGGTCTTGCTCATGCCCGACCCTCGCGCTTATGCGGCTCAGGCCGCTTTGGACAGGGCCTCATAACCCTCTGCCGCCCGCTTGAGGTCATTATGGATGACCTCAAGCAAACAACACAGGTTTTCCGGATCACAGTGATGCAGGTCGCCGGAACCGGACAGACACAGCAACAGATCACGCACCGCCGCCAGGGCCGAAAGAGCGTTGAACAGGATGATGTCAGGTTCACGCATGGCCGAACAACTCCATCTGAACCGCGGGCATTCCTTCGGGCAGACGGTCGATGGCTTTGAAAGCCTGAAGTTCGCGGATCGCTGTGACCACGGTGGGCTGACTTCTGCCCAGTGCGCGCCAGATTTGCTCGAACGTCCAGCCCATTTCGACAAACCGCCGCGTCTTGCTCAGAACCGGCGATCTGGCAATCCACGTCTCGACGTGCTTGGCATAGGTATCTTTCACGAACTGAACCGAATGGTTCTTCAGCGCGATAAACGCCCGCACGATCAATACCGAAATCTGAGCCGCCCGTTCCGAACGTAGGACGCTCGAAAGCATCAAGGCCCCGCCCTCGAAGAAGGCAATCGGAAACGCGCGATTTGCCATCATTGAAGTCGCATTTTGCGACTTCAATTGTTGCGTTTCGCTCACCGTCAGCGGCGAGCAGAAATCTTCCGGAAAGCGGTCGGGGTTGCGTCTCACCGCCTCGACGATGCGCTTCGGCTCGACGCCATAGAACGCGGCCAGATCGACGGCCAGCATGAACGGTTCGCGTCCCGGCAGGTGCCAGATGCGCGCGGTGATTTGATGAAGTGTCGGTAGATTGGTCATGGTAGTGCTCCTTGCAGGTTAAATCCGGAACACCCACTGCTAAACGGGTGGCCGGACGGACGCGGGTTAGCAGACCATGCAAGGGTACACGGCGAGCCTTTCGGCTCCCCACGCCCGCCCGACCATAGAAAAAGGCGCACCCGTGATGGGAACGCGCCTGATCGAGCGCCTTGGTATACGGCCTGCTAAAACCGGTCTGGCTGTTTACACCAGACGCGGCCAAGCTGAGCCGAAGCGCCCCGATTGTCAAGGGGGTGTTATCCGACGGTTTCATGTCCTGACCACCTGTGGAGCCGAAGCCAGTTCGGCCTCAAGCTGGGCACGAAACTCTGGCGCCACCGCCACCCCCGCCGCCTTTAGGCGCGCGATCATGCCGTTAATGCGCGCCTCCCATGACGCGGCCAATGCACGATACGCCGCCTCTATCACCGACCACTCTTCTTGCGTGGTTTCAGGGGCTGGAGCGCTCAGGCGCGCGGCCACATCCCACAGGGTTTCGACCTCAAATTTCGACAGCACCTCAGGCATGGCCGCGTGATGTGTGGCCGTGAGACAGATGGTTTTGAGTTTTTCCTGACAAATCAGCATCAGACATTTCCTCCGATGATCAAGCCGACCCAGATCAGCCCCACGACAGTAAGCGCAAGGCCAATCCACAGCAGACGGCGCGGGCGGTTCGTGATTTCAAAAAGCGGATGACGGCGCACCGTGCGCGGGCCAAACCCGCGCAGGTGCATCCACAGGCCATAGACGGCCCAGGCTAAGCCGCGCCCCCTCATGACGCGGCCACATCAATGACGACGGCCTGCCAGCCCGCATTGGCATTGGCGCGACGATAGGCACGGATGTAGCGCTTCGTGCCTACGATACGGATGGAGTCGGAAATCGCCTGCATGGCCTGCGTCCAGCGGTCATCTTTAAACTCAAGACGACGCAGGCCGAGCAACTCACCCCGATTGATACGGCCTTCCTGATCGACCTGAAAGGCCCGGTCTACAATCACGCGCAGATTGGCAGAGGCCCCTTCTGACCAATCCTTCAGGCATTCGTCCACCAGCGCCTTGGCGGCCTGAAGCTCAGGGCCGAAGGTGATATTATCGGCCACCTGAACCTTAACCATCAGAGTGCCATCGTAGGTGGTCAGGCTGGTGTTACCCTTGCTTCCGCCAACCTTGGCTCCATACTTTTCAGCCAGAAGCGAAATCAGCGCATCCACATCGTCAAACGAGTGCTGACGAAACCGTGCGACCTGTTCCGACAACGGTTCGGCAAAGCCGATGATCTTACGCACTGTCTGGTCAATCAGGCGATCCGTGTCCTTGACCTGATCGGCAGGTACCAAACGGCCCTTGGCGTCAGTGTAGTGATCAACGCCGTTGATGTTGGTGACACCTGCCTGAAGCACATCTGAGGCTTCGGTGCGTTCATATTCGTCATGGGCGCGCTCGAGAACGCCCGCCTGGGTACAATCAGCCATGTGATCAGGCTCCTACGTCTGGGGTTTGATTTTTGGGGGGATTGGGTAACTGGACGGGCCGGATCACGCCCAGCGTCAGGTAATCGACGCTGTCACAGATCGCCACGGCCATCTGATCCACATGATCGGGCGGCAGCACATGCGCAGCCGCCAGCGCCAGCGTCTGAAGCGCCTTGCCAATCGCGGTGACCAGTACCTCGGCCTCCTCAGCGGTCAGTTTGTCCGAACCGATGGTACGCACACGGTTGACCACCTGCGCGTCCATATGCCGCTCAACGGCATCGAGCGCTGTGGCCGATCCGGCCAGCATCAGCTGCCATGTACGCAGTTGCAGAGGGGTGACCTCCTGTCCGCTCTGAATGGCTGCGTCGATCCACGCGGCGGTACGCGCGACTTTTTCAGAAGGCCGGATCATGCGACACCGCCTGACGACAGTTGCGCCCATGCATCCTTGACGTGCGACAGCGTGACCTCAGCCACCCCATCGACATCACGAGCAATGACGTGCGCCAGCTCAAGCACCTTGGACATCGAGCGCAACGCCCCACCGCCCGGCTTCATGGCGATCTCTGTCGCCAAAGCCCGCTGCTTAGGGTCTTGGCAGCCCCATGCATCCAGCAACAGACTGACGTCCTCAGGCTCCGGCGAGAGAATAACCTGACGCATGGATACGCGGCTAAAACGCTGGGCGTAGTTTGCCGTCCGCGATCCTTCAATGTTGCGGGTGACCTCAAGGTTACCGGCGAAAACCATACCGACCTTGGTGTCATCATAGATCGACCGGAGTTCCTCAAGCGCCTTTTCCCCAAGGTGCTGCGCCTCGTCGAGGATCAGCACCGCATTGTCGCGCGACCTAAACTGACGACGTACCAACTCCGACAACTGATAGGCCGAGCGTTTACCCGCTGGGACGTTAAACTCATCCAGAATGGCCAGCATGATGGCATTGAAGCTGGCGCGCGATGGAGCGGCCGTAACGCTCCAGACATTCGGATGCTCGCGCCGAAACGCGTCGATGGATTGGGTTTTGCCTACGCCGGGGTTGCCCATGATCGTACACAGGTTCCCGCGCCGCGCCCACGCCAGCGTTGCACGGATGCGCTGGGCCGTTTTCGTCTTCTGAAAGAATGGTGCCGCAATATCGTCACCGCCAAACAGATCGACGGCATCTTCAGACGTAAACCAGCGCTCGACCTCCGTGGCGACCGTCTGGTTATTGCCTGCATATTTACCTGTGGCAAAAGCCTGTAGCGTCGCGGTCGCTATACCGGTTTTCTTGTTGAGCTCAGCCCAACTGAGCTCCTTCGTTTCCTTGTAATCAAGAACCCGCTTGCGCAGGGCCTCCAGCTGATCATCGGTGAATTGTTTACGCGATTGCGTCATCATGCTATTCCTCGGTTGTGTGTCAGGGCCGAAGCCGTCAGGTTTCGGCGGCATTTCAGGGCGCAGGCGGGTATCAGACGCCTGCGCCCAACTCATTTACGCGCTGGCTGTTCTGGCTCTGTGTGCGGGTCGGCTAACCCACCATCTAAAATCGAAAATCGGGGCCGCTCCTGAGGCGTCAGGCGCTCAACAGCGGAGGTGAACCGGTCAATGACCGGTGTCTGTTCGTTGACCGGCGCAGGCAGGGCCGCGACCGCTGCCCCACCATTACGGCGCGGACGAACAGGTCGAATGACCGCAGGCTGTGCAGGCTCCGGTACCGGCTGAGACGCGGGCTGCATGGCGGCCAGATCGGCGGCGCTGATAAGCCCCTGAAGCCGCGCCGCTTCACGTGTCGCTTTACGCAGATCGCCTTCCATCTTGGCACGCGCCTTAGCGCCAGCGACATCATAGAACCCGACAGCCGCTTGCACCTCTGCCTCGCAGATGTATTCACCCGTAGATTTGTAAACATGGACGGATGACTGGAGGTCGTCTGGATCAAACCTGACGGTGACCATTTCACCGGCAACCTGATAAAGCGCCTGATGGTGAAAAGCGTTGCCATAGATCGACACCTCGCCGGTCTTGCGATTGGCGCGCACATTATCTGCCGTTAACAAAGCGAGGCGCATCTGCTCAGGGCTGGCCTTACCGATCGGATTGGCCTGCACACTCTCAAAGAAGATGCCGTCGAAAGAGCGCCCTTTGGCATTCTCTGTGCGGCGTCCCTCACGGGCGTTGTGGTCGGCAATTTGCTCGGCTACCAAGGCCTCAAAATCAGCCAGATCAATGGCGCGGTTGCCATAGTCTTCCGGCTTTGCGTCGATATGATTGCCAGTATAGGCACCTGCACACGCTGGATGACGACCGATGGCTTCTTCAAGGTCGCGGAAGGCACGTTCAATGGGTTTGGCCTGACCGTGATGTGGTTTGGCCCAATGTATCTGAATGCCAAAGGATGTCAGAAGCCCCCAGTTCTCATCCTCACGGATTTTGAAACGGAAGCGCGATTTCGCTCCGCCCGTTATCCATTTCGACGCAAAGGCGCGACCATTATCCAGTGTGCAGCGCTTCGGTATTCCCCAGTTTTTGAACAAATCGGCAAAGGCCAGTCGGGTCAGGATCGCAGACTCAGTCTGACCCGTGCGCCACGCCAGTATCTTATTGGAATACAGGTCTTGAATAACGACCGAAATCGGGCGCGCAATGCGTTCGGGCTGACCGTCTTTGGCGGGGAAGCGCACGAACACATCCCACTTGTGACCGTCGATATTGACGGCCTCAAGGGCATGAAGATTAGCGCGTGTCCGGCGCTGCGCAGGGATCATCTGAATGACTGCATCCATGCCATCGCGCTTGAGCTTTATGACCTCAGCTGGCACCTCGGCCTCAAGACGGCGCTGGAGCGTCTTAACGGGCGGCAGAGTAATGCCACGTACCTTGGCGATCTTGAGAGTGCGCCGGTAACATTCCGAATAGGACGGGCCAGATGGGCGAAGAAAATCCGACTTGAAGATGGTGAAAAGTTCGTCGTCCACCTCAACCCGAACCCCGCCGCCCTTCCGGCGTGGCGCGAGCGCAGGCAGCCTGTCCGCCACCGCCACACCAGCCAGCAGCTTGAGCCAGTTCCAGATTGTCGCCGCTGAAACACCATGCTGTGCCGCTGCACGGGCCACCGCCGCATTGGCCTTGAGGCCCGCCAGCTTGGCAGCATCCACCGCCTGAACGATCATCAACCGGCGCTGAGCCTCTGCCTTTACCTTAGCGGTCTGGGCCTCAAACCACCCCCAAGTCCCCTCGCCGCGCTCTGGCGACGGGGTTTCTGTGACTTCGGTAACCGACACATAAGACGGCTCCAAGAGGCCTCTTTTGACCAGCTCAAGCACCGCTGAAGGCGGCAACAGACTGGCATGATACTCAGACCCGCCGCCGCGACCGGCGCGGGGTCGGGACAAAGGTTCACCGGCTGCATTGTGTTGTTCGCCCCAGCGCTGATCGCGCGCCATGTGCGCGATGCGCGACCGCTCCGCGGGTAAGCCGGGCAAAGCCAGATCGGCCAGATCGGCGGGCGAATACCAGTGTTTGAGCATTGGCGCGGAATCAAAACCCATCACACGCGCTCCTCAAACAGAGGCAGCGACGCAGGGGCAACACGATACCGGCGCGGCTTCAGGCCATGCTGAACCAGATACGCCGTCTTGGCCTGCGCCCAGACCTTCTTACCCCATGATGTCCCCTGATGCGCATACCAGGCCTGCGCATTTAGCGCCCTGATGCGCGCCTTTAGAGGGGCATCGGCTGACAAGGTGCGATCCACCTCGACGATGATCTCATATGCGCGTTGCCTCCAGACACTCATGAGGGCACCACCATTTCGCGGATGGCCCGCACACCGGCGACATTGAGCCAGTCTTTTGGCTCTTGGCGCGCATTGATGATGCTATGGATGCCCGTATCGCTACAACCGCGACCAGCCAGATCGCGCACCAACTCCGCCAGAGGCGTTAAAGTCACCGCTCTAACACCCTCATTTGATTTATCAAGGGAGGTGGCGGGCGCAGTCCCGCCTGAGGGGGCGTTTTCCGCCTGCGCAAGATCGAGTCGGCATTCGACCAAATCAGATTCTGCGGCCTCTGCCCTCGCCGTGAGGATTTCATTACCCTCACGCAGTCGATCATTATCCGCCTCAAGCTCCCGGAGACGGTCATTAAGCGACATAACCTCAGCCGCCAGCCAATCCCGTGCCTCGTCGGCGTCCTCCAGCTCGGCCCCAAGTAATGCGACCGTCATTCTCGCCACATCAAGGCCGCTCTGAAGCTCGTCCAGTTGCGCCTGATCGACCTCTTTTGAGACAGCGACCGCAGCCTTGATCTGCGTCAGCAGGTCAACGACCTGCCCGTGGCGCAAAGTAGCTGTCTGTGCATCTTTACGCGCTCTCATGCCAGCACCTGTATGAGCAGGGTGACCACTATTGCGCCGCAGATCGTGAGTTGCAGGATGGTGTCAAGGTGGGTCTGGGGCTGCATTATTTATCCTCCCCGAAATGCTTTTCATTCAGCGCCAGAAGCAGGCCGTCCGCCTCGCTGATCGTTATTGCGTCAGCGAGCATCAACAGGGCCTGCTTGCGCTCGGCCTGAGTCATCCGCCCGAATGTGTCCAGAAAGGTATTCAACCGCTTCTTTTCAGGTGCTTCAGGGGCCTTCTTGTCGATGATGGCCACCGCCTCGGATATGCCCTTGGCCTGTCCGTCGGCGATCAGGTCAACGACCCTGACCTGACGCGCCGGATCCATCTTGGCCAGTGCCCGCAATGCCGAAGCATTGGAGCCTATAGCCAGAGGCCGGACACGCGACGCTATCGAGGCCGGAAGGCGCTTAAACAGCATGAGGTCATTACTGACCGTTTGTTGCGACAAGCCCAATTTGGCGGCTACGCCAGCCTGAAGCCCGTATGCATTACCAATCATTAGTATTGCATCCGCAGCTTCGGTTTTGACCTCCTTCT
>Ga0222423_1000548_pt1 | contig 24433 bp, 22 predicted proteins | sample 3A0metagenome_FD_182472 | JGI IMG/M metagenome (GOLD analysis project Ga0222423, IMG submission 182472) | Enriched microbial communities from leaf-cutter ant dump, University of Wisconsin, Madison, United States - 3A0 (version 2) | ecosystem: Environmental > Terrestrial > Nest > Insects nest >...
ATCGTGGTCGCGGCACGCCCCGCGATGGGCAAGTCGACGTTCGGCATCGACGTGGTGCGTGCCGCGTCCATCAAGCATGGGCTCACCTCGGCCGTGTTCTCCCTCGAGATGAGCCGCAACGAGATCACCATGCGCGTGCTCTCCGCGGAGGCGAAGGTCAAGCTGCAGCGCATGCGCTCGGGCGGGCTCGACGATCGCGACTGGCAGAAGATCGCCCGCACGCAGGCCCGCATCGCGGCGGCCCCGATGTTCATCGACGACTCCCCGAACATGTCGCTCATGGAGATCCGCGCGAAGTGCCGCCGGCTCAAGCAGCGCCACGACCTGAAGATCGTGGTGATCGACTACCTGCAGCTCATGAGCTCCGGCAAGCGCGTCGAGTCGCGCCAGCAAGAGGTCTCGGAGTTCTCCCGCGCGCTCAAGCTCCTCGCGAAGGAGCTCGAGGTCCCCGTCATCGCGATCTCGCAGCTCAACCGTGGTCCCGAGCAGCGCACGGACAAGAAGCCGCAGATGTCCGACCTGCGCGAGTCCGGCTCGATCGAGCAGGACGCGGACATGGTGATCCTGCTGCACCGCGAAGAGGTCTACGAGCCCGAGGGCCCGCGCGCGGGCGAGGCCGACCTCATCGTCGCGAAGCACCGTAACGGCCCCACCCGGACGATCGCCGTGTCCTCGCGCCTGCACCTGTCGCACTTCGCGGACCTCGCGACGGGCGGCGAGGGCTTCTAGCTCGCGCGAGTCCGGGCGGGCGGCCAGAGGGCCATCTCCCGCGGACCGGGGCCGGCGGCGACGGGGGCCGGGTGCCTGGCTCGAGCGGTCGCACGGGGGCGATCGGCCCGAGCGGCGGTCGAGTCGGCTGGCTGTGCGGGAACGTCCGCGGGTGCCCGGCCGCGCGCGGAGTGCTGCTGCGCGCGTCCGTATGGGGGATCGCGGGGTGGCGGCCCGATCGTGTCTCTTCGCGACGGGCGGAGTGACTGGAGTGGCAGGTGTGGCAAAGATGCCGCCTCACGGGTCACTCCAGTCACACCCGTCGCAGCGTCCGTCGCGAAGAGACAGCTGGTGTCCAGCGAGAGGAGGCGCGCTGGTGTCCAGCGAGAGGAAACGCGCTGGTATCCAGGGTTGGCCACTGCGCTTGCGCCGAGGAAGTTGAATACTTGACGTGAGCGAATCGTCCCGTCCGGCACACGCCGAGGGGGCACCGGCCGCACCGACGCAAGGAGCACGACCGTGACCCACCCGACAACCAGGGACACCACCGCGATCCGGGCCGACGAGCGACCGCCCACCGGGGCCGACGACGCAGTGCACGAGTGTCGCGGCTGCGGCGGCCTGACTCGCAGGGCCGTCCTCGCGGGGGTGGGCGCCCTCGGAGCGGCCGTGACCCTTGCCGCGTGCGGGGGTGCGGGCTCCTCGACAGGGTCCGACGGCGGCCCAGCCACGCCCGGCTCCACCTCGGGGACCGACGGGTCGCCCGCGGCGCCCGGCGCTCTCGCCAAGGTGGCTGACGTCCCGGTGGGCGGGGCGATCGCCGCCCGGCTCGACGGCGCACCCGTCATCGTCACCCAGCCCTCGGCGGGGCAGTTCGTGGGCCTGTCTGCGATCTGCACCCACGAGGGATGCACCGTCGCGCCCGACGGCGACCACCTTGCGTGCCCGTGCCACCGATCGATGTTCGACCTGGCAGGGGCCGTGACGCAGGGACCGGCCACCGAGCCGCTCGCGACCTTCGCCCTGAGCGTCGACGGCGAGGACATCGTCGTCGGACAAGCCTGACGGGAGACCTGAGATGACCCAGCCCGACCCGACCGAAGGCGCCGCGACGCCCGCCGGGACACCCGCTGCGTCCACGACGCCCGCCGGCGCGCCCGCCGGTGCGGCACCGCGCGTCCGCGCCACGGCGCTCCGAGTGCTGACCGCCGCGGCGATCCTCGTCTCGGCGGGGATGCACCTCGTGCTCTACGCCGAGTGGGCCAAGAACGTCTCGCCGCTGGGTGGAGCGTTCCTCGCGCAGGCGATCGTGGGTGTGCTGCTCGCGGGGATCGTGCTCGTGCGGCGCTCGCCGCTCGTGCTCGTGGCGGCCGCCGGGTACGGAGCGGGGTCGATCGCGGCGTTCGCGCTCTCGGCGGCCACGGGGTTCCTGGGCGTGACGGCGCAGCTCGTGGGCTGGGAGGAGTACGTGACGAAGACGGCCGAACTGGTCGCTGTGATCGCCGCCCTAGCGGCCCTGGCCGTAGAGCGCCACCGCCCCTGACCCCGCCCCCGCGGACCCCGTTCCCGCGCCGAGAGCCGAAGACTTCGTGCCGCCATACGGTGCGAACCCTTCCGATCCCGCCGGGTCCGGGGGTGAGGGCGCGCGGGCTAGAGGTCGCCGGTGCGTTGGAGGTGGCGCATCGCGAGCCAGCCGATCGGGATGCGCGCCCAGTACGTCAGCACGCGGAAGAGCACCGTGACGGACGTCGCGATGGCCGGCGACACACCGGCACCCGACAGGCCGGCGATGAGCGCGAGCTCGACGGCACCCAGGCCGCCCGGGGTGGGAACCGCGGCACCCGTCGCGTTCGCGATGAGGTAGATGACCGCGACGTCGAGCAGCGACAGGTCGACGCCGAACGCCTCGAGGCTCGCGTCGAAGGCCAGCACGTAGCCCATGGTCATGAGCACGTTGCCGCCCAGCCCCAGCAGCAGGCGGCTGGGCTGGCCGAGCACCTCGATGAGTCGCGGCCACGTCTGGCGCACGAGCGGCAGCGTGCGCTTCGACACCCAGTGCCGCACGGGCGTGATGAGCAACAGGGCCGCGACGAGCGCGGCCACGACACCCAGCGCCCACAGGACGGTCGCGGAGGGCAGGCTGCGCAGCGCCCCGCCGTCCCCGGACACGATCCCGAGCACCAGCAGGATGCCGATCGTCACGATGAACTGGGAGACCTGCACGAGCGCCACGGTGGCCCCGGCGAGGGTCGCGGAGACCCCGCGCTTGCGCAAGAGCTGCAGGTTGAGGGCCGCGGGTCCCACCCCGGCGGGCGCCGCGATCGCCACGAAGGACCCGGCGACCTGCGTGAGGACGGTGCGCCACGGCGGGATGCGCGCGGGCGTGAACGCGATGAGCGTCAGGCCCGCACCGACCCACGTGAGCAGGCCCAGCACGAACGCCACCCCGGCCCACACGGGTTGCGCCGTGGTCAGCGCCGTGCGGATCTGGTCGAGGTTGAGCGAGGTCACCACGGCCACGACGGCGGCGAGCAGCAGCGTGATCGTGATGACGGTCCGCGCGCCGAAGCGCACGAGCCGTTCGGGCTCGACGTCGGCCTCGGGGAGCCGCTCCACGAGGGCGGCCCGCAGCTCGGCGAGCACGGTGCGGTGCGAGCGCAGCTCCTCGCGCGTGGAGCGGGGCAGCGTGACCGTCTGCAGCAAGGGGCCGATCGCGGCGATGTCCTCGCTCGGCAGCACGCCGACGGCGGAGGAGAGCGCGCGGCCCGCCCCGACGCGCAGGGCCAGCAGCGCGACGAGCTGGGTCATGTCGATGCGCCGCGCGAGGTCGGAGGACGCGACGTCGCCGTACTCCCAGCCCGTGAGCCACACGGCCGCGTCGTCGCGCGCGGGGTCGAGCATCACGACGTCGCTCGTGAGCGCGCGGTGGGCGATGCCCGCGGCGTGGGCGAGCCCGAGCTGTTCCCAGATGCCCGCGAGGACGTCGTCGGTGATCTCCTCCGCGGGCAGGTCACGCAGGGGCACGGCGTCGGCCACGTGCTCCTGGACCAGGAGCATCGAGTCCTCCGCCTCGGAGATCGCGAGCAGGCGCGGGGTGCGCACCCCCGCGGCGCGCGCGGCGTACGCGAGCAGGGCCGCGCGCTCGGCGGCCTGGCGCAGGGAGACGACGGCGCGCCCGTCGATGCCGCGCAGGCGCAGCGACCGCCACAGCCGCGTCAGGAAGCCCACCACCTGGCGGTCGCCGTCGAGCACCACGACGTCGAGCCGCTCGTCGGTCTCCGTGGTCATCGCGTAGACCCGGTTGTCGGCGTAGCGCACCAGCGCGGCGGCGGCGAGCGTGCCGGGTTCCTCGTCGCCCCGGCTCGCGACGTCGTGCACGCGCACGAGGCGCCGCGGTGCGAAGCCCGCCTGACGCACCCCGCGCACGAGGTCCGCGCCGTAGGCGCGTTCGGAACGGACGCCCGAGAGGTAACGCACGCCCGAGCCTGCGGCGCGCCCGAGGAGGAGGGCGACGACGACGGCGAGGAGCGGGATGGTGCCCGTGATCGCGACCGTCCCGAGCGCGATCCACAACAGGTTCCAGGACCAGCGCACGGTGCGCCGGCGGGTGCGGGGGCCGGCGGTGACGAGCATGGCCGTGATGGCCGCGACGTAGCTGGGGATGATCACCACGCTCGTGGCGTCGCGGCGCACCGACAGCGAGGCGACCAGCTCGGTCGAGCCCCACGTGCGGATGAGCCACAGCGTCAGCGCGCCGAGCACGAGGCCGAGCGCTCCCGCGGCGAGCACTTCGAGCACCTGGCGCCAGAGCCGGCGCACCGACAGCTCGATGACGATCGCGGCGGGGACCACGAAGGTCAGGAGGCTCTCGAGCACGGCGACGGGCACGAAGAGCACGCGTTGCAGCACTCGCGAGAGTCCCTGCACGTCCTCCTCGACGCCCGAGGTCGTGGCGTGCGCGTAGATCGCGAGGAGGAGCACGAGCACGATGCCGAGGACGGCGAGCACGACGGCGAGCAGGTCGCTCGGGTGGTGCACGCGCGTCTCGGGGGTGTCGACGATCGTCACCCCGTGGCCGTCGGGGTCCTGGCGCCGGGTCAGCGCGGCGCGCAGGCGGTCGCGCGCCGTCGTGGTGCCGAGCGTGCCCGCCGCTGGCTCCTGGGGGACCTCGGACATAGGGGCGATTCTAGGTGCTGGGCCGCGCGGGGCATCCGGGGCGCGAGCGGGCGTCAGCTGATGCCGAGCGCCGCGCGCCACTCGGCCGGGATCAGCAGGTAGCCCACGAAGGCCACGATGTCGATCACGAAGTGGGCGATCACGAGGGGCATGACGCGCCGGGTGCGCTCGTAGTACCAGGCGAACACGACGCCCATGACGGCGTTGCCGAAGAACGGGCCGATGCCCTGGTAGAGGTGGTAGGAGCCGCGCAGCAGCGCGCTCGCGACGATCGCGGCGGGCACGCGCCAGCGCAGGTCCCGCAGGCGTTCCATGAGGTAGCCGACGGCGATGACCTCTTCGAGCGCGGCGTTCTTGAACGCGGCGAGCACGAGGACGGGGACGGCCCACCAGTACGGGTCGAGGCCCGCGGCCTGGATCTGCACGGTGATGCCCATCGCCCTGCCGAGCGCGTAGAACGCGAGCCCGGGGACCCCGATCACGGCGGCGAGCCCGAGCCCGGCGAGCGCGTCGCGGCCCGGGCGGCGGCCGTCGAAGCCGATGCGGCGGGCCGCCGAGCGACCGGGGGCGCTCAGCAGGAACAGCGCGAGCGCGACGGGCACGAGCCCGAAGCCGATGCCGAGGAGCTGGTAGGTCAGGTCGAGCCACGGGCGCGGGTCGAGCGAGGGGTTGATGCCCGCAGCCTGGTCGCCCAGGGCGGTCTCGCGCGTGAGGCGGTCGATGATGCGCACGAGCGCGTAGACCCCGGAGCTGCCCAGGGTCAGGCCCAGCACGATCCAGACCTCGGCCGTGAGGCGGCGGGGCGAGGGGGTCGGGGTCGGGGTCGTCACGGGCCCACGGTACGGCGCGGGGAGCGTGTGCCGGACCCCCGTTGACACGAGACGTAGGGCAGAGTACTTTGCAATGCAAACCTCTTCGAGATCGGATCCACCATGACGACGCACGACCCAGCTCTCGGTTCGTCGGCGCCGAGCCCGGAAGCGCCCGACGAGCAGCTGCCCGACGCCGCGAGCGCGCTCGACATCATCCGAGCCCAGCGCGCCGCCGTCCGCGACGGCTTCGAGCCGGACACCCGCGTGCTCTTCGGCGTATGGGGAGTGTCGTGGCTCGTGGGCAACCTCGTGCTGTACTCGACGGCCCGCAGCACACCGGACCACACCCCCGCGGGCTGGTCCTTCGCGATCTACTTCGCGCTCCTGGCCGCGGCCATCGCCGTGACGATCGTCCACGTGATCCGACGGTCCGTCGGGGTGGCCGGCCCGTCCAGCACGAGCGGGGCGATGTTCGGCTGGGCGTGGACCATCGGCTTCATCGGCGTCTTCCTCGTCATGACCGGGCTCACGAACGCCGGTGCCAACCCGGAGATCGTCAACCTGGGATGGAGCTCGCTCTCGTGCCTCCTGGTCGGGGTCCTGTACCTCGCGGGCGGGGCACTGTGGCAGTCCCGGGTGCTCTACGTGCTCGGGGGGTGGATCGTGCTCGTGGGCGGCGCGTCCACGCTGGCCGGGCTGCCCGGGTCGTTCCTCGTCATGGCGCTCGCGGGCGGCGGCGGCATGCTGCTCGGTGCCCTCGCCTCGCACGTGCGCGAGTACCGGGACGCGCGATGACCGAGGCCGAGCTCGACCCCGTCATCCACTCCCAGGCGCGGTTGCGCGTCGTGGCGACGCTCGCGACCTTCCCCGCGGGCGACCGCATCGCGTTCACCAAGCTCCAACAGCTGCTCGACATGACCCCCGGCAACCTCTCGACCCACCTGCGCAAGCTCGAGGAGGCCGGGTACGTCGACGTCGTCAAGTCCTTCCAGGGGCGCACCCCCGTGACCCACCTGTCCCTGACCTCCCGCGGGCGCCTCGCCTTCGAGGAGTACGCCGCCGCCGTCACCAAGCTCCTCGGAGGATCGTCATGACCACCGCTCCAGCCGGCTCGAACGCTGCCACCGCGCTCGCGGGGTCGGGCGAGGCCGCCGTCGTCGACGTCCGTGGTGCGACCCGCACCTTCGGGCCCACCGTGGCGCTCGACGACGTCTCCCTCACCGTCGAGGCCGGCCAGCTCGTGGGGCTCCTGGGCCCCAACGGCGCGGGCAAGACCACCTTGCTGTCCCTGCTCTCGGGCCTGCGCCGTCCCGACTCGGGCACCGTGCGGATCTTCGGCGGTGACCCGCGGGACCCCGCCTCGCGCGCATCGCTCGGGACGACGCCGCAGGAGACGGGACTGCCCGACCCGTTGCGGGTGGGCGAGGTGGTGGACCTCGTGTCCCGCCACTTCCCCGACCCGATGCCCGCGGGCGAGCTGCTCGAGCGATTCGGGCTCGGGGACCTCGTGCGCCGCCAGACGGGTTCGCTGTCCGGGGGCCAGAAGCGGCGGCTCGCCGTCGCGCTCGCCCTCGTGGGACGCCCGCGGCTCGTGCTGCTCGACGAGCCCACCACCGGGCTCGACGTCGAGGCCCGCCACGAGCTGTGGACCGCGCTGCGCAGCTTCCACTCCGAGGGCGCGACGATCCTGGTGACGTCGCACTACCTCGAGGAGATCGAGGCGCTCGCCGAGCGGGTGGTCGTCGTCGGACAAGGTCGTGTCCTCGCGGACGACTCCCTGACGAACGTCCTGGCGACCGTCGCGCGACGCAAGGTGCTCGTGCGCCTCCCCGACCTCGCGACGGCGCAGGCCGTCAGCGCGGCGCTGCCCGCCGTGTCCGAGCCCGTGGCGGAGGGCGACCGCCTCGCGTTCCTCGCCGCGGACGCGGACGGGCTCGTGCGCCACCTCGTGCGCAGCGACGTCGCGTTCAGCGACCTCGAGGTGCGCGGCGCCTCGCTCGAAGAGGCCTTCATCACCCTGACCAAGGAGTCCCGATGACGACGACGACCCCCGCCCCCGCCGCGCTCGGCCGGCGGCGCCTGTCCCGCGACCTGCGCCTGACGTTCGCCCACTTCCGGGCGCAGATCATCGAGGTGGTCCGCACGCCCGTCGCCGTGATCGGCAACCTGCTGTTCCCGTCGATCGCGCTGCTGTTCTTCGTGGTGCCGCAGCAGGCCGTCGCGGGCGATCCCGTCCTCGCGACCGCTGCGACGGCGCAGCTCAGCGCGTTCGCGATCGCCTCGACGTGCATGTTCACCTTCGGGCTCGGGGTGGCCGAGGACCGCGACAAGCCGTTCGCGCCGTTCCTGCGCACGCTGCCCGTCGGGGTGGTTCCCCCGCTCGCCGGGCGCGTCCTCAACGGGATCCTGTGGTCCTTCATCGCGCTCGTGCCGCTGGCACTCGTGGGTGGGCTGCTCACCGAGGCGACGCTGAGCTGGGGGCGGCTGGGTCCGTCGCTGGCCGCCGTCGTCGGCATCGCGACACCCTTCACCCTGCTGGGGCTCGCCATCGGGTACTCGATGTCCGCGAAGGCCGCGATCGCCGTCGTGCAGGTCACGCTGTTCCCCCTCGCGTTCGCGGGCGGGATGTTCATGCCGCCCGAGATCTTCCCGCGCTGGCTCGACGCGATCTCGAGGTTCACGCCCACCCGTGGGGCGCGCGAGCTGTTCGTGTCCGCGACCACGGGGGCGCCGCTCGAGCCGGTGTTCGTGGCCGTGCTCGTCGGGTGGGCCGTCGTCTTCGCGGCCCTCACCGCGCTGGCCTACCGCCGCGACGAGGGCCGCAACTACCGCTGACACCTCCCCCGACCCCGGTGGTCCCGCCCCCGACCCCGGTGGTCCCGTCCGCGAGACCGGTGGTTCCGCCGCCGAGACCGGTGGTTGAGTTCGCGAGACCGGTGGTTCCGTCACGCCGAAGCACGCCGTGACGCCGCCGCCACGGCCCGCTGAATCCTCGCGACGACGGCGCCCGGGTCCGCGAGGTCCTCCCAGGTGAAGCGGACCACGATCCAGCCCTCCGCCTCGAGGGCCGCCTGGCGCCGCGCCTGCTCCTCGAGCACTCGCGTCGCCGGACCGAAGCGCCCGGAGTACTTGATGGCGCCGTCGAACTCGAGCGCGATCTTGAGCTTCGGATTGCCCAGGTCGACGCGGAAGAGACCTGCCCGCGTCACGACCTCTACCTGCGGGACGAAGCGCGGCAGCGTCGGGTCCAGAGTGATCCACCGCAGCGTCGACTCCCCGGGTGACTCGGACCGGGCGTCGGCCGCCGCGAGCACGAGTCGCGCGCGTGCGATCCCTCGATGGCCGGCTCGAGATCGGACGATGCGCGCGATCTGCCCGCGATCGACTCCGAGCCGGAGAGCCGAGTCCACGACCATGATCGCGTCGCCTCCCGGTGCCTGGCAGGCGACGTCGACGACGGTGCGAGCGAGACTCGTCACCGGCAGGCCGCCGTGCTCCGTGCGATCGCGCATCGGCAGCGCTGGGTTGTGCCGAGCGAGCGCCCGGTCGCGGCCGGACCCCGGGTGATGATCCTGGATGAGGTGGGTCTCCTCGTCCCTCAGTCGCACCCAGCAGCCCCAGATGAGCGCCGCCGACTCGTGGCTGAACCAGTGCGGCGTCGTCAGCTGGGCCTCGATGGCGTGGATGCGAGCGGTCGCCCGGCGAGCGCGCTCGTCCGAGAGCATTCCTTCCGTCTCGTCGTCGATCCGGCGGTAGGCGCCTCGCCGAACCCGCTCGAGCGTCCGGGATCTGAGCCCGGCCCGGAGTTCGCTGGGCGACGAGTCCCGCGCCAGGATGAGGGTGTGCTCGGTGTCGGGTTCCGCGGTGGCGGCTTGTCGTGGGTCCAGGTGTGGTGTGGTCATCGGGTGAGCGTGCCCGCTCGTCGCCGAGCGCCTCGCCGTCGAACCTGTGGCCTGTGGACGGTGGTGCGCCGTCGTCGGCGTGACGGAAGGAAACGCAACCACCGGTCTCGCGAACGCAACCACCGGTCTCGCGAACGCAACCACCGGTGTCGCGAACGGAACCACCGGTCTCGCGGTCAGGCGAAGCGGCGCAGGCGCAGGGAGTTGGTCACCACGAGCACGGAGCTGAACGCCATGGCAGCGCCGGCGATCATCGGGTTGAGCAGGCCGAGCGCGGCGAGCGGGATCGCGGCGACGTTGTAGGCGAAGGCCCAGAACAGGTTCTGCTTGATCACCCGCAGCGTCGCGCGCGAGAGGCGGATCGCCTGCGGCGCGGAACGCAGGTCGCCGCGCACCAAGGTCAGGTCCGCCGCCTCGATGGCGACGTCCGTCCCGGTGCCCATCGCGAGCCCGAGGTCCGCCTGCGCGAGAGCGGCCGCGTCGTTCACGCCGTCGCCCACCATCGCCACGCGCGCGCCCGCGCCCTGGAGCCGCTGCACCACGGCCACCTTCTCGGCCGGGTGCACCTGCGCCACGACGTCGTCCGGTGCGATCCCCACCTGCGCCGCGACGGTCCGCGCCGCGCCGAGGTTGTCGCCCGTGAGCAGGAGCGGCCGCAGCCCGAGCTCGCGCAGCTCGGCGACGGCCTGCGCGCTCGTGTCCTTGAGCGGGTCGTGCAGCACGATCACCCCGCGCGCGCGCCCGTCCCACGCGACGACGACGGCGGTCCCGCCCGACTCCTCTCCCTCCGCGACCGCGGCGAGCAGGGGATCGGGGACGACGACGCCCTCCTCGGCGAGCCACGTGGCCCGGCCCACCTGCACGCGGCGGGCCAGGGGGAGCCCGCTGTGGGCGCGACGCACCACGCCGGAGACTCCGACGCCCGCCCCGGAGACGAAGTCCCGGACCTCGAGCGAGCCGATCTCCACGCCGTCGGCCCCGAACGTCGGTGCGGAACCACCGGTCTCGGGGACGGAACCACCGGTCTCGGGGACGGAACCACCGGTCTCGCGGACGGAACCACCGGTCTTGGGGACGGGACCACCGGTCTCGGGGTCGGAACCACCGGTCTCGGGGAGGGGGGCGGTGGTGATGGCTCGGGCGATGGGGTGCTCGGAGCGGGACTCGACGGCGGCGGCGTGCTCGAGGACATCGGCCTCGGACTCGCCGTCGGCCACCACCACGCGGGCCACGCGCATGCGGCCCCGGGTCAACGTCCCCGTCTTGTCGAGCACCACGGTGTCCACGCGCCGCGTCTCCTCGAGGATCTCCGGGCCCTTGATGAGCACGCCGAGCTGCGCGCCGCGCCCGGTCCCCACGAGCAGCGCAGTAGGCGTGGCGAGGCCGAGCGCGCACGGGCACGCGATGATCAGCACGGCCACGGCGGCCGTGAACGCGGGCTGCGGGCCCGCCCCGGTGAGCAGCCACACGGCGAACGTCCCGGCCGAGATCGCGATCACCACGGGCACGAACACCGCGGAGATCCGGTCCGCGAGCCGCTGCACGGGCGCCTTGCCCGTCTGGGCGGCGGTGACGAGCCGGCCGATCTGCGCGAGCACCGTCCCCGAGCCCACGCGGCTGGCCCGCACCACGAGGTGGCCCGAGGTGTTGATCGTCGCGCCCGTGACCTCGGACCCCGGCTCCACCTCGACGGGCACGGGCTCGCCGGTCAGGAGGGACGCGTCGACGGCGGACCGCCCCTCGACCACCTCGCCGTCCGTCGCGACCTTCTCGCCCGGGCGCACGGCGAACAGGTCGCCCACGCGCAGGTCGGAGATGGGCACGAGCCGTTCGGTGCGTCGCCCGTCCGGGCCGGTCTCCAGCAGCGTCGCCTCCTTGGCGCCCAGGTCCAGCAGGGTGCGCAGCGCGTCCCCGGCCGAGCGGCGCGACCGGTGCTCGAGGTACCGCCCGAGCAGCAAGAACGTCACGACGACGGCGGCCACCTCGAAGTACAGCTCCGGCGCCGCCGCCTCGTGCCCTGCCGACGCAGCGGGCCACAGCGTGAACGCCATGCGCATGCCGATCTCGCCCGCGCCGCCCAGCAGGAGCGCCCACAGCGACCACGTCGTCGCGGCGATCACGCCGAGCGAGACGAGCGTGTCCATCGTGGACGCGCCGTGCCGGGCGGCCTTGAACGCCGCGTGGTGGAACGGCCACGCCGCCCATGTCACGACTGGCAGCGCGGCGGCGGCCACGAGCCACTGCCACCCCGGGAACTGCCACGCGGGGATCATCGAGAGCAGGGTCACGGGCGCGAGCCACGCGCTCACCACGAGGCGTCGGCGCAGGTCACGGCCCCGGCGCTCGGCGGGTGAGGACGTGTCCGCGTCCGGGTCCATCGCGTGCCCGGGCGCCATGGCGTGTCCCGCGAGCGCGTGCTCGCCTTCGCGCGCAGGGTCACCGTGGTCGTGCCCGACGGCGGGTTCGCCGACGACGGCGTCCCCCGCGTGCTGTACTGCGCGGTGGTGACCGGGACGGTCCGCGGACGCGGAGCCGCTCGGGCGTCCGCCGTCGGCCCCCGTCCTGTCCTCCCGCGCGACGAGACGTGCCCCGTACCCCGCGGCCTCGACGGCCTTGATGACGTCCTCGGTGGTGACGTCCGCCGTGAGCTCGACGTGCGCGGACTCGAGGGGCAGGTTGACCGTGGCCGTGACCCCCGGGATCTTGCCGAGCTTGCGCTCGACGCGGGCCACGCACGAGGCGCACGTCATGCCCTCGACCTCGAGGTCGAGCGTCGCGAGGACGGGCTGCGCCACCGGGCCGGTGTCGGGCGGGCCCGGCTGGGAGGGGTTCTCGGTCATGGGGTACCTCGGGGAGTGGGGTGGGCGCGCGCCCGTGCCCGTCCCGTGCGAGCGCGGTCGGTCGGGTGCGGTCAGAGCAGCGAGCGCGGCGGGGTCAGCGCGTAACCGGCCTCGGTCACGGCGGCCGCGACGTCGTCGGCCTCGAGCGGGGCGTCGGAGGTCACGGTGACCGTGGACGTGCCCCCGGCGACGAGCGCGACCTGGACGTCGCTCACGCCGTCGAGCGCGCTGAGCTCCTCGGTGACGGATCGGGCGCAGTGGCCGCACGTCATGCCGTCGACCTGGTACGTGGCGGTGGTGGACATCGTTCCTCCTGGACTGGGTGGGGCTTAGCTGCGGACGAGCCGGGCGATCGCGTCGGAGGCCTCCTTGACCTTCGCGGCGCCCTCCTCGGGGGAGCGGCGGGCGGCGTCCACCACGCAGTGCGCGAGGTGGTCCTCGACGAGGCCGATGCTCACGGCCTGCAGCGCCTTGGTCACGGCGGAGATCTGGGTGAGGACGTCGATGCAGTACGTGTCCTCGTCGACCATGCGCGCGATGCCACGCACCTGACCCTCGATACGGCGCAACCGCTTGAGGTAGTCGTCCTTGTCGCTCGTGTAGCCGTGCACGGTGCCTCCCGGGGTCATGCTCGCAGCAACCAGCATACCCCTGTGGGGTATTCCCGGCACGGGATCGTGACGCGGTTCACGGCGCCCCGACCAGCTCCCACGTCAGCGTCGGGGTGGACCCGCGCGCCGTCCCGCCGGCCACGTCGAAACGCACCAGCGGGCCGTGCTCCGGCACCACGTACGCGACCCGGAGCGACCCGGCCTGGGCGGCGGGCAGCTCCGCCACCGCATAGGTGCCGGCCGCCGCGAGCCACGCCCGCAGGGCCGCGACGTCCTCGTCCGAGACGACGTCGGGGTCCACCCGGTCCTTCACGTGCCGTGCGTCCCCGCTCGCGACGGCCGCGACGAACTCGCTCGTGACGCCCGCCGCGGACGTCGCGCCCGCGTGCACCCCCGCGAGGTCGCGCACCTCGACCACCGAGCCGTCGGCCACACCGATCCCATAGCTCGTGACGGTGGACGTGACCTCGCCGTCGTCGTGCGTCTCGTCCTGCGCGATCTCCACCCGCACCCAGTCCACGCCGGACTCGTCCGTCCCGAGCGGCTCGGTCTGCGTGACGCGCGTCTCGAGCGTCACGGCCGTCCCCTCCTCCGCGCGCCGCTCGAGGTCGTGGGCGCACGCCCGCACGAACGCCGAGGCGCCGCGCGACATCGACAGCTGCTCCGAGAGCCGCGCCGTGGCCTGCGCCGGGTCGTCCTCCCAGCGCAGCACCTGCAGGCGCTCGGTCGCCGGGTCGCCCACCAGGAACCGCGCGCCGAGGTCGTCGAGCGCCGTCGCGAGGCTCGTCGCGGCCTGCTGCGCCGCGGTGTCCGTGAGGGTCGGCGCGTCGAGGCCGTCCCCGTCCAGCAGCGCGCACCCCGCGGGCATGGCGAGGACGACGACGGCGCCCAGCACGCGGACCGCCCGCGACGCGAACATGAGACCCCCTGTGGTCGACGACGGACGGCTCGGCGGCCGCCCCCACCCCGCATCCTCCCCCCGACCCGCCCCCGGCGCATCCACTCAAGGTCTGATCACCCCTACCCCCCAAGTAGCACCCCACCCCGCGAAGTAGCGCTCGAGGCGCCGAAGTAGCACCCCAGCTCTCGGGCTCGGAAGCTAGGCGGAGGCGTAGCGGGGCTGGTGGCTCGGTGCGGTGACGCGCCACTCTTCGGGGACGAGCTGGGTGGTGGTGAGGTCCGTGACGTCCGCCGCCGCGACGGTGGCCTCGTACACGCCGGCCTCGATGAAGTCCATGCCGAGGGCCCGGGACAGCTCTTCGTCGTGACCTATCGAGGAGATCTTGAAGGCCACCACGCCGTGGGCGTCCTCCCACTGGTCCACCACGCGCACCGCGAGGCCGCCCCAGCGCGCGGTGATGACGAGCTCGAACACCTCGTCCACCTCGTCGCGCGCGACCACCTTGCGCCACCGCCCGTTGGGGGTGGGCGTGAAGCCGGTCTCGTTGAGCGGCGGGTTGGCGAGCGCGAGGACGAGGTGGCGCCCGCCGTCGACCACGTCGGACTCGACGTAGGCGCCGTGATACCTCGCGACCGGGCCCACGCAGCGCGACAGCGGCAGGCGGCGGCGCAGGTTGGTGGGCATGGTGGTGGGGATCCACCCGGTCGCGACGTCGCCGTAGCGGGCAAGCGTGACGCGGGAACGGTCGCGGAACACGCGCACCAGCTCCGCGCCCGGGGTGAGGCGGGTGTGACGCAGCCACCACAGGGGCAGCAGGTGCTCGCGGACGGGTTCGAACTGCAGGCGCGGGGAGGACTCGAAGCGCAGCACGTCCACCCACTCGGCGTCGGGGTCGAAGGGCGTCCCCTCGTAGGACAGCGCGTGCGCGCCGTAGAGCAGTGCCGGGGTGCTCGCGAACTCGACGTCGGCCGCGCGCACCGCGAAGCCGGAGACGCGGTCGTAGCCCACCGTCAGGTACGCGTGCGAAAGCCCGGGCGTGACGGCCTTCTGCATCAGCACCATGAAGTCAGTCCCCGCAGCCTCGTCGCGTCGTCGGCCGATTCGGATGAATCGGACAAACTATCCCGAATGCTGGGGTGGAAATCAACCCCGTGTCCACGAGTCAAGGGAGCAGTCCCCGGGGTCCCCGACGTGATGCGTCCCGCTCGTACGATCGACCGGTGCCTCCCCGTTCCCCGCTGCCCGCTCGTCACGGGCTCGACGCGGCGCGCGTGCGGACCCCGGACCGGGACCGCAACGCCCCCGAGCCGTGGCCGACGATGGGTGCGTGGCTGCGGCACCGGCTGCCGGATCGTGTGGACGTGCCCGGGATGCTCGCCGAGGGGCGGTTCGTCGACGAGGACGGACAGGCGGTGCACGACGACGAGCCCTACGTGCCCGGGCGCTACGTGTGGTTCCACCGTGACCTGCGCGAGGAACCCGTGGTCCCGGGGACGGTGCACGTGATCCACCGCGACGAGCGCCTCGTGGTGGTCGACAAACCGCCGTTCCTGTCCACCATCCCGCGCGGGCGGCACGTCATGCAGAGCGTGGTGGTGCGGATGCGCGCCGAGCTCGACCTGCCCGAGCTCTCGCCGCTGCACCGCCTCGACCGGGGGACGTCCGGGGTGCTGCTGCTCGCGACCGAGCGGCAGTGGCGCGGGCCGTACCAGCGGATCTTCGAGCGCCGCGCCGTCGACAAGACCTACCGCGCGCTCGCGCCGCTGCGCTGCGACCTCGAGCTGCCCATCGTGGTGCGCAACCACATCCGCAAGGAGCGGGGCACGTGGCAGGCCGAGGTGGTGCCGGGCGCGCCGGTGAACGCCGAGACGCTCGTGGAGCTCGAGGGCGAGGTGGACGGGCTGGGCGTGTACCGGCTCATCCCGCGCACGGGCCGCACCCACCAGCTCCGGCTGCACCTGCTGGGCCTGGGTATCCCGATCATCGGGGACCAGCTCTACCCCGAGGTGCGCGACGTCCCCGTGGACGACTTCCGCGACCCGCTCCAGCTCCTCGCCGCGAGCATCGCGTTCGACGACCCGGTGGACGGGCGCCGCCGGGAGTTCTCGAGCGTGCGGACGCTGCCGCTGAGCGTCGAGGGATGACGACGGCGTTCGCCGCGCCAGACCCGCCGCCAGGGCCCTCGAGCAACTCCCACTAGCCTGACGGTGCGTGCGATCGACGCGCCTGCACGACGTCGGACCGGCGCTCAAGCGTGCGTCGGGCCATTGCTGACCCATATCGACTACACGGAGCAAGTGGCGTGCCGAGTGCTTGAGGCACCTCCCCGGAGATCGCATGCCCCGTCAAGTTCGCCCTCGGGTGTTCCACTACAGGCTATGCTCAAGCAAACGAGTTGAGAAACGGAGCGAAGAATGGGCCTGAAAGAGATACGCGAGCGATTCTTTCAACGCTTTCCAGAGGCCAGAGCGCTAGATTCGGCGCTCAGAAGCTCGAGTAACCCGACGCCTTCGTTCTTCCTTGATCAGATCCACGATGATCCTGACCTGAAGGGCACGGGGGTGGTTCTTCTGCGACTAGGAACGGATCTCGAAAGGCGCTTTGGAATCAATGGTGAGGTGGCGGCATACTTCACGACGTGGAACGACTTTCAGAGAAGGTCCTTCAACGCGATCACCCAAAGGACTCCCGACCTCGTGCGACGCCTGCAGCTTTCTAGTACGTCCACGGAGCGCTTTACTCCGTCGCGCCGAGTCGGGCTACTGATCTCTAAGGACCCAGGTGTCGGCAAGAAGTTGGAGGAGTGGCAACGTGACTCCTACAGCGAGATGACTCTTGTTCCCATAGACGTCCGAGATCAGACAGAAGAGCAGATTCGAGTCACTCTGACGACTCGACTGAAAGAGAAGTTGGCCGAGCGCGACCTATACCGCGTTCAGAATCCGGTTAGCGGTCTGGACTTCTTCGGGCGGGGGGAGATTCTCACCACTTTGACTGCAGCGATCGATGCGGACCAGAACGTCGCGATTCTCGGACTTCGTCGCTCTGGAAAGACTTCTGTACTGCGAGAACTCCAGGCGAAGCTTCTTCCGAAGAGAATAGTGATGCCGATCGCCGACTTTCAGATGCTGGACGATAAGTCAATCGGAGACTTGGCTGTATCGATTGCGTCAGAACTCAATGAGCAATTGAAGTCAGCAAGGGATAAGGGACTAGATGTCTGGGTTGGAAACGAGCGCGATCAAGACGTCCGAGACGTCACTCCGGCAACGCTCTCCGATCGAATCAAGCGGGTCGCGTCTCGCAATCCGAGCATCCGAATTGCGATTGCTGTCGATGAGGTCGAATGGCCCTGGGCGCTATCTAAGAAGAATCCAGGCGCCGTAAAGACAATACTTGGGGCGCTTCGTTCGTCGGCGCAGGGCAACCCAAACGTTAGCCTGGTGTTCAGTGGAGTGGCGAATAGGCTCTTCAGGACAAGTTCACTCGGCGAGGATGGCGCCGTCGATAATCCAGTCTTTGGGCAGGTTTCGAGCCACTATCTGCGCTCCTTTTCTCTCGATGAGACGGCGGCTCTACTGACTGAGCTTGGCCGACCAATGATTCTCGATTGGTCGGAGGAGGCAATCGAAGTGGTGCATGACCTGACTGGTGGGTTCCCGTACTTCGTCCGCGATCTGGCGTCGGAGGTCCGTGGTGCGCTTCTGGGCGCGGGTTCTGCATCGAATGACTTCATCGAGATTGGGCGAGCGGAGGTCCAGGCCACAGCGGCGACTTGGTCGGCTCGAGCTGCCGCGGACTGGGATGGTATTGTTTCTGCCCTGGCGAATCACTACCCCGGCGCTGCTGATCTACTGGACGCCGGTCTCTCTGCAAGCGAACTCACAGAATGGGTATCGGGAGACGGGGACGCCATGATTGCTTCAGACGACCTTGTAGCCCTTGGTCTTCTGGAGCGTGAGGATGATCAGGTCCGTGCAAGCTTGACGCTTAAGGCTCTTCAGCGGCTCTCCGATCTCCAGTTTGGCTCGCCGCGTTGGAGAACTGCGCAAGCCACGGATGATATTTCCGCACTTATCCGCGGAGGGGAGTCGCACGACGTTGAGTTCAAGGAGAGTAGTCGGATAGATGCAAGAACTGGGAAGAAGGAGGTCTATATCGAGGATGCCATCGTTAAGACCGTGGCGGCCTTCCTGAACTCGGACGGAGGGCAGTTGCTGATTGGCATTGCAGACAACTCATCAGTTAAGGGAATCGGCCCCGATCTTGAATTGTTCAAGGGCTCTGAGGACCGCTATGAGAGGTGGCTTCGTGGGGACTTGCTGGCCAAGAGAATCAGCGAGGTCATCGTCGGAGATTGTGTGGAGACAGTCTTGGAGACGGTCCGAGGTAAGCGTGTAGCCCGCGTTCGAGTGAAGCCTAGCCAGCACCCTGCTTGGGTCGACGATTCAAAGATCTATCGCCGCCTTGGGAATCAGACGTTATTGATCGACAGTGGCCGCGAGATCCAGGCTTTCCTGTCTTCCCGCACAAGCCTAGAAGGGTAGTAGGTTCGGTTAGTACTCCAGGAACCGCACGAGCGCGGCCGCGATCCCCGTGTACGTCCCGGGCGTCAGCTCGGCGAGCCGCGCGGCCTCGGCGTCGGGCAGCCCGAGCCCCGCGACGAACTCGCGCATCTCCTCGCCGGTGAGCCGGTGCCCGCGCGTGAGGTCCTTGAGCCGCTCGTAGGGGTTGTCCATGCCGGGCACGCCGGTCACGGCCGCGGCGCGCATGACGGACTGGATGGGCTCGGCGAGCACCTCCCAGTTGGCGTCGAGCTCGGCGTCGAGCAGCTCGGCGTTCACGGCCAGGGCGTCCAGGCCACGGCGCACGTTGTCGATCGCGAGCAGGGAGTGCCCGAAGGCGGGCCCGATGTTGCGCTGCGTGGTGGAGTCGGTGAGGTCGCGCTGCAGGCGTGAGGTCACGAGGGTCGCGGAGAGCGTGTCGAGCAGCGCGCACGAGATCTCGAGGTTCGCCTCGGCGTTCTCGAAGCGGATCGGGTTGACCTTGTGCGGCATGGTCGAGGATCCGGTGGCCCCCGCGACGGGGATCTGGATGAACACCCCGCGCGAGATGTAGCTCCACACGTCCGTGGCGAGGTTGTGCAGGATGCGGTTGAAGCGCGCGACGTCGGCATACAGCTCGGACTGCCAGTCGTGCGACTCGATCTGAGTGGTCAGCGGGTTCCACGTCAGGCCCAGGTGCTCCACGAAGGTCCGCGAGAGGCCGGGCCAGTCCGCCGAGGGCACGGCAACGACGTGCGCGCCGTACGTGCCCGTCGCCCCGTTGATCTTCCCGAGGTACTCGGCCCGCTCGATGCGCCGCACCTGGCGGCCCAGACGGTGAGCGAGGACGGCGAGCTCCTTGCCGAGCGTCGTCGGCGTCGCGGGCTGACCGTGGGTGAGCGCGAGCATGGGCTGCTCGGCGTGCTCGCGGGCCATGGCCGCGACGTCGGCCACGAGAGCCCGCGCCGCGGGCAGCCACACCGACTCGACGGCCCCGCGCACCATGAGCGCGTAGGACAGGTTGTTGACGTCCTCGCTCGTGCACGCGAAGTGGACCAGCTCGTTCACGCGCGGCAGCACCGTGTCATCGCCCAGCACGGACGGGGCGGCGGCCAACCGCGCCTTGAGGAAGTACTCCACGGCCTTCACGTCGTGCACGGTGCGCCGCTCGACCTCGGCGAGCTCGGCGATCTGCTCCGGGCCGAAGGAGTCGACCACGCCCCGCAGGTACTCCTCCTCCTCGGAGGACAGCACGGGCGCGCCGGGCAGGACGCGGTGCGCGGCGAGGTGGATGAGCCACTCGACCTCGACGTGCAGGCGCTCGCGGTTGAGCGCGGGCTCCGACAGGTGGTCCACGAGGGACGCCACGGCACCCCGGTACCGGCCGTCGAGGGGGCCGAGGGCGATGGTGGGGGTGACGTCGGCGAGCCGGACGCGATCACGGGAGGCCATGGGTTCATCCTTCCACGGGGCACGAACGCGCCGCGCGGGCGTCCGTGGCTGTCCTAGGGTGACTCCGAGCCCGCGGGGGTGATGACGCTGAGGGAGGTGCGCATGGCCAGGACCACGCGCGCTCCCGGTGCGCTCAGCACGTCCGGCGTCGTGGCCGTGACGCTCCTGACCCTCCTCGCGGTGTGGGCCTCGGTCGCGGCGGGACGGTGGGACCCGCAGCTCGCGCGCGGCTCCTCGTCGCCCGCCCCCGAACCGTCCCCGGCCCCGTCGCTCCCCGAGGTGGTCGAGACCCTCCCGGAGGGCTACGGCCTCAACGTGCGCGGGGTGGTCCTCGGGGTCCTCGTGGTCATGGCGGGCCTCGCCGTGGTGGGCATCCTCGGGTACGGGTTGAAGGCCGTGCGTGGCGTGTGGCAGAGCAGGTCGCACCGCATCGAGGAGGACGCCGACGGCGGCCTCGCGGGTACCGGGATGGTCCCCGACACCGTGCTGCCCGACGTCGTCGAGCTGCGCGAGGGCATCGCCGAGGCGTGGGCGCGGCTTGCCGAGCACCGTGAGCCCACGGACGCGATCCAGGCCGCCTGGGTGGCCGTCGAGGACGCCGCCGGCCGTTCGGGCGTCCCGCGCGAGCCCGCCGACACCCCCACCGAGTTCACCGTCGCCGTGCTCGATCGCACCGCGGTGGACCCGGCCGCGATCCGCACCCTGCTGGGCCTCTACCACCGCGCGAGGTTCTCCACGCACGGCGCCACGGCCGACGACGTCGAGCTCGCGGGCCGGTGCCTCACCACGCTCGCCGAGGGGCTCGACGCATGAGGCGGACCAGCTCGCCGGCCACCGCCGTGAGCGCCCTGGTGGTCCCCGCGCGCATCCTCGCGGGCGGCGCCGCGGTGGGCCTGGCCACCAAGGTGGTGGGCTTCGACACCGAGCACGCGATCCTGCTGGGCCTCGCGACGATGGTGGTGGTGCTCGCCGTCGTCGTCCTGCGCCGTGGTGGTGCGCCCGCCGCGTGGCTCCCGGACGACCGCAAGGAGATCGACGGCTCGCGCCTCGAGGTCGCGGCGCTGAGCTGGTCGCTCCTCGGGCGCGGGGGGCGCGTGGGCGAGGGCGCGTTGCGCCGGGTCCGTGCCGTGGCCGCGGGGCGCCTCGCCCGGCACGGCCTGAGCCTCGAGCGCCCGCGGGACCACGAGGCGATCCGTGCCCTGCTCGGGAGCACCGCCTGGACGGTGCTCACCACGCACTCGGACATGCCGAGCCGCCGCGAGTACGAGCAGTGCGTCGCGGCCCTCGAGCGCGCCGCGCCCGACGTGAGCGAGTCGCGGCCGTGACCAGGACGAGCACCCGAACGACGACGACGCACCACCACCCTCTGCCCTCCCCGGAAGGACCCCTGCCATGACCGTCGCACCGATGCCCTTCGCCCGGGTCGCCGCCTACGGCGAGGACATCCTCGCCGAGGTCTCGACCGTCGTCGTCGGCATGGAGGACGCCGTCCGCACCGCGCTCTCGGCGATCCTCGCGGGCGGCCACGTGCTGTTCGAGGACGTCCCCGGGCTCGGCAAGACCCTCACGGCGCGCACCCTCGCCACGGCCCTGGGCCTGGACTTCCGTCGCCTGCAGTGCACCCCTGACCTGCTGCCGAGCGACATCACGGGCTCGGCCGTGTTCGACCCCGCGCGCGGGGACTTCGAGTTCCGGCCGGGGCCGATCTTCACGGACCTGCTGCTCGCCGACGAGATCAACCGCACCGCCCCCAAGACCCAGTCCGCGCTGCTCGAGGCGATGGCCGAGCGCCAGGTCACGGTGGACGGCACGACGCGCCGGCTCGAGGCGCCCTTCCACGTGATCGCGACCTCCAACCCCGTCGAGTACGAGGGCACGTACCCGCTGCCCGAGGCACAGCTCGACCGCTTCATGGTGCGCATCGCGGCGGGCTACCCGAGCCGCGACCAGGAGGTCGACGTGGTGGCCCGGCGCCTCGCGCGCAAGAAGGAGGAGACCTCGGTGCGGCAGGTCGTCGAGCGCGGGGCGCTCGCGGCCATGCAGGCCGGGGTCGAGGAGCTGCCCGTGGACCCGGACATCGTGGGCTACTGCGTGGACCTCGTCGCGGCGACCCGCGCGCACGCGGCCGTCGAGATCGGGGCGTCCCCGCGCGGCGCGATCTCCCTCGTGCTCGTCGCGCGCGCCCGGGCCGTGCTGGGCGGGCGGGACTTCGTGACGCCCGAGGACGTCAAGGCGGTCGCGGTCTCCGTGCTCGCGCACCGCATCACGCTCACCGCGCAGTCGTGGGCCTCGGGACTCTCCGCGCAGGACGTCGTCGTCGGACTCCTGTCCGCCGTGCCCACCCCGGCCACCGCGCGAGGCCGCTGAGCCCATGACCGCCCCCGCCTCCCCGCACGCAGCCTGGCACCCCTCGACCACCTTCGTCACGGGGGCCGTCGCGGGTGTCGTGCTGCTCGTGCTCGGGGTGCTCGCGGGGCGGCCCGACGTCGCGTTGCTCGGCGCGGGCCCCGTGCTCGGTGCGGCGTGGTCCGCGCGCCGCGGCGGGGCGGGCCCGGTGAGCGCGAGCGAGGACATCGAGCTCGACAAGAACGGCGCGATGTCCGCCGAGCACCTCGCCGCGACCTACCGCGTCGAGGCGCCCGGGGCCGGGCACGTCCGGGTGCAGGTCTCGAGGTTCGGGAGCCTCGCCGTCGAGGCGCTCGTCGCGATGGACGACGACGGCGGACGCACGCTCGTCGCCTCGACCTCCTCGGCCCGCAACGGTGCACAGCCCCTCTTCACCTTCGACCACGTGGCCGTGGGGCCCGCCGGGTCCACCGTGGCCGAGCCGGGCCGCCTCGACGCGACCCGCATCGTGGCGCTCCCGCGGGCCCGCCGGCTGCCGCCCCTGCCGCTGCCGTTCCGCCTGCGCGGGCTCACCGGCGCGCACGCCTCGCGCCGCCCGGGCGACGGCGGTGAGCTGCGCGACGTCCACCAGTTCCAGCCCGGTGACCGGCTCAAGCGCATCGACTGGCGGGTCACGGCCCGCCGCTCCCCGCAGCTCGACGAGCTCTACGTGCGGCGCGACCTCGCGCTCGCGGACTCCGTGGTGGTGGCGGTGCTCGACTCGCGCGACGACGTGGGGCCCGACGCGGCGACGTGGTCCGGTGCGGTCCCGGTGCGACCCGACGAGCACACCTCGCTCGACATCGCGCGCGAGGCCGCCGCGTCCCTCGCGACGTCCCTGGTCGCCGTGGGCGACCGGGTCGCGCTGCGGGACCTCGCGGACGCGCGCCGGCCCCTCGACCCCGGCACGGGCCGTCGCCACCTCGACCGGTTCCTGTGGCACCTCGCGACCACCGCGCCGCGGGGCGCCGCCCCCGAGCGCGTCCGGGCACCCCAGCTGCCGTCCGGGGCGCTCGTGGTGCTGCTGTCGACGTTCCTCGACCCGCACTCCGCGCTCGTGGCCCGCCAGTGGCGGCGCGCCGGCCACCGGGTGGTCGCGATCGACACGCTGCCGCCGCTGCGCACCGACGGGCTCACCGCGCGCGAACGGCTCGCGGTGCGCCTCGTGCGGATCGAGCGCACCGACCGGCTCGCCGAGCTCGAGGGCTTCGGGGTCGAGACCTTCGCGTGGGTGCCGACGCCGGGCCCCGACGCCCCCGCCGGGCCGGAGGTGCAGCTCCTGCGGCTCGCCTACCGCAGCCACGGCCAGCCCGGGAAGCAGGCCGGCCGATGAGCGCCCCCGACCTCGCCCGGATCGACCTCGACCTGCGACCCTCCGTGCCCGCCTCGTGGCTGCGGCTGGCCGCGGGCGGGGCCGCGCTCCTGGCGGTGCTGCTCGTCGGGTTCCAGGGCTGGCGCGCGCCCGCCGGGTCGCGCGGGCTGTGGGACGGGGTGGGCAGCCCGCAGCTCGCCGGGTGGTCCATCGCGATCGGCGTCCTCGCGAGCGCGTGGATCGTGTGGCGCACGCAGGACCACGTGGCGCCGGTGCTCGCCGTCGGCCTCGGCGTGGCAATGCTCGCGTCCGACGGCGGCCTCTCGTGGCGGACGTTCCTGCTCGCGGCCCTCATCCTGGTGATGCTGCGGGTGGCCGCGCTCGTGGGCGGTCTCGCGTGGGACGCGCGCGTGGAGATCGACGTGCTGCGGCCCGTGGCGCGCTCGACCGTGTGGGTGCTCGTGGTGGTGGCGTTCGCCGGTGGCGTGGCGGGTTTCCTCGACGGGACCGGCGACGCGGACCCGGGCATGAAGGTGCTCGGTGTGGCGGCCGTGATCGTGGCCGCGGTCTGGCTGCTCCCGAAGTACTGGACGCGGCGCAGGTAGCCCGGGTGGTCCGGGCCGGTGGTCCGGGGGCCGACGAGGGTCAGCCGGCGTCGCTGGAGCTCTCGTAGAGGCCGACGTGGTTGCCGTCCGGGTCGGCGATGACCGCCCACCACGAGCTCTCGTCGATCGCGGCCTTCTCCATGACCACCGTCGCGCCGGCCCGCTGGGCTGCGGCGACCGTCTCG
>Ga0222423_1000553_pt1 | contig 24240 bp, 26 predicted proteins | sample 3A0metagenome_FD_182472 | JGI IMG/M metagenome (GOLD analysis project Ga0222423, IMG submission 182472) | Enriched microbial communities from leaf-cutter ant dump, University of Wisconsin, Madison, United States - 3A0 (version 2) | ecosystem: Environmental > Terrestrial > Nest > Insects nest >...
GCGAGGCCGCGCTCGACTGGCTGGCCGACGAGACGCGCGAGACCGCGCAGTTCTGCATGCTGGACGGCAACAAATACACGGTGGTGCGCATGCGCGAGGGCGCGCGCCCCTTCCGCATCTCCACCGATATCGGCCAGTCGGTGCCGATCCCGTGGACGGCCTCCGGGCGCCTTCTCGTCGCGCATATGAGCGACGAGGAGATCCTTGCCTTCATTCCCCCGCAGGATTTCCGCCTGCCGGACGGAACATGGCTCGATCCCGCCGAATTCCTCGCCGAGGTGCGCCGGGCGGATACCGAAGGGCTCTTCACCTTCAACAGCATCGTCGACAGCTTCACCCATTGCTTCGCCGTGCCGGTGATGGGCGAGGAGGGGCATGCGGCCGCAACGCTCTGCCTCGTCGCCCCGCGCGCCGACGGGCTTGCCAACCGCGAACGCTATCTCGATTGCCTGAAGGCCGCAGCCGCCCGCCTCGGCCAGGCGCCGACGGGTGCGAAACGCGCCCTCGCCTAACTGGATAGCCAGCGATCCATGCCATGGGCGGCCGCCCGGCCGGTCGCGAGACAGGCGGTCAGCAGATAGCCGCCGGTCGGCGCCTCCCAGTCGAGCATTTCGCCCGCGACGAAAGTGCCGGGCAGCGCCTTCAGCATGTAGCCTTCATCCAAAGTGTCGAAACGGATGCCGCCGGCCGACGAGATCGCCTCCCCGATCGGCCGCGGCCGCAGGAGGGCAAGCGGCAATGCCTTGATCACGGCGGCCAACGCATCCGATGAAAGGCTCGCCACATCCGGCCGGCATTCCCGCAGCAGCGCGGCCTTGACGCCGTCGAGCCCCGCCGCCTTGCGCAGGCGCGTCGACAGGCTTGCCTTGTGGCCTTGCCGTGAGAGGTCCGCCGCCAGCCGTTCGGCTGTCCGCCCCGGCGCCAGATCGAGATCGAGAGACACCTTGCCCTCCTCCTCCAGCCGGTCGCGCAGCGCGGTGGCGTGGGCATAGACAAGGCTCCCCTCCACGCCCGTGCGCGAGACGACGAACTCGCCGGGAATAGCCCCGGCCGGTGAAGACGCAACGACGCCCTTCACCGGCGCCCCGGCGAATTTCTCCGCAAAGAAGGCCGACCAGTCGACATCGAAGCCGCAGTTGGCCGGACGGAAGGGCGCTATATCGACACCCTTTTCCGCAAGCCGCGCGACCCAGCCCGCATCCGAGCCGAGCCGCGGCCAGCTCGCGCCACCGAGCGCAAGCAGCACCGCATCGAAGGCCATCGCCACCTCGCCCGCCGGCGTCTCGACCCGCAGGCCCTCCGGCGCAAGACCCGTCCAGCGATGGCGCACGCGGATATCGACGCCCTGCTCTTCCAGCCGCGCCCGCCAGGCCCGCAGCAAAGGCGAGGCCTTCATGACTTTCGGGAACACCCGGCCGGACGAACCGATAAAGGTTTCCGTCCCGAGCCCCATCGCCCAGGCGCGAACATCCTCGGGCGTGAAGGCATCGAGCGCGGCGGAAAGCCGCCCGTTCGCCGCGCCGAACCGCGCGGCGAAGCGCGCGTAAGGCTCCGAATGAGTGATGTTGAGGCCGGATTTGCCGGCGAGCAGGAACTTGCGGCCGATGGTCGGCATCGCCTCCAGCACGGTGACCGCATGGCCGCGCGCCGACAGCACCTCCGCCGCCATCAGCCCGGCCGGCCCGCCGCCGACGATCCCGATCCGCTTGTCCATGCCGCCTCTCGCCTCGAAACTCTCCGCCGTCCTCATAGAGCGCCCGAAGGGCCGATACCAGCACGTCAGTCGCCCGGCGGCGCGTATTTCCGCGTGAAGGGCACGCCGTTGAACGTGTGCGTGCAGCACGCGCAGACCGGCTCCATGTCCTCGACGTGCAGCGCCGGATCGACCAGTCGCAGCCGGTTGTCTTCATCGATGTAGAGGCCGGAATAATAGGAGCTTTCGCCGATCCGCACGAAGGGCTGCCGCTCGGCCTTCGACCGCGCGACCAGCCAGAAGATCGGCTCCGCCCTGTCGAGCCGCGCCACCGCCTCGGCATGGACGGCATCCCAGTCCTCGCCGACCCGCGACAGCAGGAACCTGAAGAGCGGCGTATAGTCCAGCCCACGCCGCGAATTGCCGCCCATGGCGCCCGCATGCACGCGGTCCTCGCGCCGGCGCGACCAGCGATAGTCGCCGCCCGATCCATGATGCACACCGTGGGTCCGTGTGTTGGCGCTGCGGTAAAGCGGTTTCTTACGGTCCATCCGTCCCCTCCGCCGTTCGCCCTGTCATAGCCCGAAACAGCGGCAAGCGACAGCCGCGTCAGCCGTGAAGGCCCGGCGCCTCCTGGCCGGTCTGCGCGACATATTCGGTATAGCCGCCCGGATATTGATGGATGTCCTCGCCGTTCAGCTCCAGCACCCGGTTCGACAGCGCGCCGAGGAAGCGGCGGTCGTGCGAGACGAAGAGCATGGTGCCCTCATAGTCCGAAAGCGCCTTGATCAGCATTTCCTTCGTGTCGAGGTCGAGATGGTTCGTCGGCTCGTCGAGGATCAGGAAATTCGGCGGATCGAACAGCATGGCCGCCATGACCAGCCGCGCCTTCTCGCCGCCGGACAGCACCCGGCATTTCTTCTCGACATCGTCGCCGGAAAAACCGAAGCAGCCGGCCAGCGTCCGCAGCGGCCCCTGGCCCGCGCGCGGAAACTCCCGCTCCAGCCATTCGAACACGGTGAGGTCGCCGTCGAGCAGATCCATCGCATGCTGTGCAAAGTAGCCGACCTTGACGCTCGCCCCGATCGTCACGCTGCCCGCATCGGGATCGGCGGCCCCGGCGACGAGCTTCAGCAGCGTCGACTTGCCCGCGCCGTTGACGCCCATCACGCACCAGCGCTCCTTGCGGCGCACGAGGAAGCTGAAATCCCGGTAGATCATGCGGCTGCCATAGGCCTTGCCGACATTCTTGAGGTTGACGACATCCTCACCCGAGCGCGGCGCCGGCTGGAACTCGAACATCACGGTCTGGCGCCGGCGCGGCGGCTCGACGCGCTCGATCTTGTCGAGCTTCTTCACCCGGCTCTGCACCTGCGCGGCATGGGAGGCGCGCGCCTTGAAGCGCTCGATGAATTTTATCTCCTTGGCGAGCATGGCCTGCTGGCGCTCGAACTGGGCCTGCTGCTGCTTCTCGTTCTGCGCGCGCTGCTGCTCGTAGAAGCCGTAGTCGCCGGAATAGGTGGTGAGCGAACCGGCGTCGATCTCGATGATCTTGGTGACGATGCGGTTCATGAACTCGCGGTCGTGCGAGGTCATCAAGAGCGCGCCGTCATAGCCCTTGAGGAACTGCTCCAGCCAGATCAGGCTTTCGAGGTCGAGATGGTTGCTCGGCTCGTCGAGCAGCATGACGTCCGGCCGCATGAGGAGGATGCGGGCGAGCGCCACGCGCATCTTCCAGCCGCCCGACAGCTTGCCGACGTCGCCGTCCATCATCTCCTGGCTGAAGCCGAGACCCGCCAGCACCTCGCGCGCCCGGCTCTCCAGCCCATAGCCGTCGAGTTCCTCGTAGCGCGCCTGCACCTCGCCGTAGCGCTCGATGATCGCGTCCATCTCGTCGAGCCTGTCCGGATCGACCATCGCCGCTTCCAGGTCGCGCAGCTCGGCGGCGACCGAACTCACCGGCCCCGCCCCGTCCATCACCTCGGTGACGGCGCTCCGGCCCGCCATCTCGCCGACATCCTGGCTGAAATAGCCGATGGTGACGGCCTTCTCGACCGAGACTTGTCCCTCGTCCGGCTGCTCCTGCCCGGTGATCATGCGGAAAAGCGTCGTCTTGCCCGCCCCGTTCGGCCCGACAAGCCCGATCTTCTCCCCACGGTTCAGGGCGGCGGACGCCTCGATGTAAAGGATGCGGTGGCTGTTGGACTTGCTGATATTCTCGATGCGGATCATGAAAAGCCGGGCCTCGTGACGATCCGCGCCCTATGCCACGACGCAACGCATCAAGTCCATGCGCTCCCCGAAGGAAAGCCGGTAAATCGGACAGCAGGTTCCGGAAAGAAGGATATGGCGGAGAGGGTGGGATTCGAACCCACGATACCCTTGCAGGTATGCCGCATTTCGAGTGCGGTGCATTCGACCTCTCTGCCACCTCTCCGCATCGGGTCGGCGCTTTTCAGCGCGGGCGGTACATAGCGGGCAAAGATGGGACTGGCAATTTGCGTTTCCGGCACGGGCATTGTGGCCGTGACGTGCCGTTTGAAGGCGACTACCTTATACACGGAGATCTAAAATTTCTGTGCATTGAGCATGGCGGCACTTGCAAAATCAATATCTAGCTATAGCGCCCCGAAAATATCTGCATGTTGATTCGGCAGCTATAAACCTCCCATCGCACTTTATAGCAATACCGCTGTTTGCTATAAAGTTCAGACTCAGTTGATAGGAAAGCATCATGCAGCGGTCTGATTTTGTCGCCCCCGAAACCGGAACCTTGATCCCGACCATTCAGAATCAATATGCTTTTGTGCCCGCCCCTTTGCCTCCTAATCTCGATTTAGGGGAGATCGCAATGTGTGTTGGAGAGGCCTTACAAAAGCTGGGAGAGCTAAAAGGGGCCTGCCGCCGACTAACGAACCCATATATCCTTGTAAGACCCTTGCAACGCAATGAAGCTCTAACTTCTTCGGCAATGGAGGGAACATTTACAACGGATAACCACTTGCTTCTAGCAGAAGCAGGCTTGGAAATCGATAGCGATGATTCTACCAGGGAAGTCGTAAATTATTTGAATGCCTTAAATGCCTCTCTTGATCTTCTAAAAACATTACCGATATCTCATAGAGTTATCAAAAAGGGCCATGAGATACTCTTGAGTGGATTGAGTGCTACACGAGGCGCTCAAAAGCGCCCTGGTGAATATAAACGCGATCAGAATTGGATTGGAGGGAGAACAATTGATGGCGCGCGGTATGTTCCGCCACCACCTGCGGAAACCCAGCAATGCATGGACGACCTCGAACGCTATCTAAATCGAGATGCCGATACCTCCGCCTTTGCCAAACTTATCGATCTTGCTCTCGTGCATTATCAAGTGGAGGCAATTCACCCATTTGCGGATGGCAATGGGAGAATTGGACGGATGCTTATTTCGCTGATGGCAGTCCACACTGGACTGCTAGATATGCCGATTCTCTATATAAGCCCTGCCATGGAGCACCATAAAGACGAATACATCGATAAGATGTTTAGTGTGTCGGCGAAAGGAGAATGGACGGCTTGGATAAAATTTTTCTGTGATCGGATTTGCGATACGTGCTCAAGCGTAATTGTTGCAATAGATCGCATTATTACCCTTCATGAGAATTTTAGAGAGAGAGCTTCAAGTTCGACAAGATCATCAAACCCTCTAACAATAATAGACTTTCTTTTTGAGAGGCCGGTAATTACTGTTAGCGAGGCGGCAGAAAAACTTAATGTAACTTATGCAGCAGCAAGAGGAACAATTGATAAATTAATTGAGATTGAAATATTAGTAGAAATTCCTAATTTGTATCCAAAGGCATATTACTCACCTGCTATTATTCAGGTTAGCAGGCCTGATCCAATAGCTTCCGCAGGAATGATTGGAGATGTTCATGAAGCTCCATGATGACAAGGAAGTTTGTGCCAGCGGGGTCCGCAGGCGCCTGACCCTCGAACCGCTCAATGACAACGATTCTATGCCTTGGGCGACTATCGACACGTTGGAGGACGAGCCTTTTATGCCCGAAGGCCGTGAACAGCCGTCCATGCCGGAAGACCGCGTCGTGTTCGACTGATGTAGCGGACATTCGGGCGCATCTTCGGCGGCAGGGCACACCGATCGACCCCTACGATGTGTTGATCGCCGCCCAGGCACGCCGAGCCGGCACCGTGCCGGTGACGGCCAATACCGGCGAATTTGTTCGCGTGCCGGGTCTTCAGGTGCTCGACTGAACGACAGCCTCGTAGCTGCCACCCATAAAATGGGAAACGGAGCGCGCTGACCGACTCACAGAAGCTCACCGGCTGGCTTCACGCATTCTGACATTGCACTACTGCTCTCAGCATGCCAAACGCGCCAACGAGTCTCCCAGATCGATTGGGCGACGGTGAATGACCGGGCATCCAGATGGCAAAGCAGCAGAAGCGCGATAGCGCGTATTATGAGGACCGACTGAAACGAGAATACCTGGCGATTCACGCCGATCTCAAGGCTGGCAAATACCGAACGGTTGCGGACGCTGCGATTGCGGCAGGGCTGAAAAAGCCGAGGACACGACTGCAAGAACTGAAGAACGCATGGCTGAAAGCGTCTGCCCCGGAGCAAGGCAATTTTTTGCTGTGGCTGACCGGCACCGGTGTCGGTTTATCAACCATGCCGTCATCTTCTGCGAGCCTCTCATTCACCGTCGCGATAGACCGCAGGCTGTCCCCGGCAGCCATTCTTCGCATCAACGAAATTATAGCCAGGCGTCACTTGAAACCCGGCGATGTGATGGCGGAAATGGGCTACCCGAAGCTCAACACCTCCGTGAGCACCGCGCTGAGACAGGGATGGAAGCTGAAATCCGACGTAATCACGGCGCTAGAGAAATGGTTGATAGCCAACAGCACGGTATAATTGGTAGATTTATCTACTAGCTATACCAAGCTGACAGAGAGTAACGTTTACGCTCACTATTGCCTTTGCCAGCAGATGGAATAGGCCTCTGCCAAAACGGTTGGCCAAGTGGGCAATCTCAGCGCTTGAAGAGCGCTTGGCGAGATTGCCGCAAGGCATGCTCATTTGTATTACTCGCCCAGTGCAAAGTTCAATTTGCACGGCTCTGCCTCTCAACGATAACGCGCAAACGGCCATACCATTGATCCAAGTCGGCGAAAATCGGCTTGATCTGGTCTACATCCACCCCGACGCTGCTATCCCAGAACAACACTTCTTGCACAGGTCGAATGAGATCGTCGGTGTAGAGTTTGATCGACAGCTTCTTGATCTTGCTCTCCTCGCGTCTTGATCCCGACAGACCGCCGATAAGCATCCCAGCCGGGCCCAAGAGAATGCCTCCGACCGCTGCACCGGCAGCTTGACTGCCACGATTGGTTTTAACAACGCTGGCGTCATCGCGGACTACTTCGACGGCGATTAGATCCTCGAATGGATAAACGATTGGCTTCGTCTCAAGCGACCTTATCTTGATAGGATTAAGAAACACCGCGATTTTCTTCCGCTCCAAATCCAAGGCTATCGCATTTTTACATGAAACAGAAATGTATTGCATGCCCGAGGAAAATTCAGGGATACTCTGAAGCTGCCTTTTGAACTTTGTCGCTACTTCATCAGCGTATACCAAAGAGACCACTAATACGACAATTACGCCAATAACAGTGAACCAAATTATGAAGGTAAAAAAGTCCATGTTGTGCTCACACGGTGGCGCACAAAAGGGAAGGGTTCCGTCATAACGAACCTACATTCCCGTGCTTCGCGTTAAGGCGTTGATTTCTTTCGATGCGATGGGCACGGTCAACAGAAACCCCGCGCAGCACGAAAAGGTTCCTTTTAATCAATGGCTTGGCGGATATTTTAGAGGAAATCTCCACTCTGGTTGCTGGGACTAGCGAGAAGTAGACATGCGCAATTTCGGATACGCTCGCGTCAGCACGACCGAGCAGAACATGGGCCTACAGATCACTGCGTTGAATGCCGCAGGTTGCGTCACGATCCTGAGCGACGAGGGATTCTCCGGTGCGGACTTTGCGCGCCCAGGGCTGACCAAAATGCTGCGAATTTTGCGCCGGGGCGATACACTGACCGTCTGGCGACTGGATCGTCTCGGGCGGTCCCTGTTCGAACTATTGAAACTCGTCCGCGATCTCAATGAGCGTGGCGTCGAGTTCCGGTCTTTGAGCGAGAGCTTGGATACCAGCACCTCAGCCGGTCGACTGCTTCTGCACGTCCTCGCATCAATGGCAGAGTTCGAACGTTCTTTGATCAGCGAGCGGACGCGGGCGGGCATGGCTGCTGCTCGCGCTCGCGGTAGCCGGATTGGCAGACGACCTGCGATGACGCCTGAGCAGCTTGCAGACGCAAAAAGAGCCATAGAACACGACCGACGATCGGTCGCCGAGGTCGCGGACAAATACAAGATTCACCCGCGCACCCTTGGGCGGTTGCTGCGAGAACGGTCTGCTGCTCGCGTCATTTCGACATGAGAGATCGTCCCGAGATTAAAAGATTCCGAAAGCCGGGTTCCTTGCCATCGCATTCTCGGCTTCTGCGACAGCTAGCCGTTTATTCTCTCGCTGCTGTTGTCGAAGCAAAAGTCCGGCCTGAATATCAGATGCAGCCAGTCCCTTTGCTTTCTGGCGCTCGATGAAATTCGCGTCGGCGCGCTGGTCGCGCTTGCGCTGCTCTTTCTGCTCGGGCGTCAAATGTGACAAGTCTTCATTCGGCTTGCTACGAACCTTGCGCCGGCTCGCATTGCGCAGTTCCCGACCGTCCTGAGAACGCCAGTCATCAATATCACGCCGCCGACGCCAGCTATCGTCGGTGCCACGCTTCTTTTCCTTTTCGAAGCGATCTTCCGCCTTCTTGATCTGGTAATCCAGTTCCGCAATGCGACGCTGGCTTTCTGGATGGGTTAAAAGTTTATCCCGCTTTTCTTGCAGGGCACGAAGTTCCTGCCGCCGGCGATCATAGGACGTGAGCTTGATTACAACGGGCTCGAAAACATACGTGTCGTCATCGTTCAGATTTTCCATGCCGGAGACTCCTCTGCCATTCGTCTTCGCAAAGATGTATAGCGGTCTGCCGGAGGAACTGCTTCAAGTCACGATCAAAACTGCATTTTTTTGACGAGCCGGGAACGTGAACTTTTGGCCGTTATTTATCCATCTGTTACTATTAACTACTAAATATAGCTATTCTCTTATATAAGAAATAGATAGACCGGACAAAAGTTCACGCTCCTGCGGCTCTCTATGTGATGATACTCTGCGGGAGAGAACGATGCTTCCGGGCGGAAAGTATCACACTGGCATGAGAAGGTTCCGGCCCGTCGCTCTGCTCCGGTCACGAAACCTATCTCGGATCAGGGTTGTTCCAACTGTCCACTCAACGGTCCTTAATAAGTCTATGAAGACATGATGAATTGAAGTGCGTGCTCTTTGACTCCAGGTTTCGACCTGGCGCGTTCGTCGCTTAAAATGCACAAGGACTGCTACCGATCATCTGACGCTCACCTACGAGCTTCCCTGTCGATTGTGGGCATGGGAGGTTTGGACCTCGGGCGCTCGTCAGCACGGAAGGCATCCCCATCGCACAGCTCGCCTTTTTCTAAGACTTCGCACGACGGGGAGATCCGTCCTCGTCCAGCACCACCTTGACGGCAGAGGAGGCTGGGCGGCACCTGGCGACAGCGCACAGAAGGCGCGCTGCAAAAGATCGTCCTTAGGCACCCGCATCGTTCACAATGACCATGCTGATCCGCCAGGTCCAGCTTACCTGGGTGGCGGCTCAGGCAACGGTGCGATCATAGATCGATCTACGTAAGCAGTATTCTGCGACGGACGCGAATATGTTTCCAGCATTGGCGATTGAGGATTTCCAGCTCGTGATCTGTATATGCGACAGACAGAGCACAACGCTTGCACGACCAACGCAGGCGGTTCGGAGACTGCAAGAAGGCATATGCAGGCGCAGATACAACCTAGAGGCGTTCGCGAACCTTGACGTTTTCGACAAAACCGTTGAAATCCGGCAAATCTGTCAACTTGGCGGAAAGCTCTGTCAAGGTTCAGTGCAGTTCCGCAATGATTGCGGACTTGAGTGCAAGGCTTTTCGCAACTTAGAATATATATAAGCGCAAGGATTTTTGCTGAAAACCTGACAAAACCTGCGCGACTGATGGTGAAATGTAAAGGTCACGCAGGCTGTTGGTAAGCGGATTCGACACCGTAGATTGATCTATCCTAGGCGACCTACCAGGTCATCTGCGCTCAAATGCGTGTATCTTCTCAACATACGCAATTCGCGGTGCCCTGATATGCTGCTCACCTCAATCATGTTCAGCCCACGCTCAAATAGGCGGCTGACGCCCTCGTGACGTAGATCGTGGAAGCGCAATGCTTTAACGTTCGAGCGGACCAAGAGCCGGCGCCACGCTTGTTCGAGCGCGCCCGGCTTCATAGGAAACACAGTAGATTGATCTACGTCTGCGCGCTGCTTCCATTCCGTCAGAGCATCGAAGGCACGCTGAGATAGAGGCACCTCACGCCCGGATCCATTCTTCGTCATCGTCAACGTGATCACCCGGCGATTGTGCGAAACATCCGTCCACCGCAGACCGAGGATCTCGCCACGGCGCATCCCAGTCTCCATCGCGAGGATGAGCAGCGTCCGGAGATAGGGAATCTTGCCACCGTCGCAACCATCGAGAAGGCACTGCTCCTCGTCGCCGGTCAGGCGTCGGCTACACTCGTTCCGAATGACCGGACGGCGCACGAGCTTCACGACGTTCCTGGCGAGCGGCAAACCCCAATCGCGGATGGCGACCTCGATGACGTGGCTGAGGATCGCAAGCTCGCGAACGGTCGTAGATGGAGCTACGCTACGAAGCCGCTCATCCCTGAACGAGGCGATGTCCTGTTGGCCCAGCCCGATCATCGTCCGGTAGGCAAGCTCATGACGACGCAGCACGTCGATCCGTTGGATCTCCTGCACGGACCCGCGCTTCATCGGCGACACCTCGCGCTGGTAGCGTTCGAGGAGTTGCCCGAGCGTGGTGCTTTCAAGGATCTTCGTGTCCGGCGCGGCACCGAAGCGATCAACTTGGGCTTCGAGATCGCGCGCCCACCTCTCAGCCTCTTGCTTGCTGTCGAAGGACTTACACCGGGGCTTCATACCCCTACGACGCACCTGAGCTTGCCAGCGTCCTCTGAGTTTGCGGATTGTCGCCAATGTGATCTCCAACGGCTTATTGCTGTCGATCACTCGTAGGATGCCCCTGGAGAGGCGCCAAGGATCATCCCGGCACAAAGACGTTAACTGCTCATGGCGATTGAGGCTCACCAACATTGTCAGCAAGTGCAGATTGTAGTTTCATGGAAGGGCTGAGGGGCTAGTATGCGTGAGATAATTCGTTCCGTCGTCGCGAGCGTTTTCGCTATAACTCTTATCGCAAGCGCGACTGAGAAAGCGTTTGGAGAGGTCCAGACGTTCGGCCCTTTCGCCATCGATAGCGCAAGACCAGACCTCATATCACTGAACGGCTTGATTGATGCCGGATCAGCGCTGAACTTCCGACGCGCTCTCCAGGCTGCTCCGGACGCCAAGCTGATCACGCTTAATAGCCCCGGTGGGAACGTGCAGATGGGGCTGTTGATTGCCGACGATATCCATCAGCGAAAACTCGCAACGTATATTCCCAAAGAAAGTAAATGCTATTCAGCATGCTCCTTCGCCTTCCTGGCAGGAAACGAGCGGAAGGTCGACGGAGAACTCGGCGTTCATCAGATATCTTCGGACTCGCCTGATCTCATCGGCGCGCAGCTAGCGATCTCGGACATCATCGAAGTTCTGAATCGCTTCGATACGCCGATGGACGTGATGCAGGTCATGTTCAAGACGCCGCCTGACGACATGCACATATTCAGCCAGGACGAGATTGAACGCTACGGATTGAACCGAACCGTAAGCCAACAATCAGACGAATTGGCCGCATCTCGTCAGAAGACGCTGACGGCGACCCAACCTGCCGATGCAAGTGGATCGTCCGGCAATCAAAAGGGAACTTCTGATCAGCCAACAGCCGACTCTCTCCAGGCCAGCCTACCTCAGGATACAGCACTCTCACCGATCGAAGAATTCACCAAGCGACCGAACCGGGTGGCGATCTACACCGGCTTGGATTTATTCGGTGACGACATCTCTTCCATCCGAGTCGACGATGCTGCGGCGTGCGCAAAGAGCTGCCTAGTTATGGACGGCCAGTGCAGGGCGTTCACCTTTAATACGAATCCAAGGCTCAGGAAGGGACCAAACTGCTTCTTGAAGTCAAGCGCCGGCCGAGCTGATGGAAATAGCGTAGCGTTCTCCGGGCGCTTCCTGAGCGGAGCCGAGGCCGATCCATCCGCTTTCACAATGGGCGTTATCGATCCTCAAACCGCGCTGTTCGACAATGTCGATTTGCCGGGTGGTGATCTTTCACGACATCCACATCAGTCGGCAAAAACGCCGCTCGCCTGTCGATTGGCCTGCGTAGACGAAGCACTGTGCATCGCGTTCACATACATCAAGGCTAAACGAGAGTGCTGGCTGAAAGGTGCGATCGGAACGCCGCTGTTCGGTAAAAATATGATCAGTGGTCTGAAGAAACTTGAAACCTTCTCACCAGCCAGAATCATTAGCCTTGATTGAGAGAAATCCGTGACACTAGACCGTCCGACGCTCACGCAAGTTCAGATCATCCAGTCGCTAGCCGAAGCCCTGTCCTGGTTTGAAAAGGAACTCAGTTGGGGAGTAAGCCCAGGCGAGCTGAACCACCTCACTGGCCGGATAGGTGAGCTATACGCCGCGATGATTACCCGTGGGCAGATGGCACTGGATACGAACCAGCGTGGTTATGACGTCGTTTCCGCCTCAAATGAGCGAATCTCCGTCAAGACCATCACGTCTTCGACGCATGTTGGGTTCAACCCAAGCACTTTTCATCATGTAGACCGAGTGATGATTCTTCGCGTTAATGTTGACGATGATAAAGGCGTATCGGTCGAAGAACTTTTGGATACATCGGCAACAGACGCACTGGAGCTGATGCGCGAGCAGGGCGGCAGGCTTACCTATCCCATAAGCCGGGGAACTCGCGAAGCACGAGCCGTTCAATCTTTGGATATAATAGACAAGGCTCCTTACTCTGACCTGGAAATTGTTAGATATGAGAGCGGTGCCATTCGGATCTTCCAGAATGGCGAAGAGCAGCCGATAGTCGTTAAGGGCTTGCTACGATCGATTGCGGCTGAGGTCGGCGTGGATCTTTTCAATTCGAAGGGCGGGTCAAAGAACACCCAACAGTTGGGGGCCGATGTGATCCGGGCTCTCAACGTAAGAGGACGTGCCTCGAGTGTGGCCCTAGCCACTTCCGACACCAGCAACTAAGATCGGGCAACCTCAGCAGATCACGGAAAAACCTTGTAGCCCAAGGTTCAGAATGGCGGAGAGGGTGGGAGAAATCCCCAAGTTCGCCATAAGTCATTGATTTTACATTCTCATGCATGCCGCACCGGGAGCTATACCCACAGCTCTACCCACGGCGGACCATGTACCTTTCTCAGAGAACAAGCGGCTTCCGATTCCAGATTGCCGTCCCGGCCGACCTTCAGGACCGAATAGGCCGAACGCCGATCCGGATTCCGCTTGGCCGCGTCCCGGCAGCCGATGCGCGCCGGAAAGCCCGTTTACTGTCCGGTCACGCCGAGCAGCTATTCACGGCTGTCAGATCATCGCGGCGGGAAAACATGGCGGCAGACATCCGGGACGCGATCATTGCTGAACTGACCGATATGGTCGAAGCCTTGATCGTCAATGCTCATGAAGTCGAAGTGCTTCACGAAAAACATCTTGCGGTGGAAGTTGAGAATACTGAGCGTCGAATGCTCCTTGAGCAAAGCAGACGACAGAAAGTTCTCGGTGCAAAACTCAAGACACTCGGCGACACGATTGCCGACGTGCAGCCTCGGATAAATCAGGTCATTCAGCAGCAGCGACGTGACGATGGCCGCACCTCGGAAAATCCTGCATCCCTGGAGCTTATCATGAAGAGCTTCACTGCCATGACCCAGCAGGTCGCCGACCTGTCGGAGAGGGTGCAGACCTCGATCGAGGGACCGGCGCGACCGCTCGCATCCGAGGCGCTGGAAACGTGGACCGACGTTCGAAGGAAGACGAAGGTCAATCCGAAGAAAATCACAACGGATTACAACCGCATCACGGATTTCATCGCGTTCGCGGGCGACAAGCCCTTGGACAAGTACACGTTCCTTGAGTTTCAGCGCTGGTCGAACCTGCTTGCCCGTGTTCCCAAACATATGAGCGTGGTGCCGCATCTAAAGGGAAGGACACATCAGCAGGCCGCTGACCAGAACGACAGACTCAAAATCCCGCGCCCAACAATGACGACGAAGACGATAGAAACGAACTATTTCTCGCCGCTCAAGCATTTCTTCCGGCAGATGGCCGCCGAACATCGCTTCCAGTCGCCCTTCGGCGATGCCGACGTTCGCATGGATGGCCGCAGTTCCGTCAAGCGGCGGCCTTTCAAGGTCGAGCAACTGAACATATGGTTCGCTCATGCCGCGCAGGAGGGACGCGCCGACATGATGTGGCTGCCCTTGCTTGGGGCGATCACGGGCGCGCGTATCGCGGAACTAATCTTCCTGCAGGGCAGGGACATCTATCAGATGGAGAACCCATTCACCGGGGCCAAATACTGGATCATCGACCTGCGCTTTGAACTTATCGCGGAAGACGGCGGTTTCGAAGAACGCAAAACCAAGACCCCGACGTCGAAACGCATCATCGCGCTCCATGAAATCTTCACGGAGGTTGGTTTCATCGACTATGCAAAGAGCCGCCGCGATGCCGACTGGCTGTTTCCAGCATCCTTCTATCACGGCAAGGAACGTGTCGCCGATCCCCCACGGGCCGCATCGAAGCGAATGAACCGCATGTTGAAAGATGTGGGCATTCACAAGCCGATGGAGCGCGTGTTCCATAGCACCCGGCACACGGCAAAGGACATCATGCGGCTCGCCCGCGTCGATGATCGCACGAACGACCTACAGACCGGACACGCCTTCAAGACCGTATCGAGAGGGTATGGAGCGAAGGATCTGGAAGAGCTGCCTACGGAAATCGAAGTCCTGACGGCTCTTCCGCTCCCGGAAGGACTCGATCTCGGTCCCTATCTGGACCAGAAAGGCCGCAGGAAATCCCGGCAGGGATAGGAGCCGGATGGCGCTGCCGATGCCGTGTATGGAGAAGGAATGTCACGTCGGGGCCAGTCAGTCCCGCGCATCCCTTCGGGTCGCTTTGCTTGCGCTCCTATGGCTGGCCTCTTAACCGATCGTACCATGCGCGAATTCCCGCGTTCCCGCTGTCCCAGCGGCACTATGTTGAACGCTCCGATATGCTCTTCTTTGCCTGGATGCTCGCGGGGGCTTCGGCCCCCTGACGCGCCTGCGGCTTGTCCGCCCCTTCGCTCATTGGCGCTCGGCCTAGTCCGATCAGGGGCTTTCCGGGCGTTGCCCTTCCAAGGCCCTGACCGGGGGGACAGGATTGGGGTGCTTCGGTCCCTCAACGACAATCTGCCAGGCCGTGTCCTCGCCTTCGGCTGTGGGCCGCACCACCCCGCCAGATTCTCATTGACCGCCCTTCCGCTTGTCGAAGGAGCCGTTAAGGCTTCGATCGCCATCCTTCCGGGTATCCCGACAGGCGCCTTCACAAGCCTGGGTCCGACTCCCTGAATCTGCTATAAAATCATTGTTTTCAAAGCCTTGGGAGATTTCCAGATGAAGACGATGACAACCGTCATTCGCGGTCTTGCGAGCGATGTCGTGGTGGTCGAGACAACGCATGTGGATGCGGTCGGCATCCTGTTCTACCGCGCCGAAATCCTCGTGCACGAACGCGGGACCGGCATCCAGCGCCTTGTCCGGCGCACCCGTATTCCCGGGACTGGCAAGGAGCTGGTGAAGGCGGTGCAGCAGCATGGCGTTCGTGCGCTTGATGGGCTTGCCACTGCGACCGCCTCTTCATTTTCGTGACGGCAGGAGAACGATAAAGGGCGGGGCGGATCGGCCCCGTTTCTAGGATGCGTCGGCTTGCGCTGGCTGCGGCGACTGCATTTGTTCACGCAGAAGACGCTCCGCCTTGAAGGGCTCCCAATATTCGGACGAAGCCGCCGTCACCGCGTAGTAGATCACATCATCGACGGAAAGGCCCGTCTCCGCGACAACGTCTTCGATCCGGTCGAAGGTCAAGGGGGTAATATCGACGCGCCGCATCCGCCATCCCCGCGTATGCTTGCGACGGTATCGTCGCGCCCGTTCGGCGGCGGTCATCGCCCCTTCCGCCTTGGCAGGACGGCCACGCTTGCGCTTCGCAGGAATTTCCGTGTCGCCTGTCGTCACGGAATCTTTCTCTTCTGTCGTTTGCATTTCCGTGACGGTATCCATCACAGGAATTGCGTCCATAGCGTCGGCGGAGGCGAGCGCAGGAGTAGCAGCCTCGTGAGGAATTTCCGTAACGCCTGCCGTCACAGAAATCATATCCCCCGTCAGAAGCTTTTCCGTTGCATCACCCGTCACGGAAATAGCCGCCGCCGCCTTCCGGACTTCCTCTTCAACTCCCCTGTCGCCAAGGACAAGCAACTCATTCGAATCCAGCAGGGCGAGAGCCGTGGCGGCATCACCAGTCGTATACGCTCCAATCGCCCCCAGGTTGGGCTGCCACACGAAGCCAAGCCGCTCGACCATCTCCCTGCCATATGAGCGGTCATGACGAATGACCCTGACCACCCAGCCCGCACCACCACGTTTCAAACTCACGACACTTTTCACGCTGACCTCATCATTTCCCGCGACGACAACCGTCACATAAAATGGTCAGAGCAGGCGCAGCAGCGGTCAAGCCCCTTTCTCGTGACGGCAGGCGATTTCGGGATCGAGACCAGTCTGGATGAGTTAGGCACGCTAAAATCCTGGCGGACAAACGAAGGATCGGCGCGCAGGGTACTACCCTCATGGGACACAACTTGGGCTTGACTGGCCTTCAGCACCTAGCCAAAGATCACAACCAAATTGGGGGAATGGAATGGATAGACGTAAGCTGACGATAGCGATATCGGCGTTGTGGATGTTGGCATCGCTGGCAATATCCCAGCACTTTTATAACGAAGTGTTGGGCGATGGCCTGTTCATGCGCATATTCGCCTTGGCAGTGGTCGCCGCGCCCGTGTGGGGATATTTCGGCTGGCAGTGGCTATCCGACGGCGCGCCAATCCGTCGCCAGTATCTTGGCTGCATCCTTGTGGCTGGCGCGGTGCTGTCGTGGTTTTTCGCGTCCGACCGATACTGGGACGAGATCGCATACATCCCCTTCGTCATCACCCTCGCTTTTGTTGTTCTGGCAATCGTTGGCGAAGGTAAAGCGGCGGTCACGCCATCTTCCCGAATCCATCCTGACAAAATGCAGGCTCTCGAGAAAGTCAGCGACGACGCGGCTCCGCTCCGCGCCGCGACCGAGGAGATCGCCAATGAAATCCTCGCTCACCTGACCGCCATGGGCGCTCGTTCGCCAATGCCCGGAATCATCCACCCCGACGCCGACGCATCCAAGGCCGCCTACGGAACGGTCTACGGAGCCTTCACCGCCGCGCTCCACAATGGCGGCAAGCCGAGACACACGGCCATTCTTGCCATGTACAAGGCTCAAATTCTGCCGGGACTGACAGCTATGTCGATGCCACGTATTCCGGGCGCGCCTGCGCTATCGGTCGAGGACCTTGCCGGGCAGCAATTCCGTGGTCCTGTACTCAAGCTCATGGAAATCGAAGAGGTGAATGGGCGAAAGGTTAAGCAGCGTTTGATCGACAAGGTCGAAAACCCGCACTTACCGCTCTATGAGAACCTACGCCCCTATGTGTCTCCGCAGGCCACCGAAGCCGACCTCGCAGAAAGGTTTGAGACTAAGTTCGCTAAACTTTACGAGATGGCCCGCCATCGGGTTTGGCTGGTGGTCTCGAAAGCCTAGAACCGGATGGGTCTAAGTCCGTCCTACCTCGCCAGGGCCGCTCCACGAGCCATTTAAACGCATCGGAATGTTGACGGCGGTGTCGATCGGCCAGCTTTTCAACATTTAAGAAACATGCCGGCTATTTCGGTCAAGGGCATCGACGGCACCGGTCCGGCTCCGTCACTTCGGCTTCGGCCCTGCCGGAGGTGCCGCAGCGCCCGCGTCGTCATCGGAAGCAGGCGCGGGGTCCGCAGCCGTCCGGTTAAGTGTCGCCTCCCATCGCTTCGCCTCGACCAGTGCCGCAGCGGCAATCTCGTCGTCGCTGGCACCGTCGCGCCCGAGCAGTAGCAGGGCCGACCAGTCCTCAAGGACGATCACATGCCGTAGCCACAAGACTGCTTCCGGAGGGACGCGGTATTCGAGCAGCAGGCGTGCGCGTTCCTTCGTCTGGCGGCGCTTGAGATTCTTGACGAGCTTCGACCAGGACGGAGCCGCACGGCTGGACAGGCGGTAAAAGACCGGTTCGATGCCCCGTTCCATGGCGAAAGCGGTCGGGCCGCGGTCCTCGGTGTCGAAGCGATCGAGGTTCGCCCGCTGGCCGGATCGTGACGGTACCTCCGACGACGACACAGGACTGGCCGCCCGCTGCGGCCTTCCGGAAGCGAAGGACAACGCAGCCAGCGGTGGCAGCAGCGCGAGCGCGCCGGACAGCAGGCCGAGCAGGTGCAGCAGCGCCTTTCCGGCAGGATCGTTGCCCCGGCGTTGCCTCTGCCGTTCCGCCAGATGGTGACGCAGCCGATCCGCGCAGGTCCGCCGACGCCTCTTTTCCGATTCGATCCGCTTCACGTCCGTCATCATGCCCGCCTTCCGTTGCTCTTGTCCCAGAAGGATGAGAGTGAGCCGGGACCGGCGCAAATCGGAGCGAAGGTCGCGACCTCGACAACCGCGATCCGGTTCCGATTTCGGATGGGTACAGGGTACAGATACCACTCGACCTGCCAAACGCGCTGTATGGGCCGTTTCCGACGCATAAATTTTAGGCAAACGGGGGTTTCCTACTGAATCCGGCGTCGAAGTCGGTATCACGGCCTTGGTCGGGCAGGCCCCGCAGCAGCAGGTTCACGAGGACGCAGCGCGGCGATTTCCTGGCGTGCGTCGGCAAGCTGCCGTCCGGTGTCCGTCAGATTGTCGCGTAGGTTCCGGGCGCGCGTCTCCGCTTCCCGCCGTCCGGCATCGGCGGCGTTCGCCCGGATAGCGGCATCGGTAGCCTGCCTACGTAGCTCGTCCACTTCGGATTCGACGGCCTTGCGGATGCGCGCCGCGACCTTCGATTTCCGCAAGCCATCCCAAAGCCCCCGAAGAAGCCCGCCAAGGCCACTCAACCGTTTTGCCGCCCTCGTGTCGCGCGCGGCGCGTTCCGACGCTGTACGGGCCGTTTCCGCCCGTTGGCGGGCCGCTTTCTCCGCTGCCCGCGCGGCAACAATGGCCGCCTGTGCCGCATCAGTGACCTTGACCGCCTCGGCGCGTGCCGCAGCAGCCTCCCCGGCGATCCGGTCGGCCTTCTCCCTCGTCGTGGAGATGAAGGCATCTCCCTTCGCCTTCAGGACCTCCGCCTTCGCCAGCGTGTCGCGCAGGGCTTCGGCCTGCCGCTTCTCCGCATGCCATTGCTCCCGCGTCAGGCGGCGCTTTCCAGGTCCGAGCCGCGTCATGCCGCAAGGCTGGGCAACCTTGGCATGGTAGTCATCCAGCCACGCCCGCATCGCCGCCTTATAGGCCGCATCGGCGCGCTTGCTCAGGGCCTTGTCGTCTTCCCCCGGCTGTGTGCCGGCTGCCTTGGCAGCCGCCTTGGCGCGGAACCCCGGATGCAGATGCGCGGCAGTCATCGCCGGGTCGTCCGGCAGGACATACGCATGGAGATGCGGATGGCTTTCATCCTCGTGCCTGATGACCGACACGAGGCGGTCACCAAACTGACCGCGTAGCCAGGCGACGGAACGCCGCTCCCAGTCCAGGACCCGCGCCACGACCTCCAGGTCCGCCCGGTATTCGTCCATGGTCACAGGGTAGCTCAAGACAATCCCGGCCAAGGTGTTCTGGTCCTGCCTGACCGCTCTCTGCTTCCCGCCCTTCACCTCCGTTCGGGCTTCCGCCGTCCGCTCGTCGTGGAGTTCCCGCAGCACGTCCGGAGCCAGGCCGTGGACGACAATCGGCGTGCCGGGGTCGCGGACATGGATCGACGCGGACGGAACGCGGGCGACTTCATCGAAGACAAAGCCCGTCCCTCGGCCTTCCTTGCCCTTCCTAGAAAACAACTCGACCCTGACGAACTGGAATGCCATGGGTCAGTCCCGGCAGGGGAACACTTTTCCCCGCCACTCTTTCGACCGCTCCCAGCGGTCGTAAGCGTCCATGTAGAAGCGGGCGACCGATGCCACGGCTGCATCGTCCAACTCCGCCTCGACGACATCGGAAAGGAGCCCCAGAGCCCGCAGCAGGGATTCGTGATGAATGGTCTCCATCGTGGCAGGCAAATCGAAAACGCGAATGGTCATGAAATCCTCCTCCTCTTTCGAAAAGGATCGCCACCGGCGGCGGGCAACACAAGTTGTATGGTCCGAATATAGCTATTGCGCTTCGCTCCATAGCATCGGCCCCTTCAGGGGGACCTTGCCGGGGGCCTCTTCCGAGGGACCACATCGTGGAGACCTTGCCGGGGGCCTTGTCGCCGTGCTTCCGGACGACGAGGCATAACGTAATTTTACGTGATACCTGTGGTTACGATAATTGTGCCGTGCCATCCGTTACCCCCATCACCAATGCGGCCATGGGCGAGCAGAGAATGTTGACTTTTGCGAGCAGTCGACTGGATATATGGTCGCTCACATCGCAAAATCAGCAGGTGCCATTTGTCCTTCGCTCGCCTCACCAAAATCGCTGCTATACTTGCTCTCATTCTCGGTGTCTTGGGCACAATAATGGGCTTTGTCGTAGCCTTCGAACTTCTTGGCCCCAGAGACGTTATGGGGCCGCGTTACCTTGGCTCAACAACAAGCGGTGAAGCCATCGATCGCGGCATCCGTTACATTGTCATTGGATTGCTCATGGGAACGGTTGCCGAGATTGCAAGCGTGCTCCGCAAGGCTTTTCCTTAAACGCAATGTGCTTGTCTTCCCACTTCATCAGCGACAAGCACGGCCCGTAAGGAATCAGAGTAGATTTCTTACTATAATACGAAAACGGGACACTTTTAGACTCAACCATCTGAAATAACTTAGTTTTCTCATAAGTTTTCCCTACCGGAATCCGAACATTCCGCTCCGTCGTCACCCCTTCGGCGGCAGGAATGCCGCCAGTTCCTTCGCGGTGGGTGCCGTCCATGTCCCGGCCTTCTCCTCCTCCGGCAACGCCCTGCATCGCTTCATGGTCGCATAGATCGGGCTGGGATCGTCCTCATGCTCCGCCGCGACTTGCGGAAGCACGACATTCCGGAAGTACGTCAGCTTGGCGTAACTCTTCGGCGCGGTCCTCGCCAGATACGCCATGAACCGGAATTGGCGATCGACATCGCCGAAGTAATCGACGGGCTCCCATCCGCATTCCGCATCATGCCGGATCGCCTCCATAACACCCGCCAGCCTATAGCCGGCCGCTCTGACTTCCTTGTCCGTCACGCCCGCACACAGGCTTTGCAGATCGAGCACAAAATCGTCCTGCATCGCCCCACGAACGGCCGCGTCGATGACGGCGACGAGCGGGCGGGGATCGAGCAGAGGACGCAGCAGCCGTAGCCATGGTTCCAATTCCTCCGCATTGGGGAATGTCCTCCATGCGGCCCCCGAGAACATGACCGCCAGCACGTCCGACAGCCAGGGATCCTCCCAGAAGCGTTGCCGCCTTCGGCCCTCGGTCTCCGGACTACGCAGGAACCGGACCCCGTTGACGCGCTCCTCTTCCTCCATCCACGCGGCAGCATCCTTCATCCCCTTGAAGCGTCTTCCCCGGCGGATGGCGATCAGATCGCCGTTGACGAGGATGTTGAAGCCGATGCCGGCTGCCGTGACGGTGGCCAGCAATTCCAGTAGCTTCTTGCGCCGCTCGGACTTCGTGGAGCGCGGCATGGCCTTCGGCAGGGCATCCAGATCGTCCCAGAGCTTCGCCACGCAATGATCGAGCCGCACGAGCCATGCGCCATCGATCGGGAAGCTGGCGTCGAGAAGACGGGCAAGGCGCCTTGCCGTCGTCGGCAGCGCGGCAATCCTGCCGTCACGAACAGGAGCGATGCCTTGCAGGCGCAGATGCCGCGCCATGGTGGATTTCGAGCGGCCCGCCATCTGGGCGGCATTCCGCACGCTCGGCTTCATCCCGGCTTCCGCAGCGTCTTCGAGGAACATCGGCGCGACCGCCGCTTGCGCAGCGCGTTCCTCCCTGCGCCGCTCGGGCCTCCGCTTCGGCTTGCGGTACTTTCGATGCACCCAATGAGAAACGTCTTCCACCAGTGCTTCGGCTTCACTGGCATGTAGGCCGCTGCCTATTCCCTCGTCCCGCAACCACGCGTCGAGGGCATCGCGGCAGTGCTGGTGCAACGCCCGCGCTTCATTGCCATGCCGCTGCACATGACCGTAAGCGCTCTTGCGCAGGAACTCGAAAGCTTCGGGATTCGCGCTCATGCCGCCGTCAACAGCGGCTTTACAGTCTCGGGATTATCGTTCAACATTCTCGAACACCTTGTGAAACAACCGCCGGAGAGGGGCCAACCTCGATGAGGGCGGTTGTTTCATGCTCAGGTGATGGCGGGCTTGCGTCAAGGGTTGATGAGCGGGCCGCGTCGCCTACGCGAGGCCGTGAGTCGGTTCCCCCGGATTTTCGAAGGTTGACAGGCGATCGGAAGGGCTATACCCATTCCTCTACCCGGATCGCGGCAGCATTTTTATGTGAAATCAATGACTTAGTGATGGCGGAGAGGGTGGGATTCGAACCCACGATACCCTTGCAGGTATGCCGCATTTCGAGTGCGGTGCATTCGACCTCTCTGCCACCTCTCCGCATCGGGTCGGCGCTTTTCAGCGCGGGCGGTACATAGCGGGTGTGGGACGGGCTTGCAAGGGGGCTGGTGCGCGGAAAGGCCATCTATTTGTCAGGGTGACGGAAATGTCCTTGACAGTTTTCATCGCCTCACCTATTGCGCAAGGTGCAGTGGCATGGGTCAGACTTGTGCCGCGATGCTGGTTCTTTGTGCCGCATGGCCTTGTCTTTGGCAAGCGCCGCCCCGCAGGGAACCGTTTGAGCCGGCGGTGCGCCAATGCACCGTCATTTTCGCGACTGACAAAAAGACGGCCTTGTCCTTCGGGGCAAAGAGCCGGCACGAACATGAAAGGATATAAAATGTTCGCAGTCATCAAGACCGGCGGTAAGCAGTACCGCGTGGCCGCCAACGACGTCCTGACGGTTGAGAAGCTGTCCGGCGACGCTGGTGCAAAGATCGAATTCACCGAAGTGCTGATGGTCGGCGTCGGCGCCGACGCCACGATCGGCGCGCCCTTCGTCGAAGGCGCCATCGTGACCGCCGAAGTCGTCGAGCATGGCCGGGCCAAGAAGGTCATCGCCTTCAAGAAGCGCCGCCGCCAGAACTCCAAGCGCTCGCGCGGTCATCGTCAGCACAACACGACCGTCCGCATCATCGACATCGCAGCCGCCGGCGGCAAGGCAAAGAAGGCTTCCAAGAAGTCTGAAGCCGCTGCCGAAGCAGCAGCCGAATAATCCGGACAGGTAAAGGAGAACTCCCATGGCACACAAGAAAGCTGGCGGTTCCTCGCGCAACGGTCGCGATTCCGAGTCCAAGCGCCTTGGCGTGAAGAAGTTTGGCGGCGAAGCCGTCATCGCAGGCAACATCATCGTGCGCCAGCGCGGCACGCAGTGGCATCCCGGTGCCAATGTCGGCCTCGGCAAGGATCACACGATCTTCGCCCTTACGGCTGGCAATGTGAATTTCCGTACGAAGGCCAACGGTCGCGTCTACGTGTCCGTAATGCCGAAAGCGGAAGCAGCGGAATAAGCCGGTAGCGCTCTAAAACAGCCGGCGTCTCATCGACCCGGCTGACGCCACAGGTTTCGGACCTGCAAGACAAAAGGGGAGATGAGGCAAGACCTTATCTCCCCTTTTTGCTCTGGAGGAACGAGCCATGCAGACCGAACTCATGCGGGAAGACCAATCCCGGTCTCCCAAGGAAAGACTGAGGCCGGAACGGCCGAGGACCGATTGCCCGATCTTGCTGTCGCAGAGGCTCGTCATGAGAGCCCCGCACGAAGACGACATCGACGCCCTTGCCCATCTCGCCAACAACGCCAACATCGCCAACATGGTCGCCCGCATGCCGCACCCCTACACGGTCGCGGATGCCGCCGATTTCGTGCGACGCACACGCGCCGGCGCGATTGGCAAGTGCGTCTATGCCATTAC
>Ga0222423_1000555_pt1 | contig 24133 bp, 18 predicted proteins | sample 3A0metagenome_FD_182472 | JGI IMG/M metagenome (GOLD analysis project Ga0222423, IMG submission 182472) | Enriched microbial communities from leaf-cutter ant dump, University of Wisconsin, Madison, United States - 3A0 (version 2) | ecosystem: Environmental > Terrestrial > Nest > Insects nest >...
ACCTCACCTTCGACTGGACCTGCCCCGAGGACCTGCGCGAGCAGGTGCCCGTGATCGGCGGCGTGGAGATGCCCTTCAGCTACGGCGAGCTGCAGGCCGAGATGGACCTGATCAACCGCGCCTACATCGACGTGATGACCACGGGCGACGCCAAGGGCCGCGTGTTCACCTTCCCCATTCCCACGTACAACATCACGCCCGACTTTCCGTGGGAGAGCGAGAACGCCGCCGCCCTCTTCGACATGACGGCCAAGTACGGGCTGCCGTACTTCCAGAACTTCATCAATTCGGAACTTTCGCCGAACATGGTGCGCTCCATGTGCTGCCGTTTGCAGCTCGATTTGCGCGAACTCTTGAAGCGCGGCAACGGCCTGTTCGGCAGCGCCGAGCAGACGGGCAGCCTGGGCGTGGTCACCGTGAACTGCGCGCGGCTGGGCTATCTGCACGCGGGCGATGAGGCCGCGCTGTTCGGCGCGCTCGACCGCCTGCTCGAACTCGGCAAGCAGAGCCTGGAAGTCAAGCGCAAGCTGATCCAGCGCCTGATGGACCAGGGCCTGTTCCCCTACACCAAGCGCTACCTGGGCACGCTGCGCAACCACTTCTCCACATTAGGCGTGAACGGCATCAACGAGATGATCCGCAACTTCACCAAGGACCAGTACGACATCACCAGCGAATGGGGCCACCAGTTCGCCGTGCGCCTGCTCGACCACGTGCGCGCGCGCATGACGGCCTTCCAGGAAGAAACCGGCCACCTCTACAACCTGGAAGCCACGCCCGCCGAGGGCACGACCTACCGCTTCGCCAAGGAAGACAAAAAGCGCTGGCCCGCCATCCTGCAGGCGGGCACGGCCGGGCAGCCCTACTACACGAACTCGTCGCAACTACCCGTGGGCTACACCAGCGACCCGTTCGACGCGCTGCAGCGCCAGGAGCAGCTGCAGGGCAAGTACACCGGCGGCACCGTGCTGCACCTGTACATGGGCGAGCGCATCTCCAGCGGCGCGGCCTGCCGCGAACTGGTCAAGCGCGCGCTGACCCACTTCCGCCTGCCTTACATCACCGTCACGCCCACGTTCTCCATCTGCCCCATGCACGGCTACTTGGCGGGCGAGCACAAGTTCTGCCCGACGTGCGATGCGGAGCGCCTGGAGGCCAAGCGCCAGCGCCTCGCGGCTTGAAGCCAAATGGGCTGCTAACGCTTTCCCATCAAGCGCAAGCAGCTATCAAAACCGAAGTATCCCAACCCTGAAGGAGTTCACCATGAGCCATTTCTCCACCACCGAACAAACCGCCCTGGCCGCCGTGCAACTCACCGACGACGAGCGCCAGCCCTGCGAGGTCTGGACCCGCGTGATGGGCTACCACCGCCCCGTCGCCAGCTTCAACACCGGCAAGCAGGGCGAGCACAACGAGCGCCGCTTCTTCGCCGAGCCCGGCCGTGCCTGCAGCTACCACTGCTGAGGCCTTGCGCATCGGCGGCCTCACGCCGCTCACCACCATCGACTTCCCCGGCCGCCTCGCGGCCGTGGTGTTCTGCCAGGGCTGTCCCTGGCGCTGCGGCCACTGCCACAACACCGGGCTGCTCGACGCCGCCGCGCCCACGGCCCACACCTGGGCCGACGTGGAACGCCTGCTGCACGCGCGGCGCGGCCTGCTCGACGGCGTGGTGTTCTCGGGCGGCGAGCCCACGCTGCAGGCCGCCCTGCCCGATGCGCTGGCGCGCGTGCGCGGCTGGGGCTTCGCCACCGGCCTGCACACCGCGGGCATGTACCCCGAGCGCCTCGCGGCGCTGCTGCCGCTGCTCGACTGGGTGGGCCTGGACATCAAGGCCCCGCCGCACCGCTACGACGCCATCACCGCCACGCCCGGCAGCGGCGCGCGCGCCTGGGCGGGGCTCGATGCGCTGGTGGCCCATGGCGGCGCGCACGAATGCCGCACCACCTGGCACGCCGGCCTGTTCGGCGTGGACGAGCTCATGGCGCTGGCCCAGGCGCTGGCCGCGCGCGGCGTGCGGCACTGGGCGCTGCAGGAATGCCGCACGGGCGGCGCCCCGGCCTGGGCGCTGACGGACGCTCACCGGCAAGAACTGGCCGGGCTGTTCCCTTGGTTCACGCTGCGCCGCGCGTGAGCGGAGCACGCAGCTTTCTTGCGCCGCAAGGCCTTGCATGGAATGAACCTGCGAATACTAGCGGTGCAGCACGCGCTTTGATGCGCATCAGAGGCGCCTTGCACAGCCCGCGCGGATCATCCGGCACCGCTTTGCAAGGACCCCGACCATGACCCTTGGCCTCCAGCTGCTGCGCGCCCTCCGGAACCACGGCGCGCGCGAGATCTTCGGCATCCCCGGCGACTTCATCCTGCCCCTGTTCCAGCAGATCGAGGAGAGCGGCATCCTGCCGCTGGTCACGCTGAGCCACGAGCCCTCGCTGGGCTTCGCGGCCGATGCGGCGGCGCGCATGCACTGCGGCCTGGGCGTGGTGGCCGTCACCTACGGCGCGGGCGCGCTCAACGTGGTCAACGCCGTGGCGGGGGCGTACGCCGAGCGCTCGCCGCTGGTGGTGCTGGCCGGCTGCCCCGGCGCGGTGGAGGCACACTCGGGCCTGGTGCTGCACCACCAAGTGCGCCACGTCGATTCGCAGTGGCGCATCTTCCGCGAGATCACCTGCGACCAGGTGCGCCTGTCCGACCCGGCCACCGCGCCGGCCGACATCGCCCGTGCGCTGCGCCACTGCCGCGAATATTCGCAGCCCGTGCTCATCGAGGTGCCGCGCGACATGACGCTGCACCCCATGGCCGAGGTGCCCGTGCTGCCGCCGAGCCCCTTCAGCGCCGAGGCCGTGGCCGAGTGCGCCGACGAGTGGATGGCGCGCATCCAGGCCGCACAGCGCCCCGTGCTGGTGGTGGACGTGGAGGTGCGCCGCTTCGGCCTTGAATCGCGCGTGGCCGAGCTTGCGCGCCGCCTGCGCCTGCCCGTGCTCACCACCTTCATGGGGCGCGGCCTGCTGGCCGAGGACGGCGTGCAGCTCCATGGCACCTACCTGGGCGTGGCCGGCGCGCCCGAGACCAGCGCGCTGCTCGACGAGTCCGACCTGCCCGTGATGCTGGGCGCCATCCTGTCGGACAGCAACTTCGGCGTGAGCGCCCAGCGCATGGACTTCCGCCGCGCGCTGATTGCCGCGCACCGCGAGGCGCGCGTGGGCCACCACCTGTACCAGGACATTCCCCTGGCCGCGCTGGTGGAGGCGCTGCTGGCGCGCGCCCCCGCCGCCTGCAGCCCCGCGCCGCGCACCCTGCCCGCGCCACCGGCCTACCCCGAGGGCCTGGCGGCCGACGACACGCCCGTGTGCGCCGCCGACCTGAGCCGCGCGCTCAACGACCGCATCCGCGCCCACGGGCCGATGAACATCGTGGCGGACATCGGCGACTGCCTGTTCGCCGCCATGGAGCTGCTGCCCACGCCGCTGGTGGCGCCGGGCTACTACGCCTCGATGGGCTTCGGCGTGCCCGCGGGCATCGGCGCGCAGGTGGCCACGGGCCAGCGCAGCCTGATCCTGGTGGGCGACGGCGCCTTCCAGATGACGGGCTGGGAGCTGGGCAACTGCCCGCGCCTGGGACTGGACCCCATCGCCATCGTGCTCAACAACCAGACCTGGGAGATGATCCGCGCCTTCCAGACCGAATCGCGCTGCGCCGCCCTGGGCGACTGGCGCCTGGCCGAGGCCGCCGACGCGCTCGGCGGGCGCGGCCACCGGGTGCACACGCGGGCGCAGTTCAAGGCCGCGCTGGACGCGGCCTTCGCCGAGCGCGGGCGCTTCCAGCTCATCGAGCTGATGGTGCCGCCGGGCGACAGCACGCCCACGCTGCGGCGCTTCTCCGAGGGTATCCGCGCGCTGCGGGCGCGGGCTTAGCCGCCGACGATCCGCAGCACGTCCGCGCCGTAGGCTTCGAGCTTCTTCGCGCCCATGCCGCTGATGCCCTGCAGGTCGTCGAGCGACGCCGGGTTGCGCTCGGCGATGGCGGCCAGCGTGGCGTCGTGGAAGATCACGTAGGCGGGCAGGTTGTGCTCGCGCGCCACCTCGGCGCGCCAGGCCTTGAGGTTGATGAAGCGCGCCTGCGCATCGGGCCCCAGGTTGGCGGCGGCCACGGGCGGGGCCGCTGCGCGGCGCGTGCGCTTCGGCCGGGCGGCCGCCTGGGCGGTGGCCTCGCGCAGCTGCACGGTCCGCTCGCCGCGCAGCACGGGGCGCGAGCCCTCGGTGAGCGCGAGGGTGTCGAAGCCGTGCCCGCTCTCCAGCACCACCTTGTGCAGGCCCACGGCGCCAATGGCCAGCAGTTGGCGCAGCACGCCGCGCAGCTGCGCCTCGGTGTACTCCTTGCCCACGCCGAAGGTGGAGAGCCGGTCGTGGCCGAACTGCCGGACCTTCTCCGTGTCCTTGCCGCGCACGATGTCCATGATGTGGCCCGTGCCGAACGTGAGGCCGCTGGCCTCGTGCACGCGGTAGATGGTCGAGAGCAGCTTGCGCGCGGCGTCGGTGCCATCCCACACGGCGGGCGGGTTCAGGCAATTGTCGCAGTTGCCGCAGGGCTCGGAAGGCTCGCCGAAGTAGCCCAGCAGCCGCACGCGGCGGCAGTCCGTGGCCTCGGCCAGCGCAAGCAGCGCGTCGAGCTTGCCGCGCATCACGGCCTTGAAGGCTTCTTCTGCCGGGCTCTCGTCGATCATGCGGCGCTGGTTCACCACGTCCTGCAGGCCGTAGGCCATCCAGGCATCGGCGGCCAGGCCGTCGCGGCCCGCGCGGCCCGTCTCCTGGTAATAGCCCTCGATGTTCTTGGGCATGTCCACGTGCGCGACGAAGCGCACGTCGGGCTTGTCGATGCCCATGCCGAACGCGATGGTGGCCACCACCACGATGCCTTCCTCGCGCAGGAAGCGGTCCTGGTTGCGCTGGCGCACCTCGGGCGGCAGGCCGGCGTGGTAGGGCAGGGCCGTGAGGCCCGCGTCGCACAGCGCCTGGGCCATCTCCTCCACGCGCTTGCGCGACTGGCAGTAGACCACGCCCGCGTCGCCCGCGTGCTCGCGCTCGATGAAGCGCAGGAGCTGCGCGAGCGGCTCCTTCTTCTCCTCGATGCGGTAGCGGATGTTGGGCCGGTCGAAGCTGGAAACGAAATGCTGTGCGCCCTCGAGCTGCAGCCGCTCCACGATGTCGGCGCGCGTGAGCGCGTCGGCCGTGGCCGTGAGCGCGATGCGCGGCACGCCCGCGTAGCGTTCGTGCAGCACGGTGAGCTGGCGGTACTCGGGCCGGAAGTCGTGGCCCCACTGGCTCACGCAGTGCGCCTCGTCGATGGCGAACAGGCTGAGCTGCCCGCGCTGGTGCAGGCCGTCGAGCAGGTCGAGGAAGCGCTCGGTGGTCACGCGCTCGGGCGCGGCGTAGAGCAGCGTGATCTCGCCGCGCGCCAGGCGCCGCTCCACGTCCAGCGCCTCCTGCCAGTCGAGCGTGGAATTGAGGAACGCCGCGCTCACCCCCGCCTCGTGCAGCGCGCCCACCTGGTCGTGCATGAGCGCGATCAGCGGCGAGACGACGATGGCCACGCCCCGGCCCGCGTCGTGCCGCACGATGGCGGGCACCTGGTAGCACAGCGACTTGCCGCCCCCCGTGGGCATGAGCACCAGCGCATCGCCCCCGCCGATCACGTGCTCCACGATGGCCTCTTGCGGGCCGCGGAACTGTTCGTAGCCGAAGACGTCGTGCAGGACGGAATGCTGGGGAGACACGCAAATACTCTTCTTTTGATAGCTGCTTGTGCCCGGTGGACGGGCACTAGAGGCCAATTTGATACTGAATCCGCCGCCATGCGGGCGGATGCGTATTGTGCGCCGGACTGCCTAGGGATGCCCTTCACGAATCGAGCGGAAAGTGTGCGCTGCGGATCGGGATGGGATGCAAGGCGAAAAGCGCAGCAATAGCCGTAGCTATTGCGAGCATTTTTAACGCAGCAGACCGCCCGGGCCCGCAGATGCACACGGCGCGACGATTCGTGAAGAGCATCCCTAGAATCCCTGCACGATGAAGCTGCTTCTGATCGAGGACAACGAGCAGTTGGCCCACTGGCTGGCCCAGCTGCTGCGCGAGCAGGACTTCGTGGTGGACCACGTGGCCGATGGCGAGGCGGCCGACCGGCTGCTGCAGCAGGGCCGCTACGACGTGGTGCTGCTCGACCTGAACCTGCCGCGCCTGTCGGGCAAGGGCGTGCTGCGCCGCATCCGCGAGCGGCAGGACGGCGTGGCCGTGATCGTGCTCACCGCCACGGCCTCGCTGGACCAGAAGGTGCTGTGCCTGGAGATCGGCGCGGACGACTACCTCGTCAAGCCCATCGAGGTGCGCGAGCTCGTCGCGCGCATCAAGGCTCTGGTGCGCCGCCAGATGCCCGGCAAGGCCAACGACATCGCCGTCGGCGACCTGCGCTACGACCTGCGCACCCGCCAGTTCACCCTGGCCGGCGCCGAGCTCACGCTGCCGCCGCGCGAGCGCACGCTGCTCGAGGCGCTGGTGCTGCGCGCGGGCACGGCCGTCTCCCGGCAGGCGCTGGTCGACAGCCTGTTCGGCCTGGACGAGGAGGCCAGCGCCGACGCCATCGACCTCTACGTGCACCGCCTGCGCAAGAAGCTGGAGGCAAGCAGCGCCACCATCATCACGCTGCGCGGCGTGGGCTTCCTGCTGCGCACGCGCGAGGAGGCCTGATGCTGGCCAGCCTGCGCTTGCGGCTGGCGCTGTGGCTGCTGCTGCCGCTGTCGGCCTTCGTCGCGCTGTGCGCGGCCCTGAGCTGGCGCAACGCCGCCGCCGTGGCCGACTACGTGCAGGACCACGACCTGCTGGCCTCGGCCAAGGTGCTTTCCGACCGGCTGATCTGGAGCGAGAACGACGTGCAGGCCAGCGTGCCGCCGTCGGCGCTGAGCCTGTTCGCATCGCCCGAGCACGACCGCGTGTACCTCAGCGTCACGGGCGCGGGCGGCGAGCTGCTGGCGGGCACGCCCGGTTTTCCGCTGCCCGCCGAGCGCCGCCCGCAGGGCACGGACCGCGCGCAGTGGTACGACACGCACTTCCAGGGCCAGGCGCTGCGCGCGGTGGTGGTCACGCGCTCCATGTACGACGTGGACGGCGCGCGCGAATTCACCATCGCCGTGGGCAAGACCACGGGCAGCCGCGACCGCATGCTCGCGCGGCTGTGGCGGCCCACGGTGGAAGAGCTGCTCGCGGCCCTGGCACTCACCGTGGCCTTGAGCGCGCTGGCGCTCACGCTGGAGCTGCGGCCCGTGGTGCGCCTGGGCCGGCAGCTCGCGCAGCACCTGGCCGCGCGCGACCCGCTACACCTGGACCTGTGGGTGGACGCGCGCGCCCTGCACACCGAGCTGCGCCCCGTGGCCGACACCATCAACCGCTCCACGCAAAGGCTCGCCGCGCACTCCGAGGCGCAGCGCCGCTTCATCGCCGACGCGGCGCACCAGCTGCGCACCCCGCTCGCGCTGCAGGCCTCGCAAATCGAATACGCGCGCGGCAACGCGCCGGGCCCGCTGTGGGCCGCGCTGCAGGCCAGCAACCGCCAGCTGGTGCAGGTGACCAACCAGCTGCTGCTGCTCGCCCAGGCCGAGCACGGCGACGCGCAGACCCGCCACGAAACCGTGGACCTGGCCGCCGTGGCCCTGCGCTGCGTGGAGCAGCTCGCCGCGCTGGCCGACCGGCGCCGCATCGACCTGGGCATGTCGGCCCCGCCCGCGGCGGGCCAGGCGCTGGTGCGGGCCCAGCCCGCGCTGCTCGACGCGCTGGCGGCCAACCTGCTCGACAACGCGCTGCGCTACACGCAGGAGGGCGGCCGCGTCACCGTGGGCGTGCAGCGCGCGGGCGATGCGCCGGCGCAGTGGGAACTGTCGGTGGCCGACAACGGCCCCGGCATCCCCGCCGAGGTACGCGAGCGCGTGTTCGAGCGCTTCTACCGCGCCGCGCCCCACGCCGCCGAGGGCACGGGGCTGGGCCTGGCCATCGTGCGCGAGGCGGCGCGCGCCTTCGGCGCCAGCGTGGCGCTGGCCGCCAATCCGCACGAGGAACACGGGCTGCTGGCCACGGTGCGCTTTCCCGCCGTCTAAGGCGGCGCCGGGCACCGCGCCGTGCCACACTACTGTATGTCTCAACAGGAATGGGCCGCCCAGGCCCTGCAGTCGTTCGATGCGGTGGTGCAGGCCACCGAGGGGTTCCGCAGCCGCGCGGGCCAGCGGCGCATGGCCGAGCAGGTGGCGCACACCTTCAGCCACGCGCAGCTCGGCAAGGTGGAAGAAGGCGAGGCGCAGCCTGAGCGTTCCATCGCGGTGGTGCAGGCGGGCACGGGCGTGGGCAAGTCGCTGGCCTACAGCGTGCCGGCCATCGCCATGGCGCTGGCACGCGGCACGCGCGTGCTCATCTCCACGGCCACGGTGGCGCTGCAGGAGCAGCTCGTAAACAAGGACCTGCCCGCGCTCGCCGCGAAGATGGAGCAGCCCTTCCGGTTCGCGCTGGCCAAGGGGCGCGGGCGCTACGTGTGCAAGCTCAAGCTGGAGCGCCTGGCCGGCACGGGCGAGGCGCACGACCCGGCCGACGATGACCTGTTCCCCGAGGAGGAACGCGCCGCCCGCCCGCGCCAGGAGACCGAGGCGCGCATGCAGTTCTACAAAAGCATGGCCGATGCCCTCGCCACCGCCGTGTGGGACGGCGACCGCGACAGCCTGGCCACGCCGCCCGAGCCCGAGGCCTGGGGCCCCGTGGCGGCCGAGGCCAGCTCCTGCACGGGCAAGCACTGCCCGGCCTTCAGCCAGTGCACCTACTACGACCGGCGCAAGGCCCTGGTGGCCGCGCAGGTGATCGTGGCCAACCACGATCTGCTGCTGTCCTCCATCGGCGCGCGGCTGCTGCCCGAGCTGGACAACTGCCTGCTCGTGCTCGACGAGGCCCACCACCTGCCCGCCACGGCGCTGCAGCAGTTCGCCTGCGAGATGGACCTCTCGCGCCTGGCCTGGATCGACCGCCTGGCCAGCCGCGCGCTGCGCGTGGCCACCCTGGTCGAGGTGGAGGAGGTGGCCGACGTGCCCAACCACGCGGCCCGCCTGCGCACCCAGATGCAGGACCTTGCGCGGCTGGTGATGGACCAGTGGGGCGAGCAGCTCAAAAGCCAGAAGGACGCCTGGGGCCCGCCCCGCGTGCGCGTGCCGCGCGGGGTGCTGCCCGAGGCGCTGGTGGAGCCGCTAGCGCAGGCCGCGCACCATGCCGAGGGCTTTCTCGACGCGCTGCGCGCCATCTCCAAGGCGCTGCGCGCCGCCATCCGCGACCAGCCCGACGAGGCGCGCCGCCTGTCCACGCTGTACGCGCAGGTCGGCGCGCTCGCGCCGCGCCTGGAGGCCGTGCACGCCACGGCCCAGCTGCTGCTGCAGGACGCGCCCGAGGGCGCCGCCCCCGCCGCAAAATGGTTCACGCTGGAGATGGACGGCGACTTCATCGCCGTCAAGGCCCACGCCAGCCCCGTGCTGCCGGGCGGCACGCTGCGCCACCACCTGTGGTCGGCCGTGCGCGGCGCGGTGCTGACCTCGGCCACGCTCACGAGCTGCGGGCAGTTCGACTTCTTCCTGCGCGAGGCGGGCCTGCACGGCGATGCCGCCGTGACCACGCTGGAAGTGCCCAGCCCCTTCGACTACGCGCGCCAGGGCACGCTGGTCGCCACCGAAACCCGCGCCGACCCGCGCGAGGCGCGCGCCTTCACGGCCGACATGGTCGATGCGCTGCTGACCGACCTGGCGCGCGTGCAGGCCGGCGCGCTGGTGCTGTTCACCTCGCGCGAGCAGATGCGCCAGGCCGTGGACGCGCTCCCCACCGCCATGCGCAACGTGGTGCTGGTGCAAACCGCGCTGCCGCGCGCGCAGCTACTCGCGCGCCACCGCGAGCGCGTGGGCATGGGCGAGCCCTCCATCATCTTCGGCATGCAATCGTTTGGCGAGGGGCTGGACCTGCCGGGCGCGCTGTGCGAATCGCTGTTCATCACCAAACTGCCCTTCGCGCCGCCCGACGACCCCGTGGGCGAATCGCGCGCCGAGTGGCTGCGCGGCGCGGGGCGCGACCCGTTCAGCGAACTCGTGGTGCCCGCCACGGCCATCCGCCTCGCGCAGTGGGTGGGCCGCGCCATCCGCACCGAGGAGGACCACGCCCACGTCTACTGCTACGACAAGCGCCTGGTGCGCACCGGCTACGGCCAGCGGCTGCTCAGCGGCCTGCCGCCCTTCGCTTTGCAGCGGCGACAATCGGCGGGATGACCGACCCCACCATTCCCGCCTGCCCGCAATGCGGCCTGGAGAACACCTACCCCGACGGCGCCCACTACATCTGCCCCGACTGCGCCTTTGAATGGCCCATGCAAGCCCCAGCGGCCGAGGCCGACGCCCCCGAAGGCGACGGCACCGTGCGCGACGCCAACGGCAACCCGCTGGCCGACGGCGACGCCGTGATCCTCGTGAAGGACCTCAAGGTCAAGGGCTCGTCCACGGTGCTCAAGAAGGGCAGCAAGATCAAGGGCATCCGCCTGGTGGACGGCGCCGACGGCCACAACGTGGACTGCAAGACCGAGCTGGGCAGCATGCTGCTCAAGTCGGAGTTCCTGAAGAAAGCGTGACGCTCCCACATAATCCGCCCATGCAGATCGGCCCCTCGCTCCAGTCCCGCATTGCAGACATCTGCAGGCGCTACCACGTGCGCCGGCTGCAGATGTTCGGCTCCGCGGCAGTGGGGCAGGAGCGGCCCGGCAGCGACGTGGATCTGCTGGTGGAATTCATCCCCGGCGAAGCCCCCAGCGGCTTCGCGCTGGTGGATATGCAAGACGAACTGTCCACGGCCTTCGATGGCCGCAGGATCGACCTGGCCTTCCCCTCCGTGCTCGACAACCCCTTCCGGCGGCGCGCCATCGAGCCCCAGTTGCAGCCCCTGTTCCAATGACGGTGGATCGCACGCTCGCGCACCTGGCGGACATGCTGCAGTTCGTACAGGAACTGCGGCCCCTCGCCATGGCGCTGACCGCCGAAGAATTCGCGCGGCAGCGCATCTTGTACCTTGCGGTGGAAAAACTGTTCATCAACCTGGGCGAGGCTGCGTCCCGCATCGACGCCCAGCGCGCCCAACAGATACCGGACATTCCATGGCGCAGGGTGATCGGCCTGCGCAACATCCTGGCGCACGGCTACGAGCAGGTAACCCACGAGATCCTGTTCAAGACGATCACCGACGACTTGCCCGCACTCGAAGCAGCGCTGCAGCGCGCGCTCGCTGGTGCCCAAGACACCCCCCCGCTGTAGATCCGCCCGCCGCCCGTGCCCTCCCCCATCGCCGTCATCGACTTCGAGACCACGGGCATGACCCCGGCCCAGGGCGCGCGCGCCACCGAGGTGGCCATCGTGCTGGTCGAGGGCGAGCGCGTGGTGGACCGCTTCGCCAGCCTGATGAAGACGGGCGTGTGGATCCCGCCCTTCATCACCCAGCTCACGGGCATCACCAACGCCATGGTGAACGCGGCCCCCGCCGCCGAAGGCGTGATGCGCGAGGCCGCGCGCTTCGTGGGCGGCGCGCCCATGGTGGCGCACAACGCGGCGTTCGACAGCAAGTTCTGGCAGTCCGAGCTGGGCCACGCGGGGCTGGACGCGCCGCACCCGTTCGCGTGCACGGTGCTGCTGTCGCGCCGCATCTACCCCGATGCGCCCAGCCACAAGCTGGGCAACCTCGTCGCCCACCTGGGCCTGCCGCGCGCGGGCCGCGCCCACCGCGCGCTGGCCGACGCCGAGATGGCCGCCGCCCTGCTCACGCGCCTGCAGCGCGACCTGAGCCTGCGCTTCGGCACGGCATGGCCGGAGCATGCCTTGCTCATGGAACTGCAGCGCTGCGCGCGCCAGGCCCTGCCGCGCTTTTTGCAGCAGTACGCGCAACGCTCCTTTTCCGATAGCTGCTTGCGCATGGCTGGCGCGCGCTAGCGGCCGATTTGGCTCGAGGCCTTGGCAAAGGCGAAAAGGCTGTGCTAGCATGGCCGCTCTTATGCAACGCAGCATTTCCCTATCCACCCTATCGCTAGGCCTAGTGCTTGGCCGGGGTCTGCCTGCGTTCGCTTCTCTCGCCGCCTGATTTCCAGGCCGCACCCAACACCCCCCTGACCCCGGCCCACGAACCAGCCTTCACCACCGCGTGAAGGGCTGCAGGGGGTGGCGCATTCCGTTCACCTGAAGATTCGTGGAGCCCGTCATGATTGCCCAGCCCTCTCGCAAGTACCAAGCCTTCGCCCCCATCGCCCTCGCCGACCGCGCCTGGCCGTCCAACACCATCGCGCGTGCGCCCATCTGGCTCTCGACCGATCTGCGCGACGGCAACCAGGCCCTGTTCGAGCCCATGAACGGCGAGCGCAAGATGAAGCTCTTCCAGGAGCTCGTGCGCATCGGCTTCAAGGAGATCGAGGTGGGCTTTCCCGCCGCCTCGCAGACCGACTACGACTTCGTGCGCCGCCTCATCGACGAGGACCTGATCCCCGACGACGTGACCCTCATGGTCATGACCCAGTCGCGCAGCGACCTCATCGAGCGCACGGTGCAGGCCGTGCGCGGCGCCCAGCGCGCCATCGTGCACCTGTACAACGCCACCGCGCCCGTGTGGCGCCGCGTGGTGTTCGGCATGAACGTGTCGCAGGTGATGGCCTTCATCGACGAGCATGTCTCGCACCTCAAGCGCCGGACCGACGCGCACCCCGAGACGCATTGGACGCTGCAGTACTCGCCCGAAACCTTCAGCGCCACCGAGCTGGAGGTGTCGCTCAAGGCCTGCCAGACGGCCATTGCCGCGTGGGGCGTGGGCCCGGGGCGAGAGGTCATCATCAACCTGCCCACCACGGTGGAGAACGCCACGCCCAACGTGTTCGCCGACCAGATCGAGTGGATGCACCGGCGCCTCGCGCCGCGCGAGCACATCGTGCTCTCGGTGCATCCGCACAACGACCGCGGCACGGGCGTGGCCGCCGCTGAATTGGCGCTGATGGCCGGCGCGCAGCGCGTGGAAGGCTGCCTCTTCGGCAACGGCGAGCGCTGCGGCAACCTCGACGTGGTGACGGTGGCGCTCAACCTCTACACGCAGGGCGTGCACCCGGGCCTCGACTTCTCGGACATCAACGCCGTGGCGCGCGTGGCCGAGGAATGCACGGGCCTGCCCATCCACCCGCGCCACCCCTACGTGGGCGACCTGGTGTTCACCTCGTTCTCGGGCTCGCACCAGGACGCGATCAAGAAGGGCTTCGCCGCGCACGACCCCGAGGGCCAGTGGCAGATTCCCTACCTGCCCATCGACCCGGCGGACCTGGGCCGCACCTACGACAGCGTGATCCGCGTGAACAGCCAGTCGGGCAAGGGCGGCATCGCCTTCCTGCTCGAGCGCGAGCATGGCGTGGTCATGCCCCGGCGCATGCAGGTGGAGTTCAGCGCCGTGGTCCAGCGCGCCACCGACGCGAGCGAGACCGAGATGACCGGCGCGGCGCTGTGGAGGTTGTTCCAGGCCACCTACCTGCAGGCGCCCGCCGAGGTGCCCGGCAGCATGGCCTACCACGCGCACCGGCTGGCCGACGACGGCCAGGGCATAGAGATCGACGTGACCATCGACGGCACCCGCCACACGCTGCAAGGCCAGGGCAACGGCCCCATCGACGCGGCGGTGGACGCGCTCGGCCTGCCGCTCTCCGTGCACGGCTACGAGGAGCGCGCCATCGGTGCCGGCTCGGGCGCGCAGGCGCTGGCGATCGTGGAGGCGGGCTTTGGCGGCCAGCCCGGCGCGGCCTTCGGCGTAGGGCTGCACCACAACATCGTCACGGCCTCGGTGCAGGCCGTGGTGAGCGCAGCCAACCGCTTGCTGCAGCGGCGCCACGCAACGGCGGAAGCCGTCGCCTGATCAGGGTTCGACGAGCTTGACGAGGGTGTGCAGCACGCGGTTCACGGGCGTGGGCACGCCCAGCGCCGCGCCGCGGCGCACCACGTAGCCGTTGAGGTGGTCGATCTCGGTGGGGCGGCCGCGCATCAGGTCCTGCGCAGTCGATGAATACTGCGCGGGCATGGTGCCCGCGAGGCTGCGCACGGCGGCCCGGGCATCGCCCGGCACCTGCACGCCGTCGGCCTGCGCCACGGCCTGGCATTCGGCCACTACGTCGTCCATCACGGCCAGCACACCGTCCCGCTGCACCAGCGGGCCGTAGGGCATGCGCGCGAGGGCCGAGAGCGCGTTGTACGCGCAGTTGAGGATGAGCTTGGCCCAGAGCGCACCCTCCACGTTGGCGGAAATCTCCGTGGGCACGCCCGCCGCGCGCAGCAGCTGCGCGGCGGCCTCGCTGCGCTCCGAGGGCTCGATGACCAGTTCGCCGCGCCCGTGGTGGCGCACGTGGCCGGGCCCGGCCATCTCGGTGGCCACGTAGACCACGGCGGCGGCCACTGCGAAGCCGGGCAGCGCAGCACGCAGGCGGCGCGCGTTGTCCACGCCGTTCTGCAGCGTGATGAGCAGCGCGCCGGGCGCGAGGTGCGGCTGCAACTGCGCGGCGGCGGCCTCGGTGTCGGTGGACTTCACACTGAACAGCACGAGGTTGGCTCCGGCCGCCGCGCTGGCCTCGGTGCTGGCCGCGAGGCGGATGTGTTCGTCAAAGGCCTGGGTTTGCAACCGCAGGCCATCGCGCTGCACGGCCTCGGCATGCGCAGGCCGGCCGATGAGCACCACCTCGTGCCCCGCGCGCGCGAGCATGCCGCCGTAGTAGCAGCCCACGGCGCCGGCGCCCATGACGGCGATGCGAAAAGGGGTTTCGGTGGAAGCAGCAGTCATGCGGTTCACTCCTCGGTGGTCCATTCGGTCTGCGCGCCGAGGCTGCGCAGGTTTTCGACGAAGCGCGGGTGCGCGCGGCGGATGGGCGTGGCGTTGCGGATCTCGGAGCGGCCCTCGATGCTGGCGGCCACCATGAACAGCGCGATCGCCACGCGGATGATGTAGGGGCTCTCGACCACCGCGGGCGCGAGCGCGCCGCCGCCAAAGGTGATGAGCCGGTGCGGGTCCGAGAGGAACACGTGCGCGCCGAACTTGGAGAGCTCGCCCGTCCAGCCCATCGCGCCGTCGTAGACCTTGTTCCAGAACATCGCGTTGCCGCGCGCGCGCACGCCCAGGGCGATGAAGATGGGCAGCAGGTCCACGGGGAAGTAGGGCCAGGGCGCGGCCTCGACCTTGGTGAGCACATTGCTCGTGAACGGCGTCTGCACCGTGAGCGGACCGTCACAGTGCGCGCGCGACCAGCCCCCCTCGTGCGTGACCCGCACGCCGAACTTCGCGAAGGTGCGGTCGATCAGCGGGAAGTTGCCCGGCGCCGTGTTGCGCACGGCCACGTCGCCGCCCGTGATCGCGCCCAGCGCGAGGAAGGTGGTGATCTCATGGAAGTCCTCGTCGAAGCGGAACTCGCCGCCGCGCAGCGCGCCGCCGCCGTGCACCGTGAGGCGCGAGGTGCCCACGCCCTCGATGGCCACGCCGATCATCTGCATGAAGCGGCAGAACTCCTGCACGTGCGGCTCGCACGCGGCGTTGGTGAGCACCGAGGTGCCCGGCGCGGCGGCCGCGCACAGCACGAAGTTCTCGGTGGTGGTAACCGAGGCGTAGTCGAGCCAGTGGTCCGTGGGCGCGAGCCGGCCCGCGCTGCGCACGAGCAGCGAGCCCTCGGCGCGCTCCACGCTGCCGCCGAAGCGGCGGAAGACCTCCACGTGCGGGTCGATCTCGCGCACGCCGAGCGTGCAGCCCTTGACGTTGTCCTCCAGCCGCGCCACGCCGAAGCGCGCGAGCAGCGGCGGCACGAGCATGATGGACGAGCGCATCTCCTCGGGCAGCCGGTGGCGCGCGGCGTCGAACACCGTCGCGCGGTGGTGCAGTTCCAGCGTGCCGTTCGCGTAGTCCATGCGGACCTCGCTGCCCAGGGTGCGGAAGATGTCGAGGATCTTGCGCACGTCGGTGATGTCGGGCACGCCGAGCAGGCGCAGGGGCTCGCCCGTGAGCAGCGTGGCGCAGAGCACGGGCAGCACGGCGTTCTTGTTGGCCGAGGGAATGATGCGGCCGCGCAGCGGCGTGCCGCCGTGCACGATGAGGTTGGACATGGGATGGACGGAAAAGGAAGGGCACCACTGTAAACCCAGGCCCGTGGGGGTATCGCCGCGGCTGCTAACCTCGGGGGCCATGCGCGCCCTCCACTGCCTGACCCTTGCCGCCGCGCTGGCGCTGGCCGCGTGCGGCACCGCGCCGCCCCGGGCGCACCGCCCGGCGGCATACACGCAACTGTCGCCCGAACAGTCCAGCGACATCGCCATCCATGCGCTGGGCCTGGTGGGCACGCCCTACCGCTACGGCGGCAACACGCCCGAGGGCGGCTTCGACTGCAGCGGCCTCATCGGCTACGTGTACAAGAGCCGCGCGGGCATCGCGCCGCCGCGCACCGTGGCCCAGCTCAACGGCTTCGGCGAGCCCGTGGACAAGGCCGACCTGCGCACGGGCGACCTCGTGGTCTTCGGCGGCTGGCGGCCCACGCATGCGGGCATCTACGTGGGGGAGGGCCGCTTCGTGCACGCACCGTCCACGGGCGGCACGGTGCGCCTGGACCGGCTCGACGCGGGCTACTGGGCGCGGCAGAAGGCCGCGTTCCGGCGGCCCTGAATCCCACTGCGGCCGGGCCCGGATGGCCCGCGCCACAATGGCGGGCTATGACCACCACGCCCCACACCCACCGCGCCGCCGCCCCTTCCACGCACGATGCCACGCGCATCGACGACCTGCGCATCAAGGCCGTGCGCCCGCTCATCACGCCCGCCATCCTGCAGGAATGGCTGCCCGCGCCCGAGGCCGCGCAGCACCTGGTCGAAGCCAGCCGCGCCGCCATCTCGCGCGTGCTGCACGGGCAGGACGACCGGCTCATCGTGGTCGTGGGGCCGTGCTCCATCCACGACCACGGCCAAGCCATGGACTACGCGCGCCAGCTCCAGGTGCAGGCCGAGGCGCTGGCCGCGGACCTGCTCGTCGTGATGCGCGTGTACTTCGAGAAGCCGCGCACCACCGTGGGCTGGAAGGGCTTCATCAACGACCCGCACATGGACGGCAGCTTCGCCATCAACGAAGGGCTGGAGATGGCGCGCGCACTGGTGCTCGACGTGCTGGCGCTGGGCCTGCCCGTGGGCACGGAGTTCCTCGACCTGCTCAGCCCGCAGTTCATCAGCGACCTCGTGAGCTGGGGCGCGATCGGCGCGCGCACCACGGAAAGCCAGAGCCACCGCCAGCTCGCGAGCGGCCTGTCGTGCCCCGTGGGCTTCAAGAACGGCACCGACGGCGGCGTGAAGGTGGCGAGCGACGCCATCCTCGCAGCCCAGGCGCCGCACGCCTTCATGGGCATAACCAAGATGGGCCAGTCGGCCATCTTCGAGACGCGCGGCAACGACGACTGCCACGTGATCCTGCGCGGCGGCAAGCAGCCCAACTACCAGCGGGCCGACGTGGACGCGGCCTGCGCGCTGCTCGAAGCCGCGGGCCTGCGCGGGCAGGTGATGATCGACGTGAGCCACGCCAACAGCAGCAAGCAGCACGCGCGCCAAGTCGTGGTGGCGCAGGAGGTGGCCCGGCAGATCGCGGCGGGCGATGCGCGCATCACCGGCCTGATGATCGAGAGCCACCTGGAGGAGGGCCGCCAGGACATCGTGCCCGGCCAGCCCCTGAAGCCCGGCGTGTCGGTGACGGATGCCTGCATCAGCATGGCCCAGACCGTGCCCGTGCTGCAGGAGCTGGCCGCCGCCGTGCGCGCGCGGCGGGCCCAAAGCTCCTGAAACGATAGCTGCCAGCGCCCGCCACATGGGCGCTGGAGGCCATTTTTGTTCACAATCTTCCCCGGGCGCCGCGCATTCCCAGGGCCGGGGTTTGCAGGAATAATCCCCGCCATGGCACCGCCCCACGACAGCCTGTGGACTCCCCCCGTGCGCGAACACGACGCGCCGCACGGGCCGCCGCGCGCGTCCGAGGGGCTGTACCGCCAGATCTTCGACGGCCACCCCCAGCCCATGTGGGTGTACGAACACCGCACGCTGCGCCTGCTGGCCGTGAACCGCGCGATGGTGGCGCACTACGGCTACTCCGAGGCCGAGTTGCTGGGCATGGGCATGGAAGCCCTGTGGCCCCCCGAGGAGCGCCGGCAGGTGGCGGCCCGGCTGGCCCAAATCGATGCCCACCGGCCCAGCGCCCGTGCCGTGCGCCACCACGTCCGCAAGGACGGCAGCGCCGTCGAGATGGAGCTGATCGGCAGCGCCGTCATGTTCAACGGCAAGCCCGCGCGCCACGTGCTGGCCATCGACGTGACGCAACGGCTCGCCACCGAGCGCGAGCTCGCGCGCCTGGGCCGCGCGCAGCGGCTGCTGAGCGCGTGCAACGAGGCGCTGATGCGCGCGACGTCGGAGCCCGCAATGCTGCAGGCCATCTGCCAGATCGCGGTGGACATCGGCGGCTACCGCATGGGCTGGGTGGGCCTGGCGCACGAGGGCGCAAGCCAGCACATCGAGCCCGTGGCGCATGCAGGCTACGACCACGGCTACCTGCAGGAGATGGGGACGCTGACCTGGTCGGACGACGACCCGGCGGGCCGCGGCCCGGGCGGCCAGGCCATCCGCAGCGGCCAGCCCGTGATCGTCCAGGACATCCGCGCGGAACCCGGCTCCGGGGACTGGGGCCAGCGCATGCTGGCCCACGGCTTCCACGGCCTGATCGTGCTGCCGCTGCGCGACGGCGAGCGCAGCTTCGGCCTGCTCTACCTGTACGCGCCCGAGGTGTTCGTGATCAGCCCCGAGGAGACCGCGCTGCTGCAGGAGCTGGCGGCCGACCTGGCCTTCGGCATCGTGAACCTGCGCGCGCGCCGCGAGCAGCAGCGGCTGCAGGCCTCGCTGCTCAAGGTGGCGGCGGCCGTGTCGGCCAGCACCGGCACGGAGTTCTTCGAGCAGCTCGCGCAGAGCATGACCGAGGCGCTGGGCGCGCAGGCCGGCTGCGTGGCGCGGCTGCTGCCCACGCGCGCGGGGCAGGCGCCGCGCGCGATGGCGCTGGGGGTGTACGTCGACGGAGCCCTGCAGCCCAACACCGAGTACACGCTGGCGGGCACCCCCAGCCTGGAGCTGCTCACGCAGCGGCAGTTCGTGGTGGCGCAGGACGTGGCCCGGCGCTACCCCGAGGCCCCGGTGGTGCACGGGCTCGGCGCGCAGGGCTACGTGGGCCAGCAGCTTTGCAACCCGGACGGCGAGCCCGTGGGCCTGATCTCCGTGCTGTTCTTCCAGCCGCTGCGGGACCCCGATTTCGTCGCCTCCACGCTGCAGATTTTCGCGGCGCGCGCGTCGGCCGAGATCCACCGCCAGCTGGCCGAACAGCACATCCGCCACCAGGCCTCGCTGCTGGACAAGGCGCGCGACGCGATCATCGTGCGCGACCTGGAGCACCGCATCCTGTTCTGGAACCAGGGCGCCGAACGCCTGTACGGCTGGTCCCGCCAGGAGGCGCTGGGCCAGTCCATCGCCACGCTGCTCTACGGCGACCCGGCGGCCTTCCAGCGTGCCACGCAGGCGGTGCAGGAAAAAGGCGAATGGACCGGCGAGATCACGCAGCGCCACCGCGACGGCCACGCGATCGACGTGGAAGGACGCTGGACGCTGGTGCCCGGCGAGGGCGGCCAGCCCGCCTCGATCCTCGCGATCAACACCGACATCGGCCAGCGCAAGGCCACGGAGCGCGAGATCCAGCGGCTGGCCTTCTACGACGCGCTCACCGGCCTGCCCAACCGCATGCTACTCATGGACCGCATGCACCAGGCGCTGGCCAACGCGCAGCGCCGCCAGCAGGGCGGGGCGCTGCTGTTCATCGACCTGGACAACTTCAAGACGCTCAACGACACGCTGGGCCACGACAAGGGCGACCTGTTGCTGCAGCAGGTGGCGCAGCGCCTGAACACCTGCGTGCGCGCCATCGACACGGTGGCGCGCCTGGGCGGCGACGAGTTCGTGGTGATGCTCGAGCAGCTCAGCAGCGAACCCGCCGCGCTGGCCCTGGCCACGCGCGCCGTGGGCGAGAAGATCCTCGCGCTGCTGTCGGCCCCCTACCAGCTGCCCGGCTACCAGTACCGCAGCACGCCGAGCATCGGCGTCGCGCCCTTCCACGGCAGCGGCACCAGCGTGAGCGAGCTGCTCAAGCAGGCCGACCTCGCGATGTACCAGGCCAAGACGGCGGGGCGCAGCACCATGCGCTTCTTCGACCCCAGCATGCAGGCCGTGGTGACGGAGCGCGCGGCGCTGGAGGCCGACCTGCGCGCCGCCCTGGCGCAAAACGAGTTCCTGCTGTACTACCAGCCCCAGGTCAGCCACACGGGCGCCGCCGTGGGCGTAGAGGCGCTGCTGCGCTGGGCGCACCCGCAGCGCGGCATGGTCTCGCCCGCGGACTTCATCCCGCTGGCCGAGGACACGGGCCTGATCCTGCCGCTGGGCCGCTGGGTGCTGCACACGGCCTGCAAGCTGCTCGCGGCATGGCAGGACGACCCCGCGCTGGCCCGCCTCACCATGGCCGTGAACGTGAGCTCGCGCCAGTTCCGCCACGCCGGTTTCGTGGACGACGTGGCGCGCGTGCTCGCCGTCACGGGCGCGCCGGCCGGCCAGCTCAAGCTGGAGCTGACCGAGAGCCTGCTCGTGGAGGACATGGAGGCCACCATCGCCACCATGGAGGCGCTGCGCGCGCACGGCGTGGGCTTCGCGCTCGACGACTTCGGCACGGGCTACTCGTCGCTCGCCTACCTCAAGCGCATGCCGCTGGAGCAGCTCAAGATCGACCAGGGCTTCGTGCGCGACCTGCTCACCGACCCGAACGACGCGGCCATCGTGAACACCATCATCGGCCTGTCGCGCAGCCTGGGGCTGGAGGTGATCGCCGAGGGCGTGGAGTCCGCCGAGCAGCGCGACCTGCTGGCTGCGGGCGGCTGCCACTTCTACCAGGGCTACCTGTTCAGCCAGCCGCTGCCCGCCGACACGCTGGAGCGCTTTCTGCGCGACCGCGCGGGCTGAAGCACCCTCTCATCACATGCATGAACCTATGCATTTAATGCATGGATTTAGCCCCCAGCGGCCGCACAACCGGGACCGGGTTTCATAAAATCGACACCCCAGCCGACCCGCGTACGCCGTGGTTCCACGCCAGTGCGCCCGCCGACTGAGCATCCAGCCGTTTTTTCAAAGGCAGCGCTCAGAGCCGTCGCTTTGGCAGCAGGCCTTCCCCCGCAAGCGCCTTCGGTCCGCTTCCTTTGGAAAGATGGTTTTTCAACTTGAGGAAGCTCCGATGAACGCACCCACCATGCAAGGCCTGGACATCCAGGCCCCCGCATACGTCAAGAACGCCCGGCTGATCGCCTGGGTGGCCGACATGGCCGCCCTGTGCAAGCCCGACCGCATCCACTGGTGCGACGGCTCGAAGGAAGAGTACGACCGCCTGTGCCAGCAGCTCGTCGACGCCGGCACCTTCACCAAGCTCAACCCCGCCAAGCGCCCCGGCAGCTTCCTGGCCTGCTCCGACCCCTCGGACGTGGCGCGCGTGGAAGACCGCACCTTCATCTGCTGCGCGAAGAAGGAAGACGCCGGCCCCACCAACAACTGGATGGCCCCGGCCGAGATGCGCGCCACGCTGCAGCCGCTGTTCGACGGCTGCATGAAGGGCCGCACCATGTACGTGGTGCCCTTCTCCATGGGCCCGCTGGGCAGCCCCATCGCCCACGTCGGCATCGAGCTGTCCGACTCGCCCTATGTGGCCGTGAACATGCGCACCATGACGCGCATGGGCAAGGCCGTGTACGACGTGCTGGGCGTGGACGGCGAGTTCGTGCCCTGCGTGCACACCGTGGGCGCGCCGCTGCAGCCCGGCCAGGCCGACGTGAAGTGGCCCTGCAACAAGACCAAGTACATCGTGCACTACCCCGAGACGCGCGAGATCTGGTCCTACGGCTCGGGCTACGGCGGCAACGCGCTGCTGGGCAAGAAGTGCTTCGCGCTGCGCATCGCCTCGACCATGGGCCGCGACCAGGGCTGGCTGGCCGAGCACATGCTGATCCTGGGCGTGACCAACCCGCAAGGCAAGAAGTACCACGTGGCCGCCGCCTTCCCGAGCGCCTGCGGCAAGACCAACTTCTCCATGCTCGTGCCGCCCGCGGGCTTTGACGGCTGGAAGGTCACCACCATCGGTGACGACATCGCCTGGATCAAGCCCCAGGCCGACGGCAGCTTGCGCGCCATCAACCCCGAGGCGGGCTACTTCGGCGTGGCCCCCGGCACCAACACGCTCACCAACCCCAACTGCATGGCCAGCCTCGACAAGGACGTGATCTTCACGAACGTCGCGCTGACCGACGACGGCGACGTGTGGTGGGAAGGCATGGAGAAGGACAGCGGCAAGACCCCCGAACACCTGATCGACTGGCAGGGCAAGGACTGGACGCCCCAGATCGCCAAGGAAACCGGCGCCAAGGCCGCCCACCCCAACGCCCGCTTCACCGTGGCCGCCACGAACAACCCCGCGCTCGACGGCGCCTGGGACGACCCGGCCGGCGTGAAGATCGACGCCTTCATCTTCGGCGGCCGCCGCTCCACCACCGTGCCGCTCGTGACCGAGGCGCGCGACTGGACCGAGGGCGTGTACATGGCCTCCACCATGGGCTCCGAGACCACCGCCGCTGCCGCCGGCCAGCAGGGCGTGGTGCGCCGCGATCCGTTCGCCATGCTGCCCTTCATGGGCTACAACATGAGCGACTACTTCCAGCACTGGCTCCAGCTCGGCGCCAAGATCCAGGCCCAGGGCGCCACGCTGCCCCGCATCTACACGACCAACTGGTTCCGCAAGGACGCCGCGGGCAAGTTCGTCTGGCCCGGCTACGGCGAGAACATGCGTGTGCTCAAGTGGATCATCGACCGCATCGAAGGCCAGGCCGCCGGCCAGCTGACCCCCTTCGGCGTGGCGCCCAAGTATGGCGAGATCAACTGGACGGGCCTGGACTTCACGCCCGAGCAGTTCGCCACCGTCACCAGCATCGACCAGGCCGCCTGGGCCGACGAGCTGCAGCTGCACACGGCCCACTTCGAGAAGCTGGCCTACCACCTGCCGCAGGCGCTGCTGGACACCAAGGCCGCGCTGGAAAAGCGCTTGGCCTGATTCCGGCGCCCCGCCGCGCGGCGCGCAACCCCACGAGAAAAAGCCCGTCAGCGCTGTGCTGACGGGCTTTTTTACGAGCGGGCAGGGGGGATTACTTGATCGTGGTCCAGGTGGGCATCGGGCGGTCGTCCGCGCGGTGCTGGGTCTCCACGTTCTTGCGCATCGCCCAGGGGCGGATCTGGTGGTGCAGCGGGATGTAGTAGTACTCGTCCTTCACGAGCTTGAGCGCGTCGTTGATGAGCGCGTCGCGCTTGGCGGCATCCATCTCGACCTTGATCTGGTTGATCATGCCGTCGAGCTTGGCGTCGCTGAAGCGGCCGCCGTTGTACACGCCCGCGGCGGTCTTGCCATCCTTGGTGGCCATGAGCGAGTCGAGCGTGTACAGCGCATCGAACGTGGCCACGCCCCAGCCGAACAGGTAGGCATTCACGTCGGAGTTCATCACGCGCGTGACGAACTGCGCCATGGGCGCGGCCTGCAGCGTGGTCTTGACGCCGATGCGCGTCCACATGGCGGTGACGGCCTGGCAGATGGCCTCGTCGTTCACGTAGCGGTCATTGGGGCATTCGAGCTTGAGCGCGAAGCCGTTGGGGTAGCCCGCATCGGCCAGCAGCTTCTTGGCGGCCTCGACGTCGTACTTGGCGGCGCGCTCGTCGAGCTGCTTGGTCCAGCCGTGGACCATGGGCGCCACCATCACGCCCGCGGGCACCGACAGGTTGCGCATGGTGCGGCTGTGCAGGCCGGCCGAGTCGATGGCCTGGTACAGGGCCTGGCGCACGCGCTTGTCCTTGAGCGGGTTCTTGCCGGGCGTGCCCGCGCCGGGCAGCTCGTCGCGGAACTGG
>Ga0222423_1000557_pt1 | contig 24026 bp, 19 predicted proteins | sample 3A0metagenome_FD_182472 | JGI IMG/M metagenome (GOLD analysis project Ga0222423, IMG submission 182472) | Enriched microbial communities from leaf-cutter ant dump, University of Wisconsin, Madison, United States - 3A0 (version 2) | ecosystem: Environmental > Terrestrial > Nest > Insects nest >...
GGCCGACGTCCACTACGCGCCCGACGCGCTGGACAAGGCCAATCTCGATCTGTTCGTGGACAACATCAAACCTGACCGCACCGCCGAAGACCTGCTGTTCCAGGTGATGCTGGACTGGGGCGTTGATTTGGGCCTGCCCATCGAGAAGAGGCGCATCCAGGGCAAGGATGTGTACTTCGTCAATACGGAGCCCTACGACCTCGTTGCCTGCTTCGACGCCCACGGCGGCATCGACGAAGCCTTCGTCAAGGAGTTGGCTGAGTTCCAGCCCTTGCGCGTGGTGTTCCGCGATGCCGGCTTCAAGAACAGCGCGGTCAAGATCAACGTGGAGCAGATCTTCAAGTTGAAATCGCCCGGCACGGAAGTGAAGAGCCTCTGAGGGGCGGCGATGAAGCTCAAGTTACAGCAGCAAGGCTGGCCATGGAAACACGATTTAATCGCAAGGCGGAGATCGATACCGCGTTGCGCAAACTAAAATAAAGATGGAGCACCTTCGCGGCCAAACCGCTGGCTGGGCTCAATGAAAACAGTAGGACGGAATGATGGAAAAGCTGAAGATGCACTCACCTAATTTGACCGAAGCCAACATTTTACGCATTCGCGAGCTGTTTCCTGACTGCGTAACGGAAGCACGGGGTGAGGATGGCAGAGTGAAGTTGAGGGTTGACTTCGATCAGCTTAGGCAAGAGCTGTCGGACGGCATCGTGGAGGGGCCGCAGGAGCGGTATCACCTCAACTGGCCGGGCAAGCGTGAGGCGCTGTTGACTGCCAATGCGCCGATTGCCAAGACCTTGCGTCCGTGTCGCGAGGAAAGTGTGGACTTCGATACGACGAAGAACCTGTTCATCGAGGGTGACAACCTGGATGCGTTGAAACTGTTGCAGGAGACGTATCTGGGCAAGGTGAAGATGATCTACATCGATCCGCCGTATAACACGGGGCGCGATTTCGTGTACGACGATGACTTTGCCGAGGATGCTGAATCGTTCATATTGAAATCGCTGCAAGCCACCCCCTCTGGAGAAAAGCTCGTAGCCAATCCTGAAACGAATGGTCGATTCCATTCGGATTGGCTTTCGATGATGTATTCGCGCATTCGTCTTGCGAAGAATCTTCTTGCCGAAGATGGTGTTCTCTTGGCGTCGATCGACGACGGTGAAATCTCTAACCTCAGGAAGATTTGTGATGATATTTTTGGTGCGGCGCAGTTCGCAGCACAGATCATTTGGAAAAAGCGGAACACTCCGCCAAATGACAAAGTCATCGGTGCACAACATGACTACATCCTTCTTTATGTGAAGGAAGGACTAAGTGGAATCAATCTTCGGCCGCGTACTCGGGATCAGATTGATCGCTACAAGAATCCAGATGGTCACCCGAAGGGGCCGTGGGTTGCTGGTGACCTGACCGGAAACGTAAAAGGTGGGAGGTACTCGGCAGCCCTTTACTATCCGATTACCAATCCAAACACTGGCGAGCAGTTCTTTCCACCCAACAACGGAAACTGGCGCTTCAACAAAGAAAAGATCGATCGTCTTATCGAAGAAAATGCGATCTATTTCGGGAAAGATGGAAAGCAGGCGCCGAAGCTGAAACGATTTTTGCAGGACGTCAAGGAAGGAACAACGTGGACTTCGCTTTGGGACTTCGCACCTTTCAACACTTCTGGTTCAAACGAAATGGGTGAGATATTTGGTAATTCTGTGATGTTTGAGAATCCGAAGCCCGTTGGCCTCCTCGAATACATAGTTGAACTGGGTACTGACACCGACGCAATTGTTCTGGACTTCTTTGCGGGCGCATCAACTACTGCGCATGCTGTCATGAAGAAAAATGCCGAAGACGGTGGCAATCGGCGTTTCATCATGGTTCAACTTCCCGAGCCCACGCCGGAAGGTTCTGAAGCAAACAAGGCCGGATTCAAGACCATTGCCGACATCAGCAAAGAGCGCATCCGCCGCGCCGGGCAACGCATAAGCAGCGAGCAGCGAGCAGCGAGCAGCGAGCAGCGAGCAGCGAGCAGCGAGCAGCGAGCAGCGAGCAGCGAGCAGCGAGCAGCGATTGGATACGGATATTCCGGAAAGTTCCCGAGTTCCGGAAAAATCTTCGCTCGACGTCGGCTTTCGCGTCCTCAAGATCGACACCTCCAACATGGCCGACGTCCACTACGCGCCCGACGCGCTGGACAAGGCCAATCTCGATCTGTTCGTGGACAACATCAAACCTGACCGCACCGCCGAAGACCTGCTGTTCCAGGTGATGCTGGACTGGGGCGTTGATCTGGGCCTGCCCATCGAGAAGAGGAGCATCCAGGGCAAGGATGTGTACTTCGTCAATACGGAGCCCTACGACCTCGTTGCCTGTTTCGACGCCCGCGGCGGCATCGACGAAGCCCTCGTCAAGGAACTGGCCGAGTACCAACCGCTGCGCGTGGTGTTCCGCGATGCCGGCTTCAAGAACAGTGCAGTCAAGATCAATGTGGAGCAGATCTTCAAGTTGAAATCGCCCGGCACCGAAGTAAAGAGCCTCTGAGGCATACGCATGAATGACGATGAATTGATAGTGGCTCCGGCGGGGTACGCCGATTGGCTGGCTAAGCTCAAGCAACACATCCACGTGGCGCAGCAGCCTGCCACGGGCGAATTTGTGCAGGAGGTGCTTGCACAGTTTCGTTGGCATCACCAGTCGGTTGTTTTGGAAGAGCCTCAGTCCACAGGAGTGCAGGCATGAAACTCAAGTTCAAGACCCAGGCCTACCAGACCGCTGCCGTGCAGGCGGTGGTGGACTGCTTCAAGGGGCAGCCGCCGGCGTCCAGTGCGGCGGTCAGCTACCGTATCGACCCGGGCAAGGCCAAGGCTGATGGTCGGTCGGCCAACCTGTTTTCAATGGATGCCGGGTTCAAGAATGCTGATCTGGTGCTGCCGGATTCAGCCCTGCTGGACAACATCCACCAGGTGCAGCGCGGGCAGAACTTGCCGCCGTCCGAGGCTTTGGTGAAGACCAAGATTGCCCGCGTGAACCTCGACGTGGAGATGGAGACGGGCACCGGCAAGACCTACTGCTACATCAAGACGATTTTCGAGCTGAACAAGCAGTACGGCTGGAGCAAGTTCATCATCGTTGTGCCCAGCATCGCCATCCGCGAGGGCGTGGCCAAGTCGATGAAGATCACCGCCGAGCACTTCCTGGAGCAGTACCAGAAAAAAGCGCGCTTCTTCATCTACGACTCAAAGCAGCTGCACCATCTGGAGAGCTTTTCTTCGGATGCGGGCATCAACGTGATGATCATCAACGTGCAGGCCTTCAATGCCACCGGCAAGGACAACCGGCGCATCTACGAGGAGCTGGACGATTTCCAGTCGCGCCGGCCGATCGATGTGATCAGCGCCAACCGCCCGATCCTGATTCTGGACGAGCCTCAGAAGATGGAGGGCGGCAAGACGCTGGATTCGCTGGTCAATTTCAAGCCGCTGATGGTGCTGCGCTATTCGGCTACCCACAAGACCACGCATAACAAGATCCACCGGCTGGATGCGCTGGATGCTTACAACCAAAAGCTGGTGAAGAAGATCGCCGTGCGCGGCATCTCCGTGAAGGGGTTGGCGGGCACGGAGGGCTACCTGTACCTGCAATCCATCGAGATTTCGAGCAAAAAGCCGCCCGAGGCGCGGGTGGAGTTCGAGCAGAAGTTGGCCGGCGGCAACATCAAGCGCGTGGTCCGCAAGCTGGGCAAGGGCGACAACCTGTTCGAGCTGTCCAACGGCCTGGATCAGTACCGGGGCTTTGTCGTTTCCGACATCAACGCCAATACCGACACCTTGAGCTTCACCAACGGCTTGGAACTGATGGTGGGCGACGCCACAGGTGACGTGAACGAAACAGCGCTGCGCCGCATGCAGATCCGTGAGGCCATCAAGGCGCATTTCGACAAGGAGCAGGCGCTGTTCCAGCAGGGCGTGAAGGTGCTCACGCTGTTCTTCATCGATGAAGTCGCCAAGTACCGCGACTATGCAGCAAAAGACGAGAAGGGCGAGTACGCCCGCATCTTCGAAGAGGAATACAGGCTGTACCTCAACGAGATGCTCGACCTGGACGAGACGGACTACGTCAAATACCTGAAAGGCATTCCGGCGGACAAAACCCACAGCGGCTACTTCTCCATCGACAAGAAGAGCAAGCGCCTGGCTGATCCGACGGTGGCCAAGCGCGGCGAGAATGCTGGCCTGTCCGATGACGTGGATGCCTACGATCTGATCCTGAAGGACAAGGAGCGCCTGCTGTCGTTGAACGAGCCGGTGCGCTTCATCTTCTCGCACTCGGCGTTGCGCGAGGGCTGGGACAACCCGAACGTGTTCGTCATCTGCGCGCTCAAGCACAGCGACAACACCATTTCACGGCGGCAGGAAGTGGGGCGCGGCCTGCGCCTGTCGGTGAACCAGCAGGGCGAGCGCATGGATCATCCGGCCACCGTCCACGACGTGAACGTGCTGACCGTGGTGGCCAGCGAGAGCTACAAGGATTTCGTGGCGGCGCTGCAGAAGGACATCAGCGATTCGCTGTCAGCGCGGCCGCGAGTGGCCAACGAGGAATACTTCACCGGCAAGGTACTCAAGACCGCTGCCGGCGACGTGCAGGTCACGCCGCAGCTGGCGAAGCAGATCTACCGCTATCTGGTCAAGAACGACTACACCGACGATTCGGATTGCATCGCGCCTGCCTATCATGAGGCCAAGAAAGCCGAAACGCTGGCCGAGCTGCCCGATGAGCTGAAGCCGCATGCCGAGCAGGTGTTCCAGCTCATCGACAGCGTGTTCAGCGAAAGCCAGCTGCCTGTCATTGGCGATGACCGCAGGCCGAAGAAGAACCCGACCAATGCCAATTTCGAGAAGCAGGAGTTCAAGGCACTGTGGAACCGGATCAACCGCAAGGCGGCCTACAGCGTGGAGTTCGACTCGGATGAGTTGATTGCCAAGGCTGTGGCTGCGCTCAACGACAAGAATGAAGGCCTGCGGGTCACACCGCTGCAGTACACCATCCAGACGGGTGAGCAGGTGGAGCAGGTGACAGCGGATGATCTCAAGCACGGCGTCAGCTTCAAGGTTTCCGAGATACAGGTCGAATACAACAAGCAGTCCGTGCATTCGGCGGTCAGGTACGACCTGATCGGCAAGCTGGCCGAAGGCACGCAGCTGACCCGTCGCGCGATCGCGGAAATTCTCAAGAGCATGAACGTCGCGGTGTTCGCCCAGTTCAAGACCAATCCAGAGAGCTTCATTGCCGAGGCCATCCGCTTGATCAACGAGCAAAAAGCCACCGTGATCATCGAGCACCTGGCCTACGACCCGATCGAGGACAAATTCGACCTGGACATCTTCACCTCCGGGCAGACCAAGCAGGACTTCAGCAAGGCAGGCGGCAAGCTGCAACGTCATGTCTACGACTACGTGCTGACCGACTCCGGCATCGAGCGCAAGTTCGTCAACGAGCTGGACAACAGCACCGACGTGGTGGTGTACGCCAAGTTGCCGCGCGGCTTCCTGATTCCAACGCCGGTAGGTGACTACAACCCCGATTGGGCCATCACTTTCAAGGAAGGGGCTGTCAAACACGTTTACTTCGTGGCCGAAACCAAGGGCTCCATGTCCTCGATGGATCTGCGCGAGATCGAGAAAACCAAGATCCGGTGTGCCCGCAAGTTCTTCGATGAGATGAACAGGCGCTATGCCCCGGAGGACGTCAAGTACGACGTTGTGGACAGCTTTGGGAAGCTGATGGAAGTGGTGAAATAACCCACGGCGACCGGCGTGTCTGTTTGAGTACGGCGAAAGTCCGTACGGGAAGAGGCCTCGTTCTTGCCAGGCAAGAGCGAGGCCTGACAGTTATGCCCCCCGGCGGGGCCGGAATTCATGCACATCTGCATCCCGCCATTGCTGGTTTCCACCCTCTCCGAAGCGGCAGCGCTCGGTGCCGACGCTCGAGCACCACGGGCTCACTCCCGCCCATAAGCCCTCTCCACCCCAATCCTCCCCTCACCACCCACACTCCACAAACCCCCACTGGCTCGGCCGGAACCTCGCCTACGCTCCATCCGGCGGGCCGCTGATGAATTCGGCTTCCGCGTCGTAGTCGATGGTTGGTGCGTGGTAATGAGCGATGTCGCTGGCGTGGCAGTCGAGGTAGGGGTGGGTGGGGTCGGGCACCCAAGCGCCGTGGGGTTTGTTGGTGTCGGAGTCGAAGTGGAAGGCGGGGGAGATGTGCGGTTCGCGGGCCAGTTCCAGTTCGCCGGTACTGGCGATGGGCAGGTGACGGTTTGCCATTGCCGTTAAAAGATCACTGTAAGTGATTGGATTCATATTTCATTGAACCATCGGCGCCTTGGCGAGAGTTCAATAAAGATGTATTTTGAACACCATGAGTGATCAAAATAAAGGAAAATTGAACCATCTGCTGGCTGAGATGGATGACACGCGCCTGGTTTCCAGTCGATGGCTGCGTGCGCGCGGCTACTCCAACAGCCTGGTCGCGCGCTATGTGGGCAGCGGTTGGCTGGTATCGCCAGCCCGTGGCGTGTACATGCGTCAAGGAGGGCGCTTGCAATGGGATGGGGTCGTGCGCAGCTTGCAGACCGGGGAGGGGATGCCGTTGCATGTCGGGGGGCGCTTCGCGCTGACCCTGCTGGGGCACGAGCACTACCTGCGCCTGGGCGACGCCGGGACGATCACGCTCTACGGGCCGGAGCGGCCGCCAGGCTGGGTGGGCAAGCTGCCGTTGCGGGAGCGCTTCGTGTTCCTGGGCAGGGGGCCATTCGATCTCCCTGCCGTGACGTTTACGGCCGAGGTGTCCGAGTCTGCGCTGGCCGAGCAAGGGCTGGCGTGGTATCGAGGCAGCTCGGGCACCGATACGCTGGTGTGCTCGATGCCCGAGCGGGCCATGTTGGAGTTGTGCGATGGCGTGTCGGATGCGGCGCTGGTCTACGAGGCCGACGCGCTGATGCAGGCCATGACTACGCTGCGGCCGCAGCGTGTCGGCCTGATGCTGCGCCACTGCCGCAGCATCAAGGCCAAGCGGCTGTTTCTCGCCTTGGCTGATCGCCATCGGCACGCATGGCTGGCGCATGTGTCGCTGGAGGATGTCGATCTAGGCCGGGGCAAGCGCGCGCTGGTGCCTGGCGGGCGCTTGCATCCGACCTACCAGATCACCTTGCCGGGAGACCTTGATGAACACCTGGCTTGATCATTGGGATCGGCGCTACATCGACCGGGTGCGGCTGTTGGTCGAGATCCTGCCGGTGCTCGCCCAGGAACCGCGTTTCGCTCTCAAGGGCGGCACGGCCATCAACCTGTTCGAACACGATCTGCCGCGCCTGTCGGTGGACATCGACTTGGCCTGGCTACCGGTGCACGACTATGCCGAGGACGCGAAGCTGATCGCCGAAGCCCTTGGGCGATTGGCCGATCTGCTGCGCGCCCGCCCGTTGCGATTGCAAGTGCAGACCTCGGCGGGCGAGGGCGCCGGAACGGTCACCCGGCTGGTGGCCAGCCGCGGCCGCGCGCGCGTGCAGATCGAGACGACGCCGGTGATACGCGGAACCGTGCATCCGGTGCGCCGCATGGTCGTGCGCCCCAGGGTGGAGGCGGGTGTAGATCCGTGGGGGGAAATCGGCCGGCTGAAGTTGACGATTTGTCAACTCTTGCCTACTCTTTGTTCTCGCCAACATGGATCGACATGCACGTCATATCCAGGAAGCCGTTCAACGATGCGGCAACGGCCTATCCCAACGACGCCGATGCGATCGACCGTACCTACAAGGTCTTGCGGTCGGGTGATTTCGATACGCCGCAGGCGTTGCGAAAGGCTTTCCCGTCACTGGACAACTTCAGGTACAGGGACAAGTGGTGGGTGCTGGATATCGGTGGCAACAACCTTCGACTGATCGCCTTCATCGAGTTTCGCGACAAGCGCATGTACGTCAAGCACATAGCCACCCATGCCGAGTACGACAAGCTCTGCAGACGTTATCGGAAGGAGAGTGACTGATGGGATTTGCCGTCATCAAGAAGCGGGCCCATGCGCTGCTGGACGAGGCGGGCTTCATTGGCCATATCGCCAATGAGGCGGACTATGCCCAGGCGCTGGCACTGATGGACGAGTTGGTCGACGACTACGAGGCCCAGCGTCCGTTGATCGAGATACTGGCCCGTTCCATCGAGGCTTGGGAAAACGCGTCGGACGAGTTTGCCGGGTTCAATGCGCGCGTCGCAAAGCTGGGCGGTGTCGACGTGCTCCGCTTGCTGATGGAACAGCACGGGCTGGGCGTGGCCGACCTGCCGGAGATCGGCAGCAAGTCGCTGGTATCCAAGATACTCAACGGACGTGGGCGCAACCTGACGCGTGACCACATTGCCGCGCTGAGCCGACGGTTTTCGCTGAGTCCCGCGGTTTTCTTTTGAAACGGGTGGAAAGGTTTTCACGGGTTGCCGGCGTGGGTCGGTGTGGCCGTGAATACAGGCTCGCTTGCGTGCAGCGATCCACGCTCCGGTTTCATCCCGATCCCGAGCGGTGCATCGCGTCGTGTTCGCCCCCGTAGATCACCGCAACGCGCATCAACCCAAGGAAAAGCGCCCCATGCCCACCCACGACATCCGCTGCCCGCACTGCGGCACCGCCTTCACGATCGACGAGACCGGTTATGCCGACATCCTGAAGCAGGTGCGCGATGGCGAGTTCGACAAGCAGTTGCATGAGCGTCTGGCGGTGGCAGAGCGGGAGAAGGCCAGTGCGATTGCGCTGGCCGAGGCGAAGGTGGCCGGTGATCTTCAGAAGCAGGTGACGGCGCGCGAGGCGGAGATCCAGCAGCTGAAGTTGGCGGCGCAGGCAGAGGAAACCCGGCGCCAGCTGGCGGTGGCCGAGGCGCTGGCGGCGGTGGAGCGGGAGCGCGATGCGCTGAAGCATTCCCTGCAGCAGAGCCGGCAGGAGCAGCAGACCGCCGCCGAACTGTTGAAGGCGCAGCTGCAGGGCGAACTGCAAAAGGCGGCGGCCGACAAGGATGCGCAGATCCAGGCGCTGAAGGCGCAGTTGGAGGCGGCCGAGGTGGCGCGGAAGCTGGCGGTCACCGAGGCGGTGGGTGCGGTGGAGAAGGAGCGCGACGAGCTGCGCAACGGCGTGAGGCAGGCGGCGCTGGAGAAGCAGTTGGCCGAGACCTCGCTGAAGGAGCGCTACGAGGTGCAGCTGAAGGATCGCGACGAGATGATCGAGCGGCTGCGCGACATGAAGGCCAAGCTGTCGACCAAGATGGTCGGCGAGACGCTGGAGCAGCACTGCGAGATCGAGTTCAACCGGGTGCGCGCGATGGCGTTTCCGCGCGCGTATTTCGAGAAGGACAACGACGCAAGCCACGGCAGCAAGGGCGACTACATCTTCCGCGACCACGATGAAAACAACACCGAGATCGTCTCGATCATGTTCGAGATGAAGAACGAGGCCGACACCACGTCCACCAAGAAGCGCAACGAGGATTTCCTCAAGGAGCTGGACAAGGACCGCAAGGAGAAGGGCTGCGAATACGCGGTGCTGGTGTCGCTGCTGGAGCCGGACAACGAGCTGTACAACGCCGGCATCGTCGACGTGTTCCACCGCTACCCGAAGATGTACGTGATCCGCCCGCAGTTCTTCCTGCCGCTGATCACCCTGCTGCGCAACGCGGCGCTGAACTCGCTGCAATACAAGAACGAGCTGGCGCTGGTGAAGGCGCAGAACATCGACATCACCCAATTCGAGTCGCAGCTGGAGACCTTCAAGACCGGCTTCTCGCGCAACTACGAGCTGGCCTCCAGGCACTTCCAGAACGCCATCGACGAGATCGACAAGTCGATCACCCACCTGCAGAAAACCAAGGACGCACTGCTCGGCACCGATCGCCAGCTTCGCCTGGCCAACGACAAGGCGCAGGACGTCACGATCAAGAAACTCACCCGCGACAACCCGACCATGAAAGAACGCTTCGCAGAGCTGAAAAACGCGGAGGAGTAACCCTCACCCGTAGGAGCCCGCTGGCGGGCGATGCCCTTCCTCCCGGCCACGCAGACCCAATCCCCAACGCCACCAGCCAAACGCCCACCCAGCGCATCATCGCGATTGCCCATCGGCCCTGCGCGGTTGCGAACTCCGAAAAGCATCGCCCGCGAGCGGGCTCCTACAGCCCGCTGGCGGGCGATGATCTTTCTTCCGGCCACGCTCCCCCGATCCCGACGCCACAGAATCCGCGCCCCGCACCCGCCCTGCATGTCATCGCAATTCCACGATGTAAGCCCAACGTCGCCGCGAAGTGTGTATCGTTGCGCCGGCCGCCATCCCATCCCTGCCAACGGAAAAGTCCCTTGCTTCCCCCTGCCACTGAAACCGCTGACGTATTCACCGCCGAGGACGAGCAGTACATGCGTCGTGCGTTGCAGCTTGCGGCGCATGCGCGGGATGCGGAGAACGAGGTGCCGGTGGGGGCGGTGTTGGTGCGGGAGGGGGGCATCGTGGGGTTGGGGTGGAATCGCAACATCACGCTGCACGATCCCACCGCGCATGCGGAGATCCAGGCCATGCGCGCGGCGGGGGAGAAGCTGGGCAACCATCGTTTGTCGGGCTGCACGCTGTACGTGACGCTGGAGCCGTGCGCGATGTGCGCGATGGCGATGGTTCATGCCCGCGTGGGGCGGGTGGTGTATGCGGCGGCCGATCCCAAGACCGGCGCGGCCGGCAGCGTGTTCGACACGTTGATTGATGCGCGTCACAACCATCGCATCGCGGTGTCGGGCGGTTTGCTGGCGGAGGAGTCGGGTCGCCTGTTGCGCGAGTTTTTCCGCGCGCGCCGCTGAGCGGTCGTGGTTTTTTCAACCTCTCACCACCGGTGAGTTGTGGCGCGCCACGACCGGTGGCGGCACTCAGCGCTGGGCCGGGTCGAGGCGGCGGCCTTGCTCGATGGCGGCGCGGCGCGCCTGCCACGTTTCGGCGGTCTGGGGTTTCACGAACAGGGTCAGCAGCTCGGTGTGCGCGGCCTTGGCGCCGCTCTCGATGCGATGGATGCATGACTCGATCTGCGTGGTGGTCAGCGCGTCCTCGAACTCCGCGCTCAGTGCGGCAACCACCTGGCTTGGTCCCATCTGCACGGTCAGCACGCCATTGGCGCGGCGCACGCCGGGATCGCTGGAGGCGATGGACATGATGGTCTTGCGCACCAGCGGATGCGCCGGTTCGCCCAGCAGCAGGCCCTTGCTTTCGCGCGCCAGCAGCATGGCCGACACCGCCAGCACCAGTGCGATGCCGATCGATGCGGCACCGTCCAGGCGCGGCTCATTCCATTGCTGCGCGGCGAACACGCCGGCAAAGGCGATCAGCAGGCCGAGCAGGGCGGCGCTGTCTTCCAGCAGCACGGTAAAGGTGCTCGGATCCTTGCTTTGGCGAAACGCCTCGAAGTAGCCGAGCCGGCCCTTGAACGCGCGAAACTCGCGCAGCGCGATTGCCCACGACGTACCCTCGAACACCGCCGACACCGCCAGCACGAGGTAGTTGACCGCAGGGTTGGCGATGGGCTCCGGCTGGCGCAGGTGCGCGATGCCTTCGTACAGCGACACGCCGGCACCCAGTGCCAGCACCAGCAGCGCCACGATGAAACTCCAGAAGTAGAGCTCGCGACCGTGGCCAAACGGGTGGGCCGGATCAGGCGGCGCCTTGGCGCGATGCAGGCCGTACAGCAACAGCACCTCGTTGACGGTATCGACCAGCGAATGCACGCCTTCGCTCAACATCGCCGAGCTGCCGGAGAACGCCGCCGCCACGAACTTGCTGAGCGCGATCAGCAGGTTTCCGGCCAGTGCCACGTACACCACGACGCGAGCGCCGGAAGCTGTGGACATGGGCGTCTCCCTGGTCGGATCGGATGCAAGGCATTGCATCGTGCACGAGAGGCTTTCCACGAAAGGTGAAGCGGCGGCGTTCACCGCAGGAAACACAGTGGGTCGCGCACGGCGCCTTCCGCGGCTTGCACGCCGGCCCCATGTTTCCTCCATGCGCTCCTCGTGGGCGCACCTTTCCCAAGGAGCCCGTGATGAAACGCCACCTGTCCCGTGTGCTGCAACGCAAACGCGATGATTTCGAAAGCACCGCGCGCCCCGCGCTTGCGCCGCCCCGTGACGGCATGCCTGCCGGGCTCAACGGCTATGACTGGCTGGCGCGCATCAAGGGCGCGCGCGTGGTGCGGGTGCGTTCGCGCTGAGTGATGCTGGACGGGTTTTGTAGGAGCGCACCTTGTGCGCGATGCCTTTCGTCACCTTGCCAAAAGCATCGCGCACAAGGTGCGCTCCTACAGGTTTTTCGTGTCTTGTGAGAGCAAGAGCATCGCGACTGAAGTCGCTCCCACAACAGCGCTGCCCGCCTGTGGGAGCGGCTTCAGCCGCGACGCTTTTGCTCTGAGGCTCCAAAGCAAAAAAGCATCGCGACTGAAGTCGCTCCCACAACAGCGCTGCCCACCTGTGGGAGCGGCTTCAGCCGCGACGGTTTTGCTCTGAGGTTCCCAAGCAAAAAAGCATCGCGACTGAAGTCGCTCCCACAACAGTGCTGCTCACCTGTGGGAGCGGCTTCAGCCGCGACGGTTTTGCTCTGAGGTTCCCAAGCAAAAAAGCATCGCGACTGAAGTCGCTCCCACAACAGCGCTGCTCACCTGTGGGAGCGGCTTCAGCCGCGACGCTTTTGCTCTGAGGTTCCAAAGCGAAAAACATCGCGACTGAAGTCGCTCCCACAGGGCGGCGTTCAGTCGCGGCGGGTGACAGGCGTCATCGCGTTTGAGGCCGTTTGCACGGCGGTTTGCGGGTGCTTACAGAAAGCATCGCGTGGCGACAACTCCCCCATACGTCATGGTCGATGCGTGACCTCTGGCTATCGGAGACGAGGAGGCGGCGCAGTAGGCTGCACGCGCCTGTTCGGTAGCGACGTTTGTCGTGATGCCCGGCAGGTTTTCCCCACAGCCGCGAGCGCACGGCGATACCCCGGGCTGCACAGGCCGCGCTCGTAGAACAGGAGTCTTTCCCATGATCCGTACTCGTCACTCCCTTCGTCGTCTTTCCCTTCCCGGCCTGGCGCTGGCTGCCATCGTCGGCATCGGCGGCATGACCGCGTCCACCACGGCTGCGGCGCAGGCTACGGCGGGCAGCATTTTCGGCAAGGCGCCCGCGGGCGACACCGTGCGGGCCAAGAGCACCACCAACGGCATGCAGCGTCATGTCGAAGTGGATGACAAGGGCCGCTACACGATCGGCTCGCTGCCGGTGGGCGTCTACACGGTGACGCTGGAGGAGAACGGTCAGCCGGTGGTGAAGCACCCGAACGTGCAGGTCATCGTGAACCGTGGCGTCAACGTCAACTTTGACTGCGAACAGGGCAAGTGCGGCTGACAGCCGTCTTTTCCGGCCCTCTCCCGCAGGCGCGGGGGAGGGCGTGAGTGATGCTCAGGCCGGTGTCATGGTTGCCATGTGCAGCAGCACGCCGGCCAGGCTCTTGAGGTCTTGCGCGTTGTGCTGCGCCACGCGGCGCAGGTTGGCGGCGGAGCCGCCGCGCAGGTAGGTGAGCCACGCGGCCGGGGCTTCCGATCCCGGCAGGTCGTCCTCGCGCACCACGCCCAGCAGTTGGCGTTCGGCGGTGGCGAGGCGGCAGTTTTCCCATTGCCCTTTCCAGTGGCGACGCACGGGATGCAGCAGGTCGAGATGGCCCAGGCCGGCCAGCGGGTTGGGCAGTCGCGCCAGCCGGTAGCGGGTGGCGAGCAGGGGCGCGTCATAGCACTTGCCGTTGTAGCTGACGAGCGTGGTGTCGGCTCCGATCCACGAGGCAAAGGTGCGCAGCATGGCGGTTTCGGCAGCCATGGTGGTGAGGGTGAGCTGGCGGATGCGAAAGCCGCCGTCGTGCCAGTCGGCCGCGCCGATCATGAAGGCGCGCGTGCCGGTGCCGCCGGCAAGGCCAGTGGTCTCGGTGTCGAAATGCAGCAGTTGGCGATGATGCACCGGCGCCATGCGGGCAAAGCCGGCGTCGATCACGGCGGGCGGCGTGAGCCAGTCCACGCGGGCCTCGGTGTAGCGCAGGCCGGGCGCCAGCTCGACGCCGGGCACGTCGCGGTCATTGGATGCCAGGCAGGCCGGGCCGCGCTTGAGCTGGGCGTGGCGTTGCAGCAGGCGGCGCAGGTCGGGGGAGAGGGATGGGCGCGTGTTTGGCGTCGGGCCCTTCGACTTCGCTGCGCTACGCTCAGGAAGAACGGCAATGGGAGAAGATGTTTGCCCCGCATCCGCCCGCAATTGCCGCAGCCTGGCGGCCAGCGCGCTCACAGCGCCACCAGCAGCGCCAGTACGCGCAAGGCCAGCGATTTGGACGTCTGGACGTCCATGCCGGCGTGCTCGTCGGCGGCCAGTATCGGCCCCACGCAGCCGGGGCAGCCGGCGCGGCAGTCGCAGCGCTCGATCAGGGTGATGGATTGGGCGATCAGATCCTCGCGGCGCTGGAACAGCGGCTCGCTCTGCCCGATGCCGCCGGGAAAAGCGTCGTACAGGTAGACCGTGGGGGTGAAAGGCGCGTCGGGCGCCAGCGTGGCGGGCTGGCCGTCGCTGCCGCGCAACTGGCCGCGACCGTTGGCGTCGGCGCTGACAAACCACGCACCGTCGCCGCTGCCCACCGATTTTTGCAGGTCGCGCGCCTCGGCCATCACCGCCACGGTGGCCACGATGTGCAGCGCGTAGGCGGCGCCCAGGAAACCGTCGAGCGCCTGCTGGCGATCGTCGAACGCCGAGGCCAGCACCGCCTGCGGCAACTGCCACCACACGGCGGTGGTGTGCAGCTCCTGATCCGGCAGGTTGACCGGGCCGTAGCCGATGTTTTCGTGCGAGTAGAAGCGGATTTTCTTGTAGCCGGGCACGCGCCGCACCACGTGCACCTCTCCGTGGTGCGACTGGCCGCGACCGGTGTTTGCGCTGTCAAAACAGTCCAGCACTTTCAGCTTGGTGTAGTCGATGGCGTCGGTGTAGTAGTCGGCCTGCGTGCGCGTGACGTAGGCCTTTCGGCCGTCCCAGTCCAGGCGCTCCACCTGGTAGGGCACGGACTGCACCATGTGGATGGCGCCTTCGTACAGCGTCACCGGCGCGGCCGAGTAATCCACCTCGGCAATGATGGTCTGGCGGGCGCCGGTGCGGTCCACCACCAGAAAATTGCCGTCGGCCACCGAGCGCAGCGACACGGCGATGGCGGGGTAGCTGTCGGCGATCCACTCCCAGCGGTCGCCCTCGCGATGCAGCACGCCTTCCTCGCCCAGCACCTCCAGCCAGGGCGTGGCGGCCTCGTTGCCAAACATCTCCTCGCCGGCAAACGGCAGCTCGAACGCGGCGCAGCGGATGTGGTCGAGCAGGATCAGTGGTTGATCGGGCTGGATGCGCGCGTGCTCGGGCGTGGCGCCCTGGAAAAACTCCGGGTGCCGCACCAGGTACTGGTCCAGCGGATCGGAGCTGGCCACCAGCACGCCCAGCGCGGATTGCTGGCGCCGCCCGGCGCGGCCAAAGCGCTGCCAGGTGGCGGCCACGGAGCCGGGGTAGCCGTTGAGCACCACCGCATCGAGCGCGCCGATGTCCACGCCCAGCTCCAGCGCCGAGGTGCTGACGATGCCGTCCACGCTGCCCGCGCGCATGTCGCGCTCGGCGGCGCGGCGCTCCTTGGGCAGGTAGCCGCCGCGATAGGCGCGGATGCGCGGGCTCTTGCGCGGGTCGTGGTCAAACACGTCCTTGAGGTACTTGGTGAGCACCTCGACCATGCTGCGGCTTTGCGCGAACACCAGCGTTTTCAGGCCCGACTTGATCGCCAGCCGCGCGATGCGGTTGGCTTGCGAGCGCGCCGACGCGCGCAGGCCAAGGTCGGGATTGACCACCGGCGGGTTCCACAGCAGCACGTGTTTCTCGCCGGTTGGCGCGCCGCTTTCGGTGATGGCGGTGACGGTGTCCTCGATCAGCGCCTCGGCATGCTGGCGCGGGTTGCCGATGGTGGCCGAGCACAGGATGAACTGCGGCGTCACGCCGTAGAACGCGCACACGCGTTTCAGCCGGCGGATCACGTTGGCCACGTGCGAGCCGAACACGCCGCGATAGGTGTGTACCTCGTCGATCACCACGTAGCGCAGGTTTTCGAAAAACTGCGCCCACTTGGTGTGATGCGGCAGGATGGCCTGGTGCAGCATGTCCGGGTTGCTGACCACGATGTCGCCGTGCAGGCGGATCGCCTGGCGCGCATCGCCGGGCGTGTCGCCGTCGAAGGTGAAGGCTTTCACGCCCAGCTCGCCGGCGTTGTTCAACTCCAGCAGCTCGGCCACCTGGTCTTGCGCCAGCGCCTTGGTGGGAAACAGGTACAGCGCCTTGGCGTGCTGGCGCATCGCCGCGCTGATCACCGGCAGCGTGTAGCACAACGACTTGCCCGAGGCGGTGGGCGTGGCGATGGCCACGTGCGCGCCGGCCTGGGTGGCGGCCCAGGCCTCGGCCTGGTGGCTGTAGAGCTGGTCCACGCCGCGCTGGCGCAAGGCCTGCGCCAGGGCCGGTGGAAGATCGGGCGGCAGCGGCGCGTAGCGGCCTTCTTGCGCGGGCAGCACGAAGGCGCCGGTGATGCGCGAGGCGTAGCGCTTGTTGAGCCGCTGCGCCAGCGAGCGGCCATCGCCGGGTTGGCGCAAAACCAGCTCGTCGGCGGCGCGGTAACGGTCGGGCAGGGCGTTCATCGGCGGGTTCTCGGCGGGGAGGATCGGCATGACAGCAAGGTGCGGTCTCAGGTGCTGAGACCGCGCGGGGCGAGACTGCGGGCCAGGTTGCCCATGCGCCTCGCCCTCTTTCATTTTCACCACAAAAGGTGAAAAGATACCAGCCATGACTTTGCAGCTCACCGCCCGCCAATCCAACATCCTGGATTTCATCCGCGACCGCCTGGCCCATACCGGCCAGGCGCCCACGCTGGAGGAGATCGGCCAGGCCATGGGGCTGGCCAACGTCAGCGCCGTGCTCAAGCACGTGCGTTCGCTGGAGGCCAAGGGGCGGCTGGTGATCGAGCCCAACCGCCCGCGCGGCATCCGCCTGGTCACCTCCACCGATCCGCTGGACGCGGACACCATGGAGCTGCCGCTTGTGGGCCGCATCGCCGCCGGCGAGCCGCTGTTTTCCGATGCGCGGGTGGAGCGCACGCTGCGCGTGTCGCGCTGGCTGTTCCGGCTGCAACCGGACTACCTGGTGCGCGTGGTGGGCGACTCCATGCGCGACGAGGGCATCCTCGACCAGGACATCGTGGGCGTGCACGCCACGCCGGTGGCGCGCCACGGCCAGGTGGTGGCCGCGCGGGTGGGTGGCGACCGTTTCACCATCAAGCGGCTGTACTGGCAGGGCGACGTGATCCGGCTGCTGCCCAACAGCCCCGGCTACCACCCGATCGACCCCGACCCCACCGAGGATTTCGCCATCGAAGGCCTGTTTGCCGGCCTGCTGAGGGGCAGCTGATGGCCGCCGTGGTGGCCTTGTCCACGTTGCTGGACGCGCGTCAGGTATGGCGTGGCCGGGCCGCGCCCGCGCCGCTGGGCGAGCAGCCCACCGGCTGGGCCGCGCTCGACGAGGTGCTGCCCAGCGGCGGCTGGCCGCCGGCCGCGCTGTCGGAAATCCTGCTGCCGGTCGATGGCCTGGGCGAGCTGCGCCTGGTGCTGCCCAGCCTGGCCCGGCTCACCCGCGCCGGCCGCACGGTGGCGGTGGTCGCGCCGCCCTACCTGCCGTGCGTGGCCGGCTGGCGGCAGCAGGGCGTGGACATGCGCCGGGTGGAGATCATCACCGCCGCTGACGGCGACGTGGCCTGGGCGATGGAGCAATGCCTGCGCTCGGGCAGTTGCGCGGCGGTGCTGGCGTGGCCGCGCCAGGCCGATGACCGCACCCTGCGCCGGTTGCAGGTGGCGGCCGATCACGGCCAGGCGCTGGCGTTTGCCTTTCGCGACCGCAAGCACCTGGCGCAGGCCTCGCCCGCCGCGCTGCGGCTGGAGCTGGATGCCGTGCCGCGCGCCCAGGTGTGGGTGCGCAAATGCCGTGGCGGCGCGGCGCCGGCACAGCCGGTGCCGTTGCCCCGCGCCGCGCATTGATGGCCGGCCGCCATGTCGTGGGCTTGTATCGTGCTGCCGCATCTGGCGCTGGACGGTGTCCTTCGTCGCCGGCCCGCATCCGGCCCGCTGGTGCTGGTGGATGGCCCGGCCAACGCGCGCCATATCGTCGCCGCCAACCGTGAGGCGCGTGAGGCCGGCCTGCACGTGGGCCAGCGGCTGAGCGCCGCGCAAGCCTTGCTCACCCGTTTCGACGCGCTGCCGTACGACCGCGACGCGGTAGCGCGCTGGCATCGTTTTCTGGCGGCGGTGGCCTACCGCTACAGCGCCGAGGTAAGCCTGTTGCCGCAGGCGATCGTGCTGGAGGTGGGCCGCAGCATGGGCCTGTTCGGCCCGTGGCCGAGGCTGGCGTCGATGCTGCGCGCGGATCTTTCCGCGCTGGGTTTTCGCCACCGCCTCGCCGCCGCGCCCACGCCGCATGCCGCCCACGTGCTGGCCGGCCTGGCCGATGGCACGGCGGTGTTGACGCCCGACGCCTTGCGCCGCGCGCTGCATGACGTGCCCATCAGCAAGAGCCGCCTGCCGGCGGAGGCGGTGGCGTCGCTGTCGGGCATGGGCATCCGCAGCTTGGGCCGCCTGCTGGCCTTGCCGCGCGACGGCCTGCGCCGGCGTTTCGGTGGCGAGCTGTTGGCCGCGCTCGACCGCCTCACCGGCGAGCTGCCCGCCGGGCTGGCGGCCTACCGTCCACCCGACGTGTTCGACCTGCGCATCGAGCTGACGCACGAGGTGGAGAACCTCGCTTCGCTGGTGTTTCCCCTGCGCCGCATGACCGGCGACCTGGCCGCCTACCTGGCCGGCCGCGACGGCGGCGTGCAGCGTTTCACGCTGCATCTCGAGCATCGCGAGGGCAGGGCCACCGACGTGCCGGTGGGCCTGCTCTCGCCCGAGCGCGAGCCGGACATGCTGTTTGAGCTGGCGCGCGGCCGGCTGGACCAGGTGCAACTGCCCGAGCCGGTGCTGGCGATGCGGCTCATCGCGCGCGAGCTGCCGCCGTTCGTGCCGGCCGGCCGTGACCTGTTTGATGAAAGACCCGCCAATGCGCTGCCGCTGGAGCAACTGCGCGAACGCCTGCGCGCGCGATTGGGCGACCACGCCGTACACCAACTGGACAGCACCACCGACCCGCGCCCCGAGCGTGCCCAGGCGATGGCTTGTGGAAACGACTTTTGTGGGAGCGGCTTCAGCCGCGATGCTCTTGAGCCGGGATTGGGGAGTGGGGATTCGGGACTCGCAAAAGCAAAAGCATCGCGGCTGAAGCCGCTCCTACAAAAGCCGGTCCTGCAGCAAGCGGACGCGCCGCGCCCCACCTGGCTGCTGGATCGCCCCATCCCCCTGCGCGGCGCTGCGCCGCGCATCCTGGCCGGGCCGGAGCGGCTGGAAACCGGCTGGTGGGATGGCGGCGAGGTATGCCGCGACTACTACGTGGTGGAAACCTCGCTGGGCCAGCATGCGTGGGCGTTCTGCGCGCCGGGCGAACAGGACGGCTGGATGCTGCACGGCTGGTTCGCATGAGCCGCCACCTCCCCGCCACCGCCCGCACCACGTTTTTTGTAGGAGCGCACCCTGTGCGCGATGCTTTGGCTGTTGGCATGAAGCTGCAAGCAAGAGCATCGCGCGCGAGCGCGCTCCTACTCGGGGCGGTGGGCCTGTTCGAGGCATCGCGCGCATGACCGACTACGCCGAGCTGCATTGCCTGTCCGACTTTTCCTTTGGTCGCGGCGCCTCGAGCGCGGCCGAGCTGTTTGCGCGCGCCAAGGCCTGCGGCTACCGCGCGCTGGCGATCACCGACGAGTGCTCGCTGGCCGGCATCGTGCGCGCCTACCAGGCCTCGACCGAGCTGGGCCTGAAATTGATCGTGGGCGCCGAGTTCCAGCTAGACGACGGCCCCAAGCTGGTGCTGCTGTGCGAGAACCGGCACGGCTATGCCGCGCTGTGCCGGCTGATCACCCGTGGCCGCCGCGCCTCGGAAAAAGGCCGCTACCACCTCACCCGCGCGGATGTGGATGACGGCCTGCCGGGCACGCTGGCCTTGTGGATACCCGGCACGCCACCGGACATCGCGCACGGACGCTGGCTGCGCGCCACCTTCGGCGAGCGCGCCTGGCTGGCGGTGGAGCTGCATCGCGGCCCCGACGACCATGCGCGACTGCGTGAATTGCAGCAGCTGGGCCACGCGCTCGACATGCCGCTGGTGGCCAGCGGCGACGTGCACATGCACGTGCGTCGCCGGCTGGCCTTGCAGCACACGCTTACCGCCATCCGCCATCGCGTGCCGCTGGCCGAGGCCGGTGCGCTGATCTTTCGCAACGGCGAGCGCCACCTGCGCCGCCGCGACGTGCTGGCCGGCCTTTATCCCGACGCGCTGCTGCGCGAAAGCGCGCGCATCGCCGAGCGCTGCACCTTCCACATGGGCGAGCTGCACTACGACTACCCGGCCGAGCTGGTGCCAGCGGCGCACACGCCCACCAGCTGGCTGCGCCACCTGGCGGAGCAGGGCATGCGCTGGCGCTGGCCGCAGGGCGCCAGCGACAAGGTGCGCCGGCTGATCGACGACGAGCTGGCGCTGGTCGCCGCGAAAAAGTACGAGGCCTTTTTTCTCACCGTGCACGACATCGTGCGCTTCGCGCGCAGCCGGGGCATCCTCTGCCAGGGCCGCGGCTCGGCGGCCAACTCCGCCGTGTGTTTCGCGCTGGGCATCACCGAGGTGGACCCCGAGGTCAATCACTTGCTGGTGGCGCGCTTCATCAGCGAGGACCGCGACGAGCCACCCGACATCGACGTGGATTTCGAGCACGAGCGGCGCGAGGAGGTGATCCAGTACATCTACGCCAAGTACGGCCGCGAGCGCGCCGCGCTGGCCGCCACGGTGATCTGCTATCGCGGCCGCAGCGCGGTGCGCGACGCGGCCCGCGCGCTGGGCCTGCCGCCGGACCAGGTCGGCCGCCTCAGCGACGTGTTTGCGCGCGGCTGGGGTGACGACAGCACCTGCGAGGCGCGACTGCGCGAGCAGGGTTTCGACCCGGACAGCCCGCTCATCCGCCGCGTGCTGAAACTCACCCACGAACTGCACGGCATGCCGCGCCACCTGTCGCAGCACGTGGGCGGCTTCGTGATCTCCAACACCGCGCTCAGCGACATGGTGCCGGTGGAAAACACGGCCATGGCCGAGCGCACCGTGATCCAGTGGGAGAAGGACGACCTCCACTACATGCGCATGCTGAAGGTGGATTGCCTGGCGCTGGGCATGCTCACCTGCCTGCGCAAGGGCTTCGACCTGCTGCGGCGCGAGCATGGCGTTGCCCGGACCATCGCCACCCTCGCGCCCGACGACAAGGCCACCTACGCGATGATCCAGCGCGCCGACACCGTGGGCGTGTTCCAGATCGAAAGCCGCGCGCAGATGGCGATGCTGCCGCGCCACCGGCCGGCAAACTTCTACGACCTGGTGATCCAGGTGGCGATCGTGCGGCCCGGCCCGATCCAGGGCGACATGGTGCATCCCTACCTGCGGCGGCGTAACGGCGAGGAGGCCGTCGACTATCCCTCGCCGCAATTCAAGGCGGTATTGGAGCGCACGCTGGGCGTGCCGCTGTTCCAGGAGCAGGTGATGCAGCTGGCCATCGTGGCGGCCGATTTCACCGCCGGCGAGGCCGACAAGCTGCGCCGCTCGATGGCCGCATGGAAGCGCCACGGCGGGCTGGAGCCGCATCGCGACAAGCTGATCCACGGCATGCTGAAAAACGGCTACACGGCCGACTTCGCCGCGCGCATCTTCGAGCAGATCAAGGGCTTTGGCTCCTACGGTTTCCCCGAGTCGCACGCGGCCAGCTTCGCCAACCTGGTGTATGCGTCGAGCTGGCTGAAATGCCATTACCCGGCGGTGTTCGCCTGCGCGCTGCTCAACGCGCAGCCGATGGGTTTCTACGCGCCCAGCCAGATCGTGCAGGACGCGCGCCGCCACCGCGTGGCGGTGCATCCGGTGGACGTGCGCTTCAGTGATTGGGATTGCACGCTGGAGCCGGACCCGCGCGGCAATCCCGACGCGCGCGCCATCCGCCTGGGCCTGCGCATGCTGCGCGGCTGCTCCGAAACCGCCGCGCGTCGCGTGATGGCCGCGCGCGCGCAGCAACCGTTTGCCGATGTGGCCGACCTGTGCGCACGCGCCGGCCTGGATCGCCGCCAGCGCGAGCTGCTGGCCGACGCCGCCGCCCTGCGCGGGCTGGCCGGCCATCGCCATCGCGCGCGCTGGGCAGTGGCCGGCGTGGAACCCCAGTTGCCGCTGTTCGGCGCCAGCCCGGCCGAGCCGGCGGTGATCCTGCCGCTGCCCACGCGGGCCGAGGACACGCGGGCCGACTACGCGCACACCGGCCTGAGCCTGGGCGCGCATCCGCTGCAACAGATCCGCCGCCGCCTGCATGCCGCGCGCTGCATCGACGGCAAGGCGCTGCGTCGGCAACCACACAACAGCTACGTGCGCGTGGCCGGCCTGGTCACCTCGCGCCAGCAGCCGCAAACCGCCAGCGGCATCATCTTTGTCACGCTGGAGGACGAGCACGGTCTGATCAACGTGGTGGTGTGGCGCCACGTGGCCGAGTCGCAACGCCGCCCCCTGTTGCAGGCGCGCCTGCTGGCGGTGGATGGGCAATGGGAGCACGTGGACGGCGTCAGCCACCTGATCGCGCATCGGCTGAAAGACCTCACGCCGCTGCTGGGCGCGCTGGATACGCGATCCCGCGATTTTCATTGACAGGGCCGCGCTGTTGTAGGAGCGCACCTTGTGCGCGATGCCTTGCCGATGCGCTTGACGCCCGCGTTACTCCCATGATTCATGGACGACTCGATCACCGGGAGTGCACCGATGTTCCATCGTCCCATCCTGCGCGTGGCTGCAGGCACCCTGGCGCTGGGCCTGGCCGCCGCGCATGCGCAGACACCGCCCGCCGTCCATCCCGCGCAATGGCCGGCCGCCGCCTCGCCGGTGGGGCTGGATGCGGCCACCGAGGCGCGCATCACCACCATGCTGGCGGCGATGGGCGTGGAGGAGAAAGTCGGGCAGGTGGTGCAGCCGGACTGGCGCTCGATCACGCCGGAGGAGGTGACGCGCTACCACATCGGCTCCATCGAAAACGGTGGCGGCGGCGTGCCCGGCGGCAACAAGCACGCCAGCGTCAAGGATTGGGTGGACCTGATCGAGCCGTATTACCAGGCCTCCATCGCGCCCGGGCAAAAAGTGACCATTCCGCTGATGTGGGCCTCCGACGCGGTGCACGGCCACAACAACGTGTACGGCGCCACGCTGTTTCCGCACAACATCGGCCTGGGTGCGGCGCATGATCCCGAGCTGCTGCGCCGCATCGGCGAGGCCACCGCCGCCGAGGTGCGTTCCACCGGCATGGACTGGTCGTTCGCCCCCACCATCGCCGTGGCGCGCGACGACCGCTGGGGCCGCAGCTACGAGAGCTATTCGGAAGACCCGGCCATCGTGCGCCAGTACGCCGCCGCCATGGTGGAAGGGCTGCAAGGCCGCGGCAAAACCTTTCTCGACGGCAACCACGTCATCGCCACCGCCAAGCATTTCCTGGGCGACGGCTCCACCGACGGCGGGCGTGACCAGGGCGAGTCGTCGGTCAGCGAGGCCGAGCTGGCGCGGCTGCACGGTGCCGCCTATGCCGAGGCGGTGGATGCCGGCGTGCAGTCGGTGATGGCCTCGTACAACGCGTGGCACGGCGTGAAGATGCACGCCAACCAGGGCCTGCTCACCGACGTGCTGAAAGGCCGCATGGGCTTCGATGGTTTCATCATGGGCGACTGGAACGCGCACGGGCAGATTCCCGGCTGCACCAAT